>Ga0307947_1001608_pt1 | contig 17954 bp, 22 predicted proteins | sample OrgLakmetagen232_FD_201840 | JGI IMG/M metagenome (GOLD analysis project Ga0307947, IMG submission 201840) | Saline water microbial communities from Organic Lake, Antarctica - #232 | ecosystem: Environmental > Aquatic > Non-marine Saline and Alkaline > Saline | place: Antarctica: Organic Lake...
TTTGGGGGGTGCGGCGAGCTCACACCCCCTGAAATATATAAATAGTTGAGGGGGTGCGGATTGGTGCGGATTGAATTAAATAATTACTTTTGAGTTTTTGACGGGTCATGAGTGGGAAAGAGCCCCCCGAGAGCCCTATCAGCCCCCATGCCCCCATGCCCCTAGAGCCCTATCAGCCCCCGAGAGTGAGGAGAGGGATGGTGATGATACTTGAGTTAAGAAAGACTAGAAAACTAGTGCCAGTTGATGTACAATGTACAATGGATGACAGAGTTCAGCAGAACCAGACTCAGTATGATATTTCTCAGTGCACTTGGACAAAAACCAAGTTAATTTGTTATAAAATGCACCTCTTGAGTCCCTTGGTGCGGTTCTGAGGGCATTTTGCCCCTGCGGATTGGTGCGGCAAACACTAAATTTTATATTGAGAGGGGTGCGGATTGGTGCGGACAGGGTAAAAATAACTCTTTTTTTGAGGGGTGCGGAACGAGTACATGTCCCTACGGTAGCTTTTTTCTGTACTTACACATAAAAGCAGACACACGCACACAGTACACACACAGTGCTCCCACCTTGAGCTCTGCTACGATGACCTTGGATACAAGGGAAGTGTCGTCCACCACCGTCAATGCCATGCACAGTACAGTGAAGCCCCACTCATTGGTGGCCATGGTCTGCACGTGGCCTGTGCGTGTGTGTGCGCGCGTGTGTGTGTGTGTGTGTGTGTGTGTGTGTGAGTTGATGCAAGAAACGTGCACAGTACAGTGAAGCCCCACCCATTGGTGGCCATGGTCTGCACGTGGCCTGTGCGTGTGAGTTTAAAAAAATAGGTGGGAATAATAGTTGGATGTGAAGGGATGGCTTGGAAAATAATTGGTGGAAACCAACAGGTGGAAACAAGAGGTGATATAAGAAAGGATGTGGGCATTTTTGTGGTGGCAAGCATGATGTGGTGAGGTGTAAGGGAGAAATGAAACAGTAATCAAGGTATTAATTGGTCTGGGCTTGGTTAAGAAGGGGGATGGCACGAGACACACTTGCCAGCAGTATGAGCTGCCTGTCCTAATCATTCAATCTTCAGCACACCTGTCTCAGCCTTGTTATGCAAATACTGTCCTTGGCAATCAACCCTGACAGTCATGTCTGTCCACCAAACCATTCAAGTCCATTCTTTTCCAAGCCAAGGTACGTTCCCTGTTCTCCTGCTTGTTTCCCTTTCCTACTCCTTCGTGTTTCCCTTTACCTACTCCCTCGCTTTACCTTCTTGGCCTAGATCAATATGGCATCACTTGCCAACTTTTCCTTACATTTCATGGCCATACCCAAGGGCCTATACAATTCTTTGCCCCTCTATAACTTCAGGCTACCCTTCTTCACCTATTCCCAAACAGTATATCTATATATACATATATACAGGGCTGTGCAAAGACAGTGTGACGGTACGGTCCGTCAATTTACGGTCTGACGGTCGAGGCCGTAAATGACGGTGCATGAGGGTACGGTTGACAATACGGTCCAAAAAATCGCAAAAAGGCCAAAAAATGGCACTTTCACCCCAAAATGGCCATTTTGGCTCTTTTCTCCTCATTTCTAAACGTTGCACGTGTGTTAATTGAACAAACAAACGATTGGTGCAATAATGAGAGGAAAAGGAAAGGGAGAAGAGTGGCAACAAGTTTGTGCCTTGACCAGAATTCGAACCCTGGTCTGATTGTTTCACAGCAAAAAAGCACTTGACGGTGGATTTACACAGTAATTACGGTGGACGGTCCCCTCGACCGTCTGGTCGAGCGACACCGTCATTTCTGAAACACCGTCAATTTGACATTCTGATGGTACGGACCGTCAACCGTACCGCAATTACAGTGCAAAAGTGCTATGACGGTGTCATTGCACAGCCCTGTATATCTCTTTCATGGCCTTGACTAAGCGCTTGCGATATTGGCCTTTTGACATTCCCGCTCCAAGCTGCCACATTATTAATGGTCCCCGATCACACCTTTCATGGCCTTGACTAAGCGCTTGCGATCCTTGGCTGACCCGTACGCCAGCAGCATGCAGCCCACCGCCGCTCCCTCGTGCGTGTGCACCATCTTCAGCACTGTGGTGCCGCTCGCACTGAGTGTGTCCAGCACATCCTCCACAGAGGCAGAGGGCGCGCAATCGAAAAAGTCTTTCAGCAGCCTGCGGGCAGAGAGGTGAGAGTGGGTGTAGCTGTGTTTGTGTGTCTTACAAATGCAATGCCCTGCTTGTTTTGTGGCGCTTGGGACACGAGGGGTGTGCAGTGTGCAGTGTGCAGTTACAATAGCCCTCAAACCTTGTGAGGGTGTGAGGGTTTAGGAGGAGCAGGTTATCAGTATGCTGCAGCACGACAGGCACACAGACCACACCTACACCCTCGCCCACATGCACACCTGCGCACCATAGGGGGGTGCAGGATGCAGATGCCCCTCTTCCCAACAGGAACCAGGGCATCGGCACTGCACTCCAAACTGACACCTGCACCTACAACCACACGAACACCCCCCACCCCCCCGGCACACACACATACGCACACGCACACACTCACATACGCACACGCACACACACACACACACACATACACACACACGTACACACACACACACCTGTGCACCATGGGGGGGTGCAAAATACCCTTCTCCACAATAGGCATCAGCGCCTGCGTCATATGCAGCAACACCGCACGGCGCTTCACGTTGTCTACCCCCTCCAGCAGCTGGGCTAAGCTGCTGAGGCTGCTACCCTTGGCACCCAGGCCGTCAAACAGGGAGAACTCACGGCCGTAGAACTCGGCACACTGAGAGGTAGGAACGACAGAGATAAGGAATTTGTGAGCTTGAGATGCTGCTGCTCTAGGCACCCAGGCCGTCATACAGGGGAAACTCACGGCCGTAAAACACAACACTCTGAGAGGTAGGACAAAAATGAATTTTGTGAGTTCTGTGGAAACTCTCAGCGCAGCAGTGCTGGAGTGCAGTCCATGATTTCAGAGTTGGGGTGCAGCTTCACCTGCAGCATATGTAGGGTTGGCCAGAACCGTACATTTTCACCGTATATGACCGTATATTCAGTGATTTTCTCTGCCAAAAATACCGTATATACACCGTATATATACGGTTCTGGCCAACCCTAAGCGTATGGCACTCCCCACTCATGCAAGCGCTTTGCATTCCAGCACAGTAACAAACTAGAATTCGAGTCTGCGAAAACAGCAAGCCCTCAAGCTTACACACACACACACACAGGTGTGCACGTGCACAAACCCATGCGCACAAACCCACACCCACATCCACACTTCACAGTGCATCCCATCACACGGATACACCTGGCTACAACCCCCCCCACGCACCATTGCATTGCGCAGATGTGTGCTGGCCACGTCGTACAAGTCAATCATCACATCTGCCCCTTGAGGGTGCCGCAGCAGCTCTTTTGCGTGGCCCTTGCACAGCGCCACGAGGCCTGAAGTTGGCAACAACGACAGAGTAGCAGGGGTTGTTGAAACACACGTAGCATTGCTGATGACGGCAGTTTGTTGTGTGTGGAGGGCGGCGCAAACAGGTTGCTTACACAATGCCAAGTATGCACGAGGCCTAAGGTCGGCAACAGTGCCAGATACGTAGCAGGTGTTGTGAAAGAAGGAAGTATGAGAGGCAGAACATTGAACAATTTTGGTCTTGTTCAAAGAGTAGACGTCCTTGTGTGTAACCCTTGCTCGATGTCACGAGGCCTGCACTTGGTACAGAGCCAGTGAGTTTGTTGTTGTGATCGCTCGCAGAAACGCATCGCTCACAAAACCCTTGGGAGTTGCAAATGTTAATCGTGGGCAAAAGCGTGTGCGGCAGTTCCTGAAGGTAACACACAGCTAGGGTTGGCCAGAGCCATATATATAAGGTGTATATACGGTATTTTTGGCAGGGAAATCACCAAATATACGGTCATATACGGTGTATATACACGGTTTTGGCAAACACTACATACAGCGCATGGTCAGGGTATGTACGTATGAGCACACAAAACACATACGAGCACACACATGAGCGCATGTAAGCACCCTCTAGTTTTCTCACATGTGAGAGCGGTGCACATGTGCGAACGCACTATGATCAGGATATGCCAAAACCACGTTGCGGTGTTTGGAGGCAGGGAAAGGAATTTAAGAGATCCACTGTCGTGATGGTGTGGGTCTGACCGATTACAGTTTCGTCGTTGTGAAGGACAGGTGTTGTCTCGTAACCGCTATCGCGTAACAGGTCAGGTACAATAGTAGCTTGTTTAAGACCGAGTGAGTGAGTGAGGGTGTGAGGGTGTGCGTGTGAGTGTGAAAGTACAGTGTGCGCACGCAAGGGATATAGGGGCTTGTTTGAAAACGAATGAGTGAGTGAGGGTGTGAGGGTGGGCGTGCGAGTGCAGGGGGGGTACAGTGCGCGCACGCAAGGTGTGTTTGTCAGGAGCACCAGCGACTTGCCCAGCTGTGGTGTTTGAGCTGAGAAGCACAAAGGACTAGCCACTCTTGGGAGAAATGAATGCCCTTAATGTACGCAGATTCATGACTTGGGGGTGCACGGAAGTTATGTCAGCCCAAGCTTCACAATCGGCAATTCAGCTATTCCTCATTAATTAGGAGTGGGGTTGGCTGCTATACGTTTATGTACACTTATGCTGTAACAACTGTGAGTGAGTGAGTGAGTGAGTGAGTGAGTGAGTGAGTGAGTGAGTGAGGGCGTGAGTGAGTGAGGGTGCAAGGGTGTGCGTGCGAGTACGGGGGTACAGTGCTGTAATAACTGGGTGCGTGAGTGAGTGCGTGCGTGAGTGCGTGCGTGCGTGCGTGAGTGAGTGAGTGAGTGCGTGAGTGAGTGAGTGCGTGAGTGAGTGCGTGAGTGAGGGTGTAAGGGTGTGCGTGCGAGTACAGGGGTACAGTGCACGCACGCAAGGTATGTTTGTCAGGAGCACCAGCGACTTGCCCAGCTGTGGTGTTTGAGCTGAGAAGCACAAAGGACTAGCCACTCTTGGGAGAAATTAATACCCTTGGTGTATGCAGATTCATGACTTGGGGGTGCACGGAAGTTATGTCAGCCCAAGCTTCACAATCGGCAATTCAGATACTCCTCATTAATAAGGAGTGGGGGTGGCTGCTATACATGTGCGTACACTTATGCTGTAATAACTGTGTGCATATCTATTATTGGATGTGCTTGCATGCATGGGCGCGTGCATTGAGTCTGGGCATACAGTATTCTATGGTTGACACGCTTAATGCAGTGTTGTCTCAAGTAATGATAGGTTGAAGCCTACATAAACTTAATTGCAGGTACAAAAAAAAACGTGCGTAGCCGTCCCTTTCACTCCGCACACCTCAACTTCAGCAGTAATGCTGAACACGGTCACACTTTTTAACTGGAAAATGCACCGCACGTGCCTGTTTTAATGAATAACAAAAAGCGCTTTATAAAAAAGCCACTTTCTACAAACTGGAAAAGGCATGTACACAGCCCATCAGTGGAACGCTGCAGAACACGCAACCTACAAATCCCCCCTCCCCTTGTCAAATACCTGGCACTTCCTCTCTCTTAGCTTGGCCGATGAGCTTCTGCACTAAGTGCCGTCCGTGCTTACTTTTGGACAGCGGCAGGAAATCGGCCTTCACCTGTGGGCGTTGAGCATCACACTGTCACTGTCTAAAAGCAGTGCCACTGACATTATCCATGAAATTGCAAGGAAGCTAGCCAATAGATTGCCTTCAGTCACATGTCTACAAGCTGCATCAAGTGTCGTACAACTACTAATACGCACAAACAATGCATACAAGGTTCCTAGCTTGTTTTTCGTTTTATTTTTCTCACAAGTGCACACCCACACCCACACCCACACACACACAGTGCACACACACAGGCACATGCACACTGCATGCACACATGTATGTGTGTACGTACACACACATAAACACCCTTACCCCCCTTCTAACCCTCACCCACATGCACGCACCTGGTCGAGCAGGAGCTTCTTCTGGGCGTCTGTGCCATACATAACGCAGAACTGAAGGATGCGTGACGCGGTATGGTGCCGTGCAAGCTCCAGCAGTTTGTCTTTGACCTGTTGCAGAGCAGGCGTGACACTGACTGTGAAGGACTGTTGAGGACCACAAAGAGGTCACAAAAAGGTCAAGTCAGAAGCACGGACTAAGTGACGATGCCACTGAGGATGCCAAACGGCACAGCAAAGGGGCATCTGCAGTGCTTCTTGGCGAGTGCTGCCTGAGGACTTAGTTGTCACAAATGCATCACAGTTGCATCCTACATGCAACACTGGCGCTGGCGCAAAAACACTTGTTTGAAGAAGGCATGCAGCAAATTGCACGAGCCGTTTCAACCAGGTACAAGTGCGATTACGGGGGTTGTCATTGCATGGGCTCACACCGACTCACCTTTCTAAGGACCTGGTCAATGAGGCGTGTCTTTTCCTCGGGGGAGGTAGAGTGCTGCCTGAGGACTTCCCAGATGGGCACTGCATCCTGTGTTGTGCGTGTGTGTGTGTTTGTGTGTGTGTGTGTGTGTGTGTGTGTGTGTGTGTGTGTGTGCAAGGGATTTGATTAAGGGTGTGGGGAGGTACAGGTGACGTAGTCAACATGCATGCAGCATGCTTTTATAAAAGGGTGCAAGTATAGCATGCGCACATAAAGCATGCTTTACAAAGGGTGCATGTTAACCAGATGCTCTGCGGCATGATATCCAGCAGTTGTGCATGCACAATCTCTCTCCACACTCATGATCCCTTGCTTGCGACAAAGGAAACAAACATCAACTTGCCTGAATGATGCCAAAGTTCTTTTTCAGCGCCGTCTTCTTCTCCCGGATTGCCTCCTTTTTGTCATGCCTTACATGCACGTGAGACAGAGAGAGAAAATGAGATTATAATGCTAGGTGGCGCTCCCATGGAGGAGGGGCTCCTGAACCTATGCATTGCAGCCGCCACTCCCAATTACATAACCCCTCCCCCCACCCGCAAAAGACACTCACTTGGAAATGCCTGGCTTCCCTGTACCCTCGGCCTTTGCTGGCTGCTGCTCCGTGTGTTCAGCTGCATCACCTGCAGAGGCCTTCTGCTTCTTCATGGGCTGAAACAAAAGACCCCCGCTCCCCCTGCCCCTCCCGAAGAAGATTTGCGCTTATTGCTTGCCATTCCACCAGGTTTCTTTCCCGGCTTGGCGGTCTTTTTCTCTACAGTCTTCTTGTCTAAGGGCTTCGCCATTCTTAATGCGGTACACAATTAATATAAAAAATTTTATTCTTTTATAAATGTGCAATCAGCAAAAGGCACAAATTACCGAAGCTGGGACAAAGATTATTACGCGATTTTCTACCAAATAAGTGGTGCAATAGGTCGAGGCTCAGACTAAATCAGTACCCTCCCCCACTCCAATTATGAGCAGAAGATAGAAAATGGTTTTACAACGCCTGCAAAAGCGTCAAAATTATAGTAAGTATACATTTGTATGTCGACAAAAAAAGATGAGCGTGAAAAGCGATCTTGAACAGCTAGATAAGGTGTTGTAAAACGCTTCATTGCTCCAAACCGCCACTATGGCTACAACTGAAATGCTAGCCCACATCACAACCATAAAACGCAATACCAAATAAAAAACTTTTTCTAATTTACTTGCTCGACGGGACAATTATTTTTTCAACTGTCATACGAAGATTGGCACCATTCAACTGTAATCAGATAAGAGAGGCTACACAAATTTCCTGCCTAATGTCCGCGTACTTCCTTGTACACAACTCTCATACACCTCTCAACTCTTGTACATGCGGTAAACTATCAAAAGCTAGCCTAGCATCGAGCACCTTAAAAATTTAAAGTTCGGATTGGTTGCCTTATTATACAAGCTGCACATGTATGTGCGCTACAATTCGTTCAATTCATCACTCACGTACTGCCAAAAAACGGGCGCTGCTGGAGCGCGACTTGCCAATCGGCCTACACTTAGCAATCTGGTTCACGTACAGGCTGCTCCCTGCAAGAAAGAAAGAGAGGGGTCACGAGGAGGAAGGTGAACAACAAGTGCAAACTAGGCAAGTCCGGTTTGCGTGCAAGCTGCTCCTTGCCTGAAAGAAAGGAGAGGCAGAGGGGGCACACAGCAGGAGAGTGGGCGGTATGAAGCACAAAGGCAGATGTGAAACCGACAGGGTGCCTTTGGTTATCTCTGGTGCTCATTTGAAATCTGTCACTCTGCAATGTACTTCAAATGGGCTCTGCACTGTCAACACCCACATTCCTCTGCAGCACGTTCAAAACAGCAACATCTCGACGCCTGCTGTCAGCTACATGCGCTCAAGGGAGGGCCCTTACCACATGCAGGCATGCGTGGCTTTTTCAAAATCTCGTTTCTTAGCGGCACACACTCTAGTTTCTAGCACCACACTTTGTCTTTTCAAGGGTTAACTTAGAGCAAATTCATAGCAGGCAGGCACAAACCGTTTCATTGTAGAAGGCATATAATATATGATATCCGCTATCCAGTGCTTGTGTGCCACAGCAAAGGGTAGCTTCACACAATGGGGCACCCCACAGCAAGGGGTGGCTCTCCTTCCCATGGAGTTTTAAACAGGGGGGCCTCACACAAGTTCCCCACAGAAGGGGTGGCTCCCCTTCCCATGAAGTTTTAGATACGCAAGCCTTTTCCAGCGTCTCATACTAACCAGTTTCGCCAACCTGTAGAATACAGTTACAAAAACACAAGCGCCCTGCATTGCTGCACATACCGTGATGCCTGCCGTCCGGTAATTGTGCTCCAGCAGAGAGCCCCACGCTTGGAGCGACTGCTTCCTTATCTTTCATGTTTACCTCCTCTCTCTCCCCCTTCTTCTCAGACACACGCTGGGGAGAGGGTTGAGGGTTGTCAAAACGCCAGATTGAGGAAGGAGGTGCAGTGCGAGCGGTCGGTGCGCTGCCTACCCAACCTGTGTGAGGATAGGAATTGTAAATGAGAACACTTGGGGTGCGGGATGTTACAGGAGGAGGAGGAAGACGGGGGACGCTTAGAGACTGGAGCGCTTTTTGGTGGCAAGCACACTGTGGTTCTAATGATATTAGGTAATAATGAACCTACGTAACTTTATCTGCAAACCCACACCCACGCCCACACCCACATCCACATTCATACCCTCACCACATCCACACTTGCATCTATACCTACACCCACACCCGCAAACCCACACACCTGTGGCTTGGCTGGCCTTCAGCACCGGCTGCCCGGAACCTGCAGAGGGGACAGCTTCGCCACCAAACCGCCACCCCAGTCCATCTGATGCCGTCTGTGAAGAGGATGCTCCCGCTGCTGCCGCCGCTGCTGCTGCTGCAATGCTGCCTGTCGCCGGCACTGGCATGCCACCTGGAGCGCTGCTGCTGCTGAAGGTAGCTACGTGGTTGCCGTAGCTGCTGCAATCAGGGACCGCGGGGGTGCCAGTAATACCACCAGCAGAAGGTGCAGCATCAACCCCCCTGTTGCTGTTGAGATTGCTGCTGTCCGCTCGTCTCATTCCCACCCCCCTGCTGTTACTGGTATTGGGCTCGTGCACGGACTGGTCCAGTTGGAAAAGGCGGCTGTTGTTGGTGTGGTCCATGGTGCGAGCGGGAGACAGGAGGGCAGAGGAGTGGTTGCTGCTGTCTTGGCCTAGGGCCCCTGTGCGGTCGATGTCATCCAAATAAATATATAAGTAAACGAGTGTACAAAATAATGAAGAACAGCCGCGTGTGGTGGTGAAGGAGTGCAGAGCAGCAGGGTAGAGGAGAAGTTGCTGCTGTCAAGGACTTTGCAGGGCGCGAATAGGGTGAGCGCAAAGATTCAAGGATTGGTTTTGTGCGCGTATAGAAAAGGCTGGTACTGAATGAATGTGTGCATGCGTGCATGTGTGTGTGTGTGTGTGCGTGCGTGCATGTGTGTGTGTGTGTGTGTGTGGTTGTGTGTGTGTGCATCTATGTATGTGTGCGTGCGTGTGTGTATATGTGTGCGTGTTTGTGGATGCACGCTTGTGCGTGCGGGAGTGTGTGCAAATGTGCGACCCTCTTAGTACGCAGCCACCCACCATGCCGGCTGTAGTCCCCCAGTGAGCTTGCTGACACGGAGGCATGCAGCATCTGGTTTAGTCGGTCGATGCTACTGCTGCCTCCCCCTAGGGAGCCCCGGCGTTGGTCGTAGATGTCCAAGGAGTCCTCACTACCGCACTTGAGCATGCGCAGGAAGTCTGAGAACACAAGGCCCTGCGGGGTGTTTTTTGGGGGGGGGAGAGGGACGTGTTGAGCATGCGCTATAGAGAAAGCACTGCTGTGAACGAGCAGAGAGCCTGCGTGAGCACGAGGCCCTGCGAGGTGTTTTTTGGGGGGGGGCGCACGTATTGAGTATGTAGGATTGACCAGAATTAAATACTTACGGTGTACATACGGTACTTTTGGCAGGGAAATCACCAAACATATGGTTATATGTTATATACAGTGTGTACATACAGTCATGGCCAACCCATATGAGTGTGCGCTTGAGAGGGATCACTGCTGTGAACGAGCAGAGAGCCTCCGTGAGCACGAGGCCCTACAAAGTTGGGTGAGGGTAGGTGAGCGCACGTGTTGAGTTGACAGCGTGCTGCTTGGATTGACGGGTGAAATGTGGGAGGGGTGCGCACGTGCTAAGTAGGTGCTAGAAAATTGCTGTTACTGGAGCTGAGCATTGCAGGAGGCCTGAGAAATCACGGGGCCGTACTCGTGGGAGGGGTGCGCACGTGCTAAGTAGGTGCTAGAAAATCGCTGTTGCTGTTGCTGGAGCTGAGCATGTGCAGAAAGCCTGAGAAATCACGGGGCCGTGCTCGTGACTTGTGAGCCTACCTGGCCTGCGTCCTCTGGACAGGAACATCAGACAATAATTTAGACAGATACAAAAAATAGATGTAGCAAGAGGCACACCTGTGCTTAACTGACCTGGCCTGCTTCCTCTAGACAATAACAATGGACGATCCAGGCAAGCATTAAACACATGTATTAACAGTCATAATTTGCTAGCTTCCTCCAGGCAACGACCTTGGACAATGATCCACGCACTATTGCAGGCTTCGAATCAAGAATACCTGTGTTTCGCCAACCTGGCCGGCCTCCTCCAGTGCATGCTCCACTGCCGCTCGCACCTAAACACACAGCAAAACGCAACACGCAGGCTGAGCTCGTTATCACCTTACATACAGAGGTTTTTGAAGAAGTCGATAATAGAAATGGAGGTGGAATCTTGAGTACAGATTATACCGAAGTCCAACTGCACAAATCATACACCCAGGTTGCGTGCTCAAATGCTGCCGTTAGCATCTGCACACACAAAAACACTTGCAACACAACAGTGGTAATATTAAAGACATTACGCTAGCTCAGAGTTATTTAAGCATGGCCGGGGCATGCATTTCATTGGTAAGACGTTTTAAACCAAATGACTGTAAACTCAAAACCTGCGGCACAACACAGGATGCGCATTCACGTTACACCTCAGCCTCTGGGAGACTACGTCTAAGTGTTAATCCTTTATTTCGATCAAGTTCATTTCATGCCTGAAAAAGCTGCGCTATGCATCATTGAGCCAACACACCTCGGCCTCAGGGAGACTATGGGACAGCCTGGAGATGATTTCGTCGATGCGCAGCACCCCATCACTGTCAGTGTCCAAACTAGTGAATGCAGCACGGGCTAGCTCCAGCCACGTGTCCTTATGGCTTTGTTGGAGGTGACGCCAGTCCACCTATGTGTGTGTTGTTTATGTGTAAGTATGTGTATGTCTGTGTGAGTGTGTGTGCGTGTGTTTGTGTGTGTGTGTGTGCTTGTGTGTGTATGTGTGCGTGTGTGTGTGTGTGTGTGTGTGTGTGTGTGTGTGTGTGTGTGAAGGGGAATGTACTTGTGAGCAGGTGCAACTAGCCACGTGTCTTTGTGGCGTTGTTGGCTCGGTGACCATCCTGTGCGTGAGTGGGGTGTGCGGTTGGAGTGTTTGAGAGTCAGGTACCACCATGAATTCAGGAAAAGGGTCACAAGATAAATGTTAAGTCAAACAAATCTAACTCACTTAACAGACGGTAACAAGCGTGCCCCCGTATTCTGCACAATTATTGGGCTACCTACACAATTATTGGGCTCAAGGCTCAAGTGTGAATCCAATCTGCACGTCACCCACTAAGTTCAAAATTGCTACTGCGATATCCATTTTTGTGAAGGCTGCTTTTTGCTTCCGTCCAGCCCACCTGGCTGACTGCTGTTATAGAGCGTGGGACCTGGCCCGAGTTTGAAAATGCCCAGCCAACTTACTACAATATTCATGTAAATGACGGCCACTTCTTGCTTCCGTCTTACCCACCTGGCTGGCAGCCATCATGGAGCGTGGGACCTGCCCTGAGTTCGAGATGTCCAGTCTGCTGAACAGGCGTTCCACTTCTGAATCATCCAGCTTCAGGCCCAGGGCGTTAAGAGCTTGGGAAACCTGTGCGTAGCCCAGGTGGCGAAGAGGTGCTTAGCGTACACACACGACCTCAGCAATTTTGGACCCACAGCATTACCTGGGCTGAAGCATTGACATTTAATTGCTTTCCAGATGCGGCACTTGCGCAAGTCGGAATGTTTTGACGCAAAAACGCAAAAACAGGTACAAACACATATTATTTAAAGCCACACGCATGCACAGCCATACACACACCATGCACGTGCACGTGCGCGATCCTGTGCAGCATCCACACACACACCATGCAAGTGCGCGTACCTGTGCAGCATCCACCCGTGTGTGGCCGTCATCCAGGTGCAAGACGTGGAGCAGCTCCTTCAGTGCTGGTGCAGAGGGCCCTGTATTTTGAGCGGGTGAAAAGCAGACTTAGTCCCACGCATCTATTAATTCTTGTACCTGTGCAAAGCGGTTCATCCTTTCTTTCAAAATAAAATCCCATAACACTCCCACAGGGTGGAAGGATGCAAAATTTGGTTGGTACGCAAGTAGCACCACATTAAGCAAACAAGCAAGGAACTCAATCCACAGTCATGAGACCTGGGAGTCAAATACACCCATCTCTTACACCTTGAGCAAGAGTTCCATTCTTACACAATAAATGGTGTAGGCCTTCCATATTTTAAGATGGGCCTTGCCAAACATAAGTTTGAGTAGCCTCACTGTTGTCACCATGCTGCCCAGGTGCTCTATTTGATTTATGCTGCCCAGGTGCTCTATTTGATTCCTTCACTATTGTCACCATGCTGCCCAGGTGCTCTATTTGATTTCCTCACTGTTGTCACCATGCTGCCCAGGTGCTCTATTTGATCTATGCTGCCCAGGTGCTCTATTTAATTTTAATTCTCACTGTTGTCACCATGCTGCCCAGGTGCTTGCTCTATTTGATTTATGCTGCCCAGGTGCTCTATTTGATTTCTTGTGGGGATGGGCACCAGTCCTTTTTCTCAAATTTTGTGAAAGCTCTTTAAAGCAATATGGGCAGCGAAAACGTACAAACAGCCTGAACGGTAGACACTTCATACATAGGGTTGGCCATAAATATATCAATATATACATGTATATATATATGCGGTGTACACGGTATTTTGCAGAGGGGGCTAACTGAGGTCTAAAATGGGCAAGCTCTAATATGCTTTTTGACTTATACGCCCCAAAATTGGCAAGCTCCAAATTTTACATAATACGAATCTGTCCATAGATGTAAAATTTGGAGCTTGCCTTTTTGGGGCGTGTGCTTAATTTGCTGTGGCGTGCAGGCCATTTTTTACCACAAATTGTTCATACCAACTCACCCACTGCACCAATCTGGAATGTTTTTAATGGTATAAAATTCTCATTGGAAAAGAATATCATTGCAACAAAAATGAAAGAAAACGGCTGAGTGGTGGGGGTTTTATGAGGATTTGAGCCATTTTACCATGGAAATCACCACATTAGAGTTTACATGCACCATGTGTGCTTAATCCAGTCTATCTAAGCACGCAAAGTGACCCACATAAAACTGGGCATATGCTCGGGTAGCTCTCAATGCCAGCTACACTTTGGTACTAAAATGGTGTCAATCGGATGAAGTGACTGTGAGTGGCTGCCTTCTGAATGCAAGAATGTGCACTTTCAGGCATTTCCTCTGCTAGCCCCCTCTGGTAATTTTGGCTTGAAAATCACCAGATATACGGTGTATATACGTACATATACGCATCTGGCCAACCCTATTCATATATCTAGCCTTTTCATGTTTTTGCGGGTGGTGTGAGTAATCTTATTTATCGGCATGGACTGGTATGCTATGCATTGCACAGTTTATCTTGCGTGAGCGTGGATCCTTTGCATTAATGCAGTACTGATTAACCCCCACCAGGAACAGGAACGGCCTTCCCTGCAATAAAGATGCTGGAAAAACGTACAAGGTCACACCCTTATTCATTTGATTCGTACGCATATACAAGACAGGGAGCACAAACACAGCTGCAAGTGCATACCGGGAATTACGAGGGCTGCCTGTGCAGGAGACGAGGCTGTAGCAACTGAGGGATCTTGCCCGTTTTTCTGTGGCTGTGGCGGCAACGCCAGATGAGGGCGCGTCAGCAGCTCCGCAGCAATCATCTGCGTATGAGTGGGTGTGTGTATGTGTCTGTGAGCGAGTGTGTGTGTGTGTGTGTGCGTGCCTTGGTGGTGGAGGGGGATGGGATGGTCGAGTGTGAGTGCATGTGTGCGTGCGAACGCGTGTGTGTTGGAGTGTGAATACATGTTTGTGTATGGGTGAGGTGGGGTGGGGGGGTGGAGGAGGGGATGGCAATAGTGTGTTTGCACGTGTGCGTGCGTACGCGTGCATGTTGGAGTGTGGGTGAGTGTGTGTATGGGTGTGTACGTGCGAATGTATACACCCCACATGCCTCACATATGCTAAAAGGTGCTCACATATTTGCAGGCACGTCCAGGACTTGAGAGCATCCACAGAAGCTTGCGCACACACCCCTGCAGAACCAACTGCTTGAGAGCGGACCTGGCAGCAAAGCGTTGTGATGCGTGCACCGCCATACAAAACGGTTCACAGATCACACACACACACATGCACACACACACACGCACACACACGCACACAAACACACACACACACACGCACACACACACACACACACACACACACACACACACGCACACACACACACGCACACACACACACACACACACCTGCAGGACTGATCTCTTGAGGGCGGACTTGGCCCCAAAGCGTTGGATGCGTGCAACCACACTCTGCTGAAGTTGCTTGCCCACCGATCGCTGTGAGGAGTCTCCCTTCAGCCAGGGGTGCTTCAGCGCCTGAGTGGGTTATGTGAGTCGTGGAAATATAATACCATTTAAGATATAAGCAGTTTGACCAATATGAGCACTGTGAGTAAGCTTATTAACGTCATGAATGCTTTGTCACTGTGTGCATACGTTAACAAGGATTTGCAATTGGCTGGCAGCACACACCCTCGGTCGAGATTGCTTCACTCTTAAACAGTTCTCCTTTACGTGCGAGCCTCAATCAAGTAGATGTACACAAACAAACACACCAACACGCACGCATGCATGCACACATGCACACACGCATACATGCACACATGCACACACGCATACACACACAAGCATGCATGTACGTACGCACGCGCACACACAGAAACACACCCACACACACGGACACACACACAAAAAACACACACACACACACCTCCTTAGCCGTGGGCCGCTTTCGGTAGTCCCTGTGCAGCAGCTTATGTACAAAGTCCTTGCCCTCCGCACTTATTCCGTCCCACCATGGTTTGTTGAGCTCCAGCGGATCATTCAGCACCGACCGCCTGCATGGACACAAACAAACACACCATGACATCGCCCTCAATTATGCAGTCTGCGTAGATGCTGGTAAGTTTGAAGCACGGATGCCGTTGCTCCTTGGCTATTGCTGTGGCTTGGATTAAAAAGATGAAGCAGATTACTTGAGCAGCAGCTGACAGAAACAAATGCGAGGTGCAGCAACTGTGCTCGAATTCGAGTGCAGGCACTCTGTAAGCCACACACACACATGCACACACACACACACACACTGCGATCCATGGTGACCCTGTCAGACAGGAAAGAGACAGGACAGAGAAGGGAGGGGCTGCAGTTATCATCGGACAGTTGCCTAAAATTTGGACAGTTGCCTAAAAGCAAGACAGCAATTACAACCACGTAGGTCAGGCCTGTAATTCAAATGCGTTCAAAATGAGCCTACCAGGACCAAACAGCGAGCCGAAGTACATTTGGTGTTGAGCTGCGTATTTTTCATCTTTGACAGGAGGACCAAAAGCAAGGGAGCAAGCAAACACCGACACTGCTTCACGTCCTACCAGACAGCAGATAAAGAGGGTCTGGACGGGTTGTGTTTGTCGTCAAATGGCAGCCTGCCACAGAGCATCTGGTGTGCCATGACGCCGGCCGACCACACATCTGAAGCAGGGAAGTATTGAGAGGCCAGAGCTTCAGGGGCCATGAACCAGGGTGTGCCTGTGTGTAGCAGGTGTATCATGGACAGGTATGTGTGTGTGTTTGTGTGTGTGTTTGTTGTGTGTATACGTTGTGAGCTATGTATTGAAACGCCAGAGCTTCAGGGACCATGAACAGGGACAGGCCGGGAAAGCCTCCCAAGCCGCCCCTCAAGGCCCCTAAGGTGGACAAACAGCTTGGGAAACTGGCCCTCTACTGGACAGAAAGGACCAAGAGGAAGGGCGCCTTCACATGTGCACGCACGCACACGTACCCGCATTCACACACACACATACACCTGCGTGCATGCACACAGGTACGCGCATGCACACACGTACGTGCGCGCGCACACACACACACACATACAAGTACACAACGCACGCACACACACGTACGTATGCAATACCGTATACACAAGCACGCACGTACACAACGCACGCACACACACAAACACACATACGTGCACACACAAACAAACACGCACGTAAGCGCACACACGTTCCCGCATGCACACACACACACACTTACGTACACACGTATGCGCACACACACACGCACACACACACACACGCACAGGTACACAATGCATGCACGCATGTATGTACACTACCGTACACACACACATGTACACAACGCATGCTCACACGCACACGCACGCACACACACACGCACGTACACGCACGCACGCACACAAGTGCACGCACGCACAATTACGCGCGCACACGCGTGTGCATACTTTCGTAGGTGCAGCTCATAGGGCCAGAAGGCCCTCGCATAGGCTCGCATTGTGTTTATTAATTATGTGTTGCCCCCCTTGCATTGCTCGCATTGGGGCTTATTAATTGGGTATTTTCAAACCTCGGACTGGTCACGGTACCCTAGGGTATAACACTATATTTTTATTAAGCTTGCGGTCTTTGATTCCAAAAATCTACATGATTATGATGGCTTGTGATAATGACAAACGAGTCCGTCAGCTTACTGCTACAGACTAGAATATATGAGCAGATAACATGAACCTGGGGGGGCCTGTCTGTGTATGCGTGTTTTGCCTATAAACGTGTGTGCTACGTATGCGAGCATGGTGCTTGTGCCATGCGTTGGGGATGTGTAAGTACGTTTGAGTAAGCGTGAGAGCATGCATGGGAACGTGTACGTTTGTAAGCATGCTTGTATGTGTACATGTAAGTGCACACTAGCATGTGCATATGCACGCGTACGGTGTGGGCATGGTGTGCTCTACTGCAGGGGTAGTAGACAGCAGAGCAGAGTGCAGTCAATTACCGGGCATAAAAATCAGCATTGCACCAACCTATGACAAATAAGCAGATAAGTAGGGTTGGCCAGAACCGTATTTACACACCGTATATTTGGTGATTTTTCTGCAAAAAAAACGTATATGCACCGT
>Ga0307947_1001611_pt1 | contig 17932 bp, 16 predicted proteins | sample OrgLakmetagen232_FD_201840 | JGI IMG/M metagenome (GOLD analysis project Ga0307947, IMG submission 201840) | Saline water microbial communities from Organic Lake, Antarctica - #232 | ecosystem: Environmental > Aquatic > Non-marine Saline and Alkaline > Saline | place: Antarctica: Organic Lake...
CATCATCTTGGTGCCGGCTGGCTGCACAGGTGTTGCTCAGAGGGGAGTGAGGAGGGGGGCAGTGAAGAGGGGGGCAATGAGGAGAGGGATGGGGAAGCAGATGGTGGTGATACTTGAGTTAAGACTAGAAAGAAGAGAGAAAAACAATGGATGACAGAGTTCAGCAGAACCAGACTCAGTTTTATATTTCTCAGTGCACTTGGACAAAAACTCACATTAACATGTTAATGTGTTATGGAATGCACCCCTTGGTGCGGTTCTGAGGGCATTTTGCCCCTGCGGATTGGTGAGGCAAGCACTAAATTATATATTGAGAGGGGTGCAAATTGGTGCGGACAGGGTAAAAATAACTCTTTTTTTTAGGGGTGCGGAACGAGTACATGTCCCTACGGTATTTTTCATTTTATTAGGTCGCCACCTGCTTTTTCCCATCAGGTCCCCTCCTAGTCTTTCTCTAGCTCATCTCGGTATTGATATGCCATTCGTGCCATCTTCTGACACCTTTTGGCGCCGCTTAAACCTTCGCAAGGCTGCCTGACCTTTTAGTATCTTACTGATGTCTAGATGCCCTCTCTTAATCATGCTGGCTGTGCCACCACCACCAGCGGAGTCTTTTCTTTTCTTTTCTAGGTGCCTGCTGAATTCGGTCCTCACAGTTCCTACAGATTCAGGCCCTGCCCAAGGTCGCACACATGCTGCAGCTGAAGTGTGTGCTCAAATCAAATTGCTGCACATACATATAAAACACACACTCTCACACACAAGAAACCAGCCTAGCTGCACCATAACATACTCACAGCTACAGGCGCTGCCTGAGGTCGCGCACGTGCTGCAGCTGGAGCGCTGGCTGATGGAGGGTGCATACAACAAGGTTCTGGCATCCAGCAAAGCCAATATGGCCAGCGACTTACATGCTCTGATGGTGGGCCAGCTGGCCATGACTGTAAGGTGGGTTGAAGGGTGAGGGTGAGTGCGGGGTGCGGGGAATTTGCTGCTTATATCAAAGGTTATATTCTTATTAGGTAAATGGAGCCTCAACGAGCTCTGATGGTGGGATTTCCGGCCATGGCGTGGGGGTGAAAATGTAATTCAGGCATGCAGAATGTGTGGCACAAATATTAAAAATACCAAGCACACAATGCGATTCTGCCATACTCTGATGGTGGTGGGCCAGCTGGCCATGGCTGTCAGGCAAACCCTGAGGACTCATAATAATAAGACTTGACTTGGGGTACTTAGGTAAGCAGGCGATATGACCCAGAACAGCTGGCTGTATCCTTTCAGCAGAGCAGCATGAAGTAGAAGATTGAAAGGACACACTAGCAGAGAGGTCAACTCTCTGTTACTTCCTGAGGTTATCACATAAGTGTAGAGGCTTGTATCAGAGTCTGATTGGGCCAGGTGAGGCGCGTGAGAACATGTCAGGCAGTGGTGACAGCTACCTGCGACTTGTAAATAATCTAATCACCTTACCATTAATCTAATAAGGCGGTTAACAAACAGAGTAGTTCATTTCTGGTATGTGCTTTAAGGAGGCTCTGCGTGTCTAATTTACAACCTTAGTCATCTATGCACGTCTGCTGCTGCGTGTCTCTCACAGGGACGAGGTCGCCAGCTGTTGCGAGAAAGCATACCCGCAGCTGAAGTTAGCAGATGCCCAGAAGATGATGTTGTTTGAGAATGAAAAGGCGGTCTTGGCTTACGCTGCAGAGGTGAGCCTGCACTTTTGCCTTACAGTTCAGTGCGCACGGCTCCTTTCAGTGGCTGCCCTCCCTGGTGCCTTGCTTCACCAGTTTGCAAGTAATCGATGCTTTGTTTAACGACACAGATGGTCTGCAAGTGGCCATACTGGTATCTTGGAATAAGGTGTCACGCCCAATCAGTGGCAGCGACGGGTCGTTTGACAAGCATTTTGTTGGTTGACAGTTGAGAGTGTCTGTACGTCTTATTCAGCAAGCTGGATGTGCGAGTCTAAATGATAACCTTTATTTTCTGGTTTTGACAATCAATTGACGACATTGGTGATAATTGAAAACATATGAGTGTTTGAAGAGGTACCATTAGTTCCAAGGGGACCCGGTACCGTATAGGGTATCTGATTCTATATGATGTGCTGAATCCTGTACTTTGCTGTGACAGTGATTTGATCTGACAATCTGGCATCTCCTATTATGCTTTACCCTCCATTTCCAAGCAGATTGCTAACTTTGTGCCTCTCTCCTTATATATGCACAGCATGGCTGGAAGGTGCAGGATAAAGTAATCCTATTCCAGCCAGACGGCCGCCCGGGAGCTGGCAAGGAAGGGCCTCCACCTTTGAAGCTCATTAACAATGCGCTGATGTACGCAAAGGAGCTGGAACGTATTGTTTAAGAGTTCTGGTGTATGCACCAGAAATAGCTCACGACCCCCTTTTGTTTTTCCGCCGAAGACTTTGATTCATGGGCTTCCTATACAGGATTTACAGGATTTACAGATAAAGCCATCAGTCAAAACGTGCAACTGCTAGGCTGCGTAAATAAAACGTGTAAAACTGTGATATTTGTTGTTGTAGTCCAGACTTGTAGCACCTACAAAAAAACCCTGGAAAGGGAGTAAAGGCACAACGCTGTTTGTGACATTGCAGCACTGAATAACATCAGTTAGCAATTAGGCATCTGCCAGAACTAAGCGACAAGCGACCGCAATAAGTTAATGATAAATTAATGAGGGGAAATCATCTGTGAGCTTCCTACACAGCGGAGTCATTCTGTTTGCGACGTTGGAGATTTTGTTAACGCCAGGGAGTAATACCTACACCACAATATTTGTTTGAATGGAGTCAACCGGCTCCATACTGCGCGTCAATGACACGTTTAGTATTTGATGAGTTGCTCGATGTGTCCACAAACTTGAATCAAGAATAAATTTTGATTTATTCTATTATGTCACAAGCATACATAAGTAACCTTTGTGATACCTAACAGATTACATTTATGCTTGCCAAAGCAGGGAGGCTGCCCTTGAAAGTGCCTACCTTGTCACCTCCAACAGCCAAGTTTAAGGCCTCCAGGAGAATGGTGTCCCCGAGCAGCATGTCAGAGCCCATGGTCGCAGCGAAAATCAACTTCAGCGCTGTGAAGGGTGTTCTGTTTGATATAGGTAGGTGCGCAAGGTAGGAAGGTGCATTTGCTTTGCGTACCTGAAAGAGCGTGTTCTGAGGCAGGCACTGCAAGCGTGCTTGCAGACGTGCTTGCAGGCAGGCATTGAGTTCTTCAGCCAAAACCTAGGACAGACTATGTATTTTGTTTTTTTACAGACGGGACTCTTTGCAACTCGGACCCCCTACATTTTCAAGCGTGAGTAACTGCGTTGCCGTTGTTCACAATCATTGTTTTAAAAGGTTGTTATTGCATATCGTGCCCCGCGCATCGTCTATTACCCTGTGAGCACAGTAGTGGGTGGCAGAGTTAGTAGTTGTGGGGGGTTTTAGCCAATTGAACTAGCTGGAAGGCAGTTAGGATACCCAGCAGTAAGAAGGGGTGAGGAGTACCTGGGCCAGCATTTGGGAGGAGCGGGGACTGCCATTTCATAAAATACTTCTTAGAAAAGTGAAAGAGACTATACTGGCAGCACTGCCCACATTAAGAGGGGTGAGGAGTACACGATGATTGCGCCGCTTCATCCCTATAGGGCCTCAAATAATCTGGCACTAGCTTTATCATGACTGTCCATAATCACTGTTTTGATCACTGAATAATTACAGCCCGAGAGCATGTGCAGTGCGCAGTCTGTTTGGAGGCATAGCGGGCAGTTCGCGGTTTCTGAGAAATTAAAGTGCATGGCATGCTTTGAAGTGAAGATGTGTGGCATTTGAAAACGTTATGATGAGATGTGAGAGTGGTGCTACTCTTGATGCAGCGGTGGCTGTGAAGTCTGTTCGGGTTTGAGTTCCTTTCAGTAGGTGATACAGAAATCCTTTGCCAGTGTCAGCCTTTCCCAATTTCTGCACATTCCTCATGTCTGAGTTGACCCCTTTACTAATTTTGTAAAAATTGAAGGTAGCAGTGATTGTGCGCTTGTTCTGGTCTGTTCTAGCTGCGCCCTTCTGCAGGCTGCAGGCCAACAAGGTTGCGTGAATGTATCGTTTAAAGTGACTTGTTCACATGCTTACATCGTGGCTTCAGCTTTCAAGAACTGCTTCTCAAGCAAGAGTATAACGGGGGTCAACCAATTTCTGAGGAGTTCTACCGCGAAAGAATAAGCGGTGTGTTGTTTGTTTTTTGCATGTGTCGGATGTTTCCTTGTATAGATACAGCATACCACACACTCAAAGTCTGCATACCTGTGTCTACTCAGCTAGCAATACAAATATTCTGAATTACCAGACAGATAATGCTGCATGCTTTTTAACATCAAGCAGAGACTTACAGTGGAGTCCTTCAACCTTACCTTGACAGTTTCAATTTCCGGCTCACACTCCAGGTAGACACAACCCAGACATCGCGTACGACCTATTTCCTGAAAAGCCTGAGAAATGGAGGACATGGTTTTCTAACATGAAAGAGGCCCATTATAGGGACTTGGCTGGTGAGGGCGTTTTTTCGGTTGGCCACTTGCTTCTCCTGGTCAGGAACAGAAGCAGAGGCGAAAACAAAGCACGCTGCAATGCACGCTATTGCTGGACTGATTTTGAAGGACTTAACAACAGGTTAAATCCTTCTATGTTCTCATGCTTGCAGGCTCCACCATTATGCCTCTGAAAGGGCTCGCTCGCTTTATGGACTGGATACGTTCAAAAGAATTGAGAAGGTGTGGAAGGAACCTTCGTGAAAGCTGCTTTTAAGTGGCCCCTTTTCTTGATCATCGTGGGGAGAGGCATGACTGCCTGCGTGATTCTGCGTGATTCTGCGTGATGCATTTTTGCTACCCTTTTTCTGGCCTTGAAAGCAACTTCCTCGAATATACATGCCAAAAGGTCACTGTGGCACGCTAAGCAGTTTAAAATTACTGTGTGATTCCACCCAATATATGGGCATAGCATTAGATCATCTATTCCTTTCCAACGTCACAACTAGACGTGCACGAACAGGCAGGCTGTGCTTCTACTGATCTTTTGGGACCTTGGGCAACGATACTCCATGCTGCCTTGTGGCAATGAAAACCCAAGCATACTCAGTTGCTGCGCCAATTATCCTGTGCTGTTATCTGACGATCCGATTTTGCTTATCCCTTGTAGTGTGGCAGTGACAAATGCTCCGCGAGACAATGCTGAGATGATGCTGAACGGCCTGCGGCTTGAGAAAACCTTTGAGGTGCGTGTTCCTATTCAGAGTCAAGGTATACCGAATGCAACATTCAATTGCTCGTTATGGTTTGCTCTGAGGTGTCTAGCAACCAATGAACTGACCACTGGACACATTGAAAACTGCAGGCAGTCATACTAGGCGAAGAGTGCACGCGCCCCAAACCTTACCCTGATCCTTACCAGGTGAGTTAGATATTGGAGAACTTCATAATTATCCTTAGAAGTTGAGTGTCCAAGAGAAGGGAAGTCCGTCCTGGAATGAATTAGCAGGCATCAAGGAAAGAAAGTAGAAGTGCGCTACAGTACACAGGTTTGAGTGCCTTGAAAGAGAGGCTTGACATTTTTGTAGCTACAGGGCGGACAGTTGTTCGGTACAGGCACTTGAGCCATGTCCTGTTTAGGCATATGGTGGCTGTGACATTAAAACCAGTGAAGCCTTTCTTTCGTCACTTAAAGTCTTATAACACGCTTGTCCCCCCCCCCTTCTCTGCTAAGACTTTTGTGTTAGTTTAGGGTAGGTATTGCACTCAGCCTAGGCTTGTCCAAGAAACATTAGTTTACATAGCGCAATCTACTCTTGCACGATTACCTTGTACAGGCTGGCCTGCGTGTGCTTGGATTGGAGTCAAATCCCTCTGTTGGACTGGTACTTGAGGATTCTCCATCAGGCATTCAGGTAACAAGCAGTCGTCCATCTAAATTGTACAAAAAAAGCAAACCTGGTAGACCTCACAGCTCCTTCTCAATGAAAATTAGGAAGGTCCAGCAAACAAAGCACAGACCATTTTGCAATTTATGTGCATGGAGCATGAAGTATCAGTCACTGCCTGTGTAGTGTTTTCTCTACAGTTTTACACCAAAGATCAATAAATGTGCTTGCGCTTGTCTTCTCTACTTGTGCACAGGCCGCCGTTGCCGCAGGCATACCTGTGGTTGGGCTGACCACTGGCCAGGCAGCCTCCACACTTGTGCAGGCAGGCGCAAACCTTGTTGTGTCTGACTTTGATGAGCTCATGGATATTATAGAGGGTTAGAGGAACTGAAAGTTTTAAATGATACATATTTTCTTTTCATGTGGCTCTGTATTTTCTGAGAGCTAGGATTGAGAAGCTCCGCAGGCCATTCTGCGTACACGAGCAGTGGAAAGTAGAAGTAAAAGCAGAGATTTATGCTGATGGGGTGTACACAATGTATAGTTCAGCTTTTGAATAATCCAATACACAGCGCCCACTGTTTCCTCCTCAAAAGCATCACAGACACATATATTTACCTGAACAGACGTGCCTTTTCCAGCGCTGGTACCAACTCATATCAGGAGCCGATTTCTTGTTAAGCCTACAACCTCCTAATCCTTCAAAGTTTACCTCAATTGATTTGTTCCTCTCTTTTTGTGGTGGAGGATTTTCTTTACAGTACTCGGTATTACCAAGGAAGAAGACAAGAAGAAAGGCTTGTTATATAATCTATATCAGCGTGGACAAATCATGTGATTCCCTTATCATATTGATGTGATTAACTCATTTACAGTTTGTCATAGCAAATCACTGTCACTGCAAAGTATAAGTCTCAGCACAACAATCTATGTTTTAGGCCAGGGTCGGGTCTCTCTCGAGCAAAGGCTGGGAACTGCACTACAGACTGCAATTCTCCTGATTCTCTCTCTCTCTCTTTCTCTGCTGTTTCTCAAATCCAACTTGCTTGACACACTGACATATACTATACCACACACACTCTAGTCGGCTGCCGCGCCTCTCCTCCCCAGGGCTGTGTCATGCTAAATCAGTGGCATGTACGAATTGTGTGATTTTCCCTGGATTTATAATGTGAACAACGGTTTTATGGTTATTTGGTTGTTTGGCCAGTTTAGATGGTCCTCTTGTAACAAACTCGCTGTTTTCTCAGACTTGTCTAAGTACCATCTCCTCTTGGGCGTTGCTTGAGCCGTCGATTCCTTCTCGCGTGGAAAGGGAGGAGACGTTAAAAACCACCTTTATGGCTCATACTTGCAATCCATGCTTAAGCTGGTACCATGATTTGTCGTGACAGCTGGGAAGTTTACTCAACCTGCTGGCTGAGCATTGCATAGTTTACTGAGCTAATTGAATACCGCAATATCAAAACCAGGAAATGCTATCTTCAATAAACTGGCTTCGCCAGCTTATTGAACGAGACTAGGCAAAACAACCTCAACTGAAAAACCAACTAACCAAATCACACGAATCGTCACTGCCAACAATTGAGCGTGGCAAGTTATTTGGTTGTCGGGCCAGCTTAGATGATCCTCTTGTAACTTGTAACGAACTCGCTCTTCATCCATCATCTCTAAGTGATACTTGAGCCTATGCCTTCTTCATTCCTCACGGTGAAGGAAACGCTGAACAACACCTTTATGGGAGGGCTTGAGCAGGTAGTGCTTCTCAATACATGCAGAGCTACTAGTGCTAGTAGCAGCTGCAGCAGCTGCAATCATTCACGGCTACTCCCGTATAGCCACAGATAGCCTAACCTCAATGCACCAAATTAAAAAGCAGCTCTCACAACCAAACCTCCACCGCCACCACATCCATTGAAAAGAAAAAGAAAAACTACTCAGGCAGCGAAAGCCACTCCCCACATCAGTTAAGGACAAGGAGCCACTTTGGTACCAAGTACCGTAAAGCTCCTCCACCGCGAAAAGGAAAGGAAAAATCAATGGGGATCAAAAGGGTTGCAGGCTTGGCCTGAAACCAGCTCCTGATGAGAGTTGATAACAGTACTGGAAGCGGCACGTCTGGTACGGACAAGAAACTACGCAGGCAAAACTACGCAGGCATCGCAGTGAAAGCCACTCCCCACATTAGTTAAGGACAAGGAGCCACTTTGGTACCGAGTACCGCCCGTAAAGCTCCTCCACCGCGAAAAGGAAAGGAAACATCAATGGGGATCAAGAGGGTCGCAGGCTTGGCCTGAAACCAGCTCCTGATGAGAGTTGATAACAGTACTGGAAAGGGCACATCTAGTACGTATGGACAAGTTTAGCAGAAAAGTTCACAGAGTGCACATGGAGCTTGGAGGCAAGCTTCGTAACTCTTTGAGAATTGAGACCCAGTTCCTTGAAAGGCTTCAGAGTGTGAGTGTTGTAGATGGCGACGTCCACACCCAAAAGGACGATGTGGAGAGTAATGGAGGCTCCTTGGAGAATGATGCAAAGGTCTGTGCTGTTCCTTTGCGGCGTTCAGCTGGTTTTGAGGTCTGTTGTCAATTGCCCCATGCCACTTCGAAGAACCCACCCCCCTACATTAATTTGTTGTTCTTGTGTTTTTGCAGCCTGTAAATTTCGTGTCAAGGGCATTAGTGCTTGCTCTGTATATATACCGTATCACTAGTGTGCTTGTAGTATTTTCACTCCAGTAGGCTTGGTAGCTAGGGTCGAAATTTAGGGGTCTGGCAAACTGTTGTTTGGTAACTAGTGCCCATATTTGGAGGGAAGTCGTAATGTGCCTCGGGGTGCAGTACGTATTGGAATCTTTAGCATTTTTATTAATGGTGCTTAGTGGGCTCTCAGAGGTGTTTCAGAAAGTTCTGGGTGCGTGTGAAGCAAGAGCAGTTCCTGAGAAGTGCACAATGCTAGTGCAAGGGCGCTTCCTTGCGAGTTCCTTGTGGTGTCCAAGACGTGGCCACTGTGGTGCCTGTGAGCGCATTGCGAGCTTTCCCTTGTAGACCTCTTTGTTGAACTTAGCAAATAAAGTGCGCTGTTTGCTGCACGCCCCTGCTAGGACGTGAAGGTCTAGGGGAAGATTGTCCTCTGGGCTGTCTGCCGCAGAACCCGCGGTGTTGCTTGGCTGATGTGCTTTCCTTTTTGTTCTGTTCTCTCAATTGTGCGACTCATCTGTGCAAACTTTCTTGAGTTCCCGGTGTCCTTTCTGTGTGCTTTCTGGAGCTCCCTTCAGGCTTTCCTGTTCCCAAATTTCTGTTTCAAAATGCTGGTGCAAGGACATATGCTTGACACGTTGTTTCATGTTCTGGTGCTCCATTGCCCACAAACAGACCCCTACGTAACTCAGAGTTTTACAAATTCATTAGTGGCTGTGATCTTTTTGATTTATTTATTTGTTGGGACCTTTAGGTTGAGCAGCTATGCCAGGCTGGAGGCTTTTGTAAATCAAACTTTTGTAATCCAAACTAAACTAAACTAAACTAAGTGGGCTTGACTGAGGCTTTTCCTTTGTAGTGTACCTGCAATTTCAGTGGAGTTTATACCTGTGTAGTAAAGCAGCGCCTAGTACAGGTGGTTGTGTATTGTTGTGTAGGCCAATCCGTTTTGATTGATTGTACAAGTCACACTTCATTCATGTTATATTCCTTGGAGTCGGGGGCAAAATCTACAATCAGTACACCAAAACTCTTCTACTAAACCTGGGCATCCCTCTGCACAAAGTGCACCAACTAGCTACTGCACTGCCATGCAATTCAAAACTTTTTAAAGATCACAGAAACAAGAAACAAACTACAATTCAACAACGACAACAGTGATAATAGGGGATCTGAATAAGGGGGGGCAAATGGTAGCTAGAGCGGCTGGCTTCAGGAGGGCTAGACGCAGGCCAGATCGCATGGCTGACAGCCCGCCGGATCCTCATAGTCTCTGTTGTTTCTCTTTTTCAATTTTGGTGGGGCTCTACGAGCCTTTTCTTACTGCACGCTGGTGCTTTCCAGTGAAGACTTTTACTTTTGCTGCAATGTCGCAAACAACATTGTGCCTTTTTCCTTAATTAAGTTTTTTGTAGGTGCTACAAGTCTGTGGTGCTACAAAAAACACTCCTCACATTTCAAAAATGATTAATTAATAACGCAGCCTAGCAGTCGCACTTTTGGACAGATGGCCTAAGGTGTAACATCTGTGGACTTGTCCATACCAGGCGCGCCCTTTTCAGTAGCATCACCAACTCTCATCAGGAGCCGGTTTCAAGCCTGCAATCCTCCTGATCTTTTTTTCTTTTCTTTATTTGTACCAGACCCAATTAGACCATAAATTGAAACAAAAGCAAGCCACCAAAAAAAAAAAAACCTTATGTGCAGTAATGCTTGCAGACCCACACGGTAAAGAAGAGGTTGCTGACATCAGTGTGAGCAATTAAAGACAGGTAACGCAAACAATACTTGACCATACGCTAGTGTCAGCAAAAACACGTTTCATTTGTTCTTTATGCTTCGAGCCAATGAACTAAATACCCATTGTTGTATCCACCATTGAGTCAGGCGGTCTCTACCAGAGCCTGAAGCCTTCCTTGGGTGGTTTCTGCAAAAGATGAAAGCATGAGCAAGTTGGGATGGCAAGAGCGCTTGTCATCTGTTTGTGCTGTGACACACACACACATACTCACATACACACACTCTTGTCACACTCGCTTCATGGACTTTTTGTTGAAAGTAATAACAATATCAGGGTTATCCTGACCAAAAGTGAGATTCTCGTAAACCATGAAGCATGCAGCTGTATGGTGTGTGAACCGTGTACAGCATAGGCAGGCAGGCCTTGGAGATTGGACAGCTTCAGTCTTACTAGTCGTTATGGAGTGATCCTGCAGCAGCTTGCAAAGCTCCCGTACCCAACGAAGAATACCAGATGCTTAAAGGTTGTGAGGCCTGGTCGGCTTGAAGCCAAACACACCCTCAAGCTACTATTTCTAGGTGTGCAGAGGGCCTCAGTTACAACAGCAGACAAATGAGCAGAACATTCCATTCATTGCAGGCATGACAACTCATGTAGAAAGCAAACGAAGGTGCTTGATCTCTATTGAAGACAGCCTTCCACCAAAGAAAGTGCCTTCAACCAAAGACAGCCTTTACAGGGATTCGATTTGGGTCTAAAACTCACCACTCAGGAATACCGCTCATACCGCCTACACTTGTATCCCCCTTCCCCAAAACAATATATAAACAGAGCACCCCCACCCCTAGAAATACTACTTTTCCAGCATTTGCACGTTTTCACTCTGGGGCCCTTCACAGTTTCAAGAGCTAAGGGAGCATACTATTATACCTTACACTCCACCCGCCCCCCTTCCAATATAAAGATTATATACCCAACATTTCTGGACAATTTGATCAATGTCCCCCCCGATATGGGGATTAGGGGCGGTAGCAAAACTTTTTACGATGCACAACTCTGGTAAACATGCCTGTTTGAATTTGGCCAGGCCGATTTTTAAGGTCCTTTGGTAACGTTCATAATGGCAGAAACGACTGTATAAATTTGGCGTATACATACACATGCACGGGTCTGGCTAATCCTAGACATTGTGTAAGATTGTGCCGTCAAATACATTTAAGCCAATTGATCGACATTACATTGTAAATCAGCAGTTTCGGAACCTTGCTCATCGTATACTTCTTATATTGACTTCCTGAAACGTAGGTTGATGAGGAGCAGGCACAGGCACTGGACAACTGCTAGAGGCTTGTTCCCTATAAGCTGAATGAGCATGTATGAAGCATGTTCGGGTGCAAGTTGTCATGTTCGGCTTAATTCTGACTCGGATTTGAATAAATGAATGGCACCAGGGAAATCATGATAGAAGCTGAGGACATAGTCTGATATCTCACAGTGTCATCACATGCTGCGCCCAGTTTCTGTGGATACGCAAAAGCTGGTACCTGATCTCTATTGTACATGGAGTCCCTCCGGTTAAGGATGTCAATGAAGGCCTGTGTGTCTAGCTCTCCCTCAGCATTGCCCAGCAGTGCAAATATGATGTCGAGCACCTGCAATTACGTACAATAATAACAAGGTTTACTTGCAAGGGTAGACGTCAGTCAGTTGTCAGTTGGTATGCCGGTAACCGCTGCCAGCAAACATGTGCCACCACATAAAAAAGACGCAAAGTACCAAGCATATGTTGCAGTTGCACAATGCAGGTGACAGTCCTTTATAATCACCCCATCAGCACCTGCACCTGCACTCACTAACTCATTCCATTGTCTGTGGGGTAGATTTTTTTATCAAAAGATATATGGCCTGCTCACATTTCAAGAGGATTGGGTGTAAACAGATGCTATGATTCAATCTTCAGGCAGAGGGGCTTCACATCATGATCACCTTGTGAGAACCAAAAAGCCTGAAATTTTTCTTAGCCTTTGAGGGCCATCTTTTGTGAAGATCATGGAGAGGGGGACACAATGAAGGAAAAAGCTCGGGACCAAGGACGTAAAAAGAATGCCAGGCAACTCAGCTCTAGGATATAAGCGGCGGGCATTCAACTTGAAACGTATGCAAGGACCCTCTAATGACAGGGGGTATGCACAGCCACCAGCCATATGACCGAGGATATTTACAGCGCCATTCAGCAGTGCATCTAATTGGCCCTCCAGGAGACTGAGCCGCCTCCGGATGTAGGCACAAATGAGGGTACACATGAGACTCGACAATTCCTCAGAACTTCACGGCACCGCTACCTTGGGAGTTAGCAGTGTGCCGCCACTCTGCTTGACAATCTTGAGGAGCTCCGGCTTCTCGATTTTGAGGCCCACCTTAAAATGGGCAAAAGGAACATCAAAGAAAGGAGGCACGCCGTTTCGGGTGATAATTGAAAGCCAGATTCTTCTGATGTGAACGTCTGGTGACATAAGAAAAACCTCGCAATAAACATAGCCATAGATTCAAAGAATCAAATTGACGCAAGCAATATGTCAAGAGCGGCCAGGACCATGTGCAATTACGGCGTACACACGCACATCCCACATTAATGATTTTCATGAACATGGCATATGTTAGTGATTCCAGCCAGCCCTTGAATGTTGCGTGGCACACAAACACAGTGCCGTCAGCTTGGGGTGAGTTTGAGGGTGCTGGCAGCTTGTCACGCGTAAAATGTTGCAAGGCTGGGCAAGCATTAATTGTGCAAGTGATGCATATGGGATGCATTAACTGTGCGAGTGACGCATATGGGATAGACAGGAGATTTTAAATGTAAAGTCATCATACACTAATCTCGTTATTTCTGGTCGTAACACATCTTACCTTGTGGCTAAACTGCAGGGCCACAGTAAGCTGATGCTTTTTGCGACACAGATTATGAACAGAGCTGAACTCTGCTCGTGTAATCTCGTGCTTTGCAAGGTGCTCCGGGATTTGGTCGGCCTGCGTTTGTACGATCAACCAGCATGAAACAAGTCCGCTGGGAACCTAGGGTGTATGGGTTACTACAGTCAATCGTTTAGTCCCACAAAGGTAAAGCATTGCATTGCCTGCGATCAAATCGACAAACAAATTAAAATGCCATGAGTACTAATACCCTCCCTTTTTCTCTTTTTCTTATAAAAAGGCATGGCCACTTTTTGTCATTAGATACGTCCTTGCTCGTCCTTTACCACTTCCTCAAGCAACAAAGGCTACCTTAAAGGTACACAGATCTAAGCAACTGCATTGTTGGGAGGCTACCTAAACAGTATCCCTAAATTGCACCTTCACTTGCCAATCCCTTCTTTACTTAGGCAACAGAGGCTACACAGACCCAAGCAACTGCAATGTTGGGAGGCTACCTTAACAGTCTCCCTAAATTGCACCTTCACTTGCCAATCCCTTCTTTGCTTAGGCAACAGAGGCTACACAGACCCAAGCAGCTGCATTGTTGGGAGGCTACCTTAACAGTCTCCCTATATTGCACCTTCACTTGCCAATCCCTTATTTGCTTAAGCAACAGAGGCTACACAGACCTGAGCAACTGCACTGTTGGAAGGCTGCCTTAACAATCTCCCAAAATTGCACCTTCGGAGCCAATCCCTTCATAGACCCTTTGCAAGCAATCCCGGCAAAAGGTCTCACATAATTTCCCTTTTTCTTCAATCATGCTCAGCTCTGCCCCTCCTTCAAACTTGCCCAATACCTCATCTTCATTTCTTAGCGCCGTCGATCCAAAGTTTCAGAGTAGCAAATTTGAGGTTCAATTTCCACCCTCACCTCGCAGAAATTTTCCATACATACATATTAATGCCAACATTGCATCAACACATCAACCCGCTTCACATCATTAGTTGCCGAGCCGCTATAGCTCCCAAACCCAAACACACCCGTCCTTACTCAACATGTACCCACGCTTTAAATCATGTGTAACTGACATTCCCCTCCAAAGGCACCCATCCTCTTTCAACACAACGTACCTTGTCCAACAGCGCATCCACACGTTTGACGTCACTGGAAGCCACCAGGCTGCGCGCAAAGTCAATGCCTGGTACGGTGCCAGAGCGTGTGACGTCATAGTGCAGGAACTCAAGCTCCACTAGATCGTCGTGCAGCTGTCAGGTGGGTGCGGTTACAGGTTAGGTGGGCTTGGTATTACTGAATGCAGCATTCAAGGCTTTAGTATTAGATACGAGGGTAGGTTGGGTGTGGCAGTTAGTGCATATGATATGTAATATATAATGGTTCCATAGGCAGGAGTATATGCTTTACCTTTCTTGCCTGGAGATCTGCATGCCAGAAAAGATACTGCTTGCCATGCCTCGCATTTATGAGGATAAGCGCAAAATTTTGGCAAAGGCTGCTATGGCACTGATAACACTCACCTTTCTTAAAAAATCAATGAACTCTGGAAGTTTAAGCACGCCTTTCAGGTCCGCGCCAAAGAAAGATACAAGCAGGCCGGCCGCATTCCTGATTGGGAAGGCAAAAGATGCACAATATGAAGTCATTGGAGCCACTGGAGCTTCAAATCCATATCCTGCTGTGTGCATTGATTTATGGGAGGAGGGTGAGTGATGCACAACACAGAAGCAGTTGGAGCATCAAGTTCATAAACTGCTGTGAGCATCGGTTTCGGATGTGGGTGAGTGGGTGAGTGATGCACAGCGTGCAAACCGTTGGAGCCACTGGAGCTTTAAGTTTGTATTTTCTCGTGCATGAAGGGACAACGCAGCGAGTACAGCGTCGCTAGTTAAGGGAGGAGCAGCATTAAATCACGCAGCCAAGTGAAGAGTAGCTAATGCGTGAAAAACGCGGCTGTTTGTGCTTACAGAGCGCATCATCATGAGGTTGTTCTTGAGGACGAGGCAATGGCCAAAATTGTATGCGCACGCTTTTCATGTCTGTACAAAAAGGCAAGAGACTGGGCCATGACAAACCTTACAAGTTTCAGGCTTTTGGCAAGGCTCTAGCTAGTGCCCATTCTATGGCTCCACATCATCATTTTGTGCAGACTGCTTTTACACGATTACGCTCTTGCTCTTTAGCTCCAGGCCAATGGTCAAGGGCTAGGTTTGGAACATTCCTAGCAAACAACCCTTACTTGAGTCAGACGTATGGGTGAAACCATCACAGCCAGAGCACATCAGGTCAAAGCTATGTGCACGTACTGCCGGAAATCTGTCTAAACCTCTTAATGACACCTTCTTGCACGTTTAAGAAACAAAGTGCATTGACCCTAGGTTGCTGAGAACTGGGCTAAACACTGGTACGTGGCTGTCAGCCCTTACTCTTTTTTCTCTTGGGCGCTGCTGTGTGGAATGTTGGCCATGCTCCGGAGCTCGTCAATGATCAAAGTGAATTCTTCAGCATCCACGGCACCACTCTCGTCTCTGTCAAATACGCTGCGAACGAAGGAAGATATGGAGGTCGAGCACCAATCACGCTGCAAGGAAAGAAACATGAAACAGTACCTAGATGCACGTTGCTCTGAATAACAATAACATTATTCTTAAAATAGTTGGTTTTACAGGCCCAGTCGTACCAGCACCAACACCAGGCATGTCACCTCTCAAAAAGTTTGGTAAAGACAGTCTGAAGGAGATCCCCTTAGGGTACGCACTTTTGCAGAAAAGCAAGCGAAAAACGCCGAAATTTGCGCGCACTACAAAGAGGCATATAAGGAACTCGTCTATAGAAGGCACTACAGGTAATATGTAAGCCAGCAGCTGGACTTGATGGCAGGTGCCTTTACATCTCACGCATCTCATTCCAAAGATGGACTGTAGATCCTAAATGTTACAACAGGTACATTTGATAGTAAAACAATATTTCAGTCTACACCACTCCAGCAAGCACCAAGGGCTTGACAAAGTCACCTGAAAATGACAGCTACGTCCTCCTCGGGAATGGACAGCAGCGTCAGAACCAGCATAAACTCCCCGAAGCTCAAGAGGCCATCCCCGTTGAGGTCAAACTTGTCAAAAATGGATCGGGCTGCCTTGTTGTTTCCAAGCTCTAGGCTAGCCTGCTCACTGACAGGGCGCTCGCCTGCAGGAAGTACATGTAGTCGCGAAGTACAAGTGGGACGGTTCCAAGGAACATCCTTCTCATAAATCACCAGGAGCCATAAGAAAAAACGTTCCCTTCCGATCAGTCTAATGGCAAATGTATGCACGGGTTCTTTGGTGATACCAGCATGTGCACTTGATCGTGCATGTAACTGAATGAAAGCATTGTGCGTGCACGTTTTTGGTGCCTGATGCAAACGTGAGTGCACACACAGTCCTGACTGTTGCTCAAGCACGTACTGCAACCAGCCAAATACTTTGCCTCACCATCCAAACTACCAGCACGCTCCAAGCTTGACTGTGAAGCGGGGTAGGTGGGGACAAGGGCTGCTAACAAGCCACGCGGGAGCATGTACTTGTGACCCTCCTGCACACAACAGCGCAAGGCTTTTTGCCTGAGAATTGGCTGCGCGCTCTTTACTTTCTACTCGCGCTGGTGTGGTGTTGTGGTGCCAGAAAGGATTGTGCACACAGATACACGAGATGTACTAGTACATGCTCCTTAGATGGTTGTTACAATACACCCCCATGCAAGCATAACAATTAAGCACACCCTCACCTTTTCTAAGCTGGAGAAGTAGTCAAAGCTCTTGCTGAGCGTGCTGTTGTCTCGAACGCGTTTTTCATACTTGAAGAAAATCCGCCTTTTCTTCTCCAGACCCAACATGCTGTAGGGTGTCCCTCCGTCGTCGCAGCTCGCTGTCAATGGTGCTAGGGCAAAGGGCAGGGCAGCGAGCCATGCAAGCGAGCTGCGATTGCTGTTTTGTGAAGAAGACGATTGCTCTCCGGCAACGGCAGCGATGGCCATGTAGCGGGTGTTACTGACATGGCTCGCGAGCGAGTCGCTGCTTCGAAAATTACCACGGTGGAAAGCACACAAGCTTGACAAGGCCTGGCGCCTCGCACGACCTGCCATATCTTTCTTTTTAAAATAATTTGCTAACAATAACTGCGTTTGGAAAGAATTCATCCTTAGTGATCAGAAGTCGCTAAACATGCTCACTACGTCCGAAGTATCGTAGTGGATAATAGGTGGTAGAAGACTTCATGTGGAAGCCGTGAAATTTTCTGTGCCCAATGGACCACTTCAACACGCCTGTTAAATTATCCTCAGTTGTCAATGCACAAAGAGTGAGTGTTGGTGCAAGTTGGTGCAAGCCCTCTCTCATACCTGCCTTCTATCTCCACAGGTTTAGTAGGAAGTCCACATGCAAGCCCTCTCTCACACACACACACACACACACACACACACACACATCCACACATACACACACACACATTTACACACACACACACACACACATCATAAACACACACGCACGCACGCACACACACATACACATACACACATACACACAAATATATATACACACTCACCTGTTTTCCTTGACCTAAGACTTACAGTGTCAAATGTCC
>Ga0307947_1001614_pt1 | contig 17915 bp, 22 predicted proteins | sample OrgLakmetagen232_FD_201840 | JGI IMG/M metagenome (GOLD analysis project Ga0307947, IMG submission 201840) | Saline water microbial communities from Organic Lake, Antarctica - #232 | ecosystem: Environmental > Aquatic > Non-marine Saline and Alkaline > Saline | place: Antarctica: Organic Lake...
AGCCTCCAGCTTATCCTACCTGAACAGCAACACCACTCTCCTTATTAAGCGCTCATGCACTCAATGCAGATGCTGTTGTGAATTGTTGCAATGATAGCAGGCCGAACCAGTGCAGCCTCCAGCTTATCCTACCTGAACAGCAACACCACTCTCCTTATTAAGCGCCGTGCACTCAATGCAGATGCTGTCGTGAATTGTTGCAATGTCACGCAGGCCGAACCAGTGCAGCATCCAGCTTATCCTATCTGGAGAGTGGTGTGGTCTTCATTGGCAGCGCGCAGGGGGACAGCCAGCTGGTCCGGCTACACGCCCAGCCGCCCATGGCCTCAGACCCCAGCAATTTTGTGGAGGTGGGTGCGTGATGTGTGTTTGCATGTGTGTGTGTGTGTTTGCATGTGCATTTGCATGTGTGTGTGTTTGCATGTTTGTTTGTGTGTGTGTGTGTGTTTGTATGTGTTTGCACGTGTGTGTGTGTGTGTGCGTGCACTTGTGTAAATGTACAAGGCAGCCTGCTGGTCCGGCTGCACGCCCAGCCGCCCATGGCCTCAGACCCCAGAAATTTTGTGGAGGTGGGTGCGTGATGTGTTTTTGCATGTGTGTGTGTGTGTGTGTTTGCATGTTTGTGTGTGTGTTTGTATGTGTTTGCACGTGTGTGTGTGTGTGTGTGTGCACTTGTGTAAATGTACAAGGCAGCCTGCTGGTTCAGCTGCACGCCCAGCCGCCCATGGCCTCAGACCCCAGCAATTTTGTGGAGGTGGGTGCGTGATGTGTGTTTGCATGTGTGTGTGTTAGCATGTGTGTGTTTGCATGTGTGTGTTTGCATGTGTGTGTGTGTGTGTTTGCATGTGTGTGTTTGCATGTGTATTTGCATGTTTGTGTGTGTTTGCATGTTTGTGTGTGTATTTGCATGTGTGTGTGTTTGCATGTTTGTGTGTGTGTGCACTTGTGTAAATGTACAAGGCAGCCTGCTGGTTCAGCTGCACGCTTAGCCGCCCATGGCCTCAGACCCCAGCGGTTTCGTGGAAGCGGGTGTAGTGTGCATGTGTAAATTGTGCAGAGAAAGTGTTCAAATTCTACTGATGCTACAGCGCTGTGATACGGTAATGCGGTAAAGCGGTAATTCCGCTGTGTAAGTAGAGAAATCTCTTTTATGATATAAGTTTACTTTGATGTGCCCCTAGTTGCTGGAGGTTTTAACGACCTGCAGGCGCCTGGAATTAATGCACTGTTGACAACCAGCAACCCAGATGTAGTAGGGTGTCAGCAAACGAGATACAGCATGTCGGCAACCAGCAAACTAGATACGGTGGCCTTGGCTGCCCGTCGTTGTTTTGCTCACAGTCACGGGAAGCCTGTGTGGCCTGCAGGCATTTACAACAACTGCGTCATTTTTTAGATGGCAAAATTTCCTCGTCTGTGTCTTTCGCAGCTGCTGGAGGCCTACCCTAACCTGGGGCCCATTGTGGACTTCTGTGTGATGGACCTGGATAGGCAAGGCCAGGGCCAGGTGAGCTCACACAGCTTTCCATGTAACTTGGCTGTGTGCCTGTCTTGTCACAGAAAGGGTCTGTGTGTGACAATGGGCAATAATGTGTAATGGTTATGTGTAAAACAATGTAACAGTGTGTAATGGTTGGTTGTGTGTTATGTGTAAAACAATGTAACAATGTGTAATGGTTGTGTGTTATGTGTAAAACAATGTAACAAAGTGTAATGGTTGTGTGCTATGTGTAAACCAATGTAACAATGTGTCATGGTTAATGTGTAAAACAATGTGTAATAATTGCAAGGCAAGTTCAATAGGCAGGGTCAATCAAACTGTATTTGTTTGTATATAATGCAGATCTAAATTGGTAATGTGAGACATGTAAGAGAAAGGTGCAAATTGACATTGTTGGACGTGTAGGTTGATAGTGTGAGAGGTGTAAGTATTTAGTGTGAGAGGTGTAAGTTGATAGTGTGAGAGGTGGAAGTTGATAGTGCGAGAGGTGGAAGTTGATAGCGTGAGAGGTGTAAGAGAAAGGTGATGCTGGAATGGTATTGTTGTTACGATGCATTTTGCCACACACAAGAACACACACACACGTGCACATACACACACGCATGCACATACACACGCGTACACACGTGCACACATGTACACATACAGACACACTCATGTACACACATTTACACACACATACACACACATACAGACACACGTACGCACACACAGGCACACACATGCGTACACGTTCACGCAATTACACAAGCACACACACGTATGCAATCACACGCACACACACACACACGTGCACAAGCAGGTTGTGACCTGCAGTGGCGCTCTCTCTGACGGATCTCTGCGCATTGTGCGCAACGGCATTGGCATCAACGAGCAAGCGACCATCGAGCTGGAGGGAATCAAGGTTTGTGTACGCATGTTCCGTACATATGTGTGTGTGTGCACGTGTTGTGTGTGTGTGTTCAAGTGCATGCTTGGTCGTGTGGCTGTCTGGGATACGTTTTGTTATCGTGTACAGTGCCTTGCTCCTCTTCTGTTATTCGCCTTTGTATGCTCCTTCTGTTGTTCGCTTTTGTATGCTCAACGCTCAACAGGGTGTGTGGAGTCCGAAGCAAACCCCCGTGATTGTGAACGACAAAAACCAATGCAAATGCTCATGCGTGTTGCTCTCTGTGTGCATGTGTGTGTATTTGTGCGTGTATGTGTGCGTGTGTGTGTGTGCATGTGTTCCACCGAATGTATAGGCTTGAGGCAGACCTCCATGGATGTGCACGGCAAAGCTTGCAATTGCTAATGCGTATAATTTTGTGTGTGTATATGTGTTCCACCGAATGTATAAGCTTGAGGCAGACCTCCATGGATGTGCACGGCAAAGCTTGCAATTGCTTATGTGTATGATTGTGTGCGTGTGTGCATGTGTTCCGCCAAATGTATAGGCTTGAGGCAGAGCTCCATGGATGTGCACGGCAAAGCTTGCAATTGCTAATGCGTATGATTGTGTGCGTGTGTGCATGTGTTCCACCGAATGTATAGGCTTGAGGCAGACCTCCATGGATGTGCACGGCAAAGCTTGCAATTGCTAATGCGTATAATTTTGTGTGTGTATATATGTGTTCCACCAAATGTATAAGCTTGAGGCAGACCTCCATGGTTGCTTTGCAAAGCTTGCAATTGCTAATGCGTATGATTGTGTGCGCGTATGCATGTGTTCCACCGAAATGTATAGGCTTGAGGCAGACCTCCATGGATGTGCACGGCATAGCTTGCAATTGCTAATGCGTATGATTGTGTGCGTGTGTGCATGTGCTCCACAGGGTGTATGGAGCCTGAGGCAGACCTCCATGGATGTGCACGATAAGTACCTCGTGCTATCCTTTGTGGGAGAAACCAGACTGCTGGCCATCAACCAGGTATGAGCGTGTGCTTGCGCACTCGCTTGTGTGTGTGTGTGTGTTGCGCTTGCGCACTCTTTAGTGTATAAGTGTCTGTTGTGCTCCTGTTTGTGGTGCTTGTGTGCAGATGCTGCTTTATGGCATGGGCAGTCACACATGCAAAATAGCACGCACGTGCACACACATGCGTACAAACATGTGCACGTGCACACACACACACACACACACAGACACACACACACACACAATGTGCAGGAGGACGAGCTGGACGAGGCTGAGCTTCCTGGTTTTGATGCCAACGTGCAGACGCTGTGGTGCTCTAACGTGGCACACGACCAGCTCGTACAGGTGAGGGGTGCTTTCTGTACTCTCATGCCATACTGCGATGCCAGTATGCCAACATGCAGATGCTGTGGTGCTCCAATGTGGCACACGACCAGCTCGTGCAGGTGAGGGGTGTCTTCATGCCATACTGCGATGCCAGTATGCCAACATGCAGACGCTGTGGTGCTCCGATGTGGGAATTGTTTGGTTGGCAATAGTTATTTTTATATACGATGTGTGCACGGTATTTATGGAAGTGAAATTACCAAATATGCGGTCATGTACGGTGAAACTATACGGTTCTGGCCAACCATTGGCACATGATTATCTTGTACAGTTGAAGGGTGCCTCCTACTCTTCACTTGTACCTTCCTTGTGTTCTTGGGAGCAGCCATGTGTTCTTGGGACCATGTGTTCTTGGGAGCAGGCATGTGTTCACGAACCATGCGTCAGCATTCAGTAGCTCGTGTTGTCGAGCGTAGACACACTTACACATGTGTGTATGCACACTTTCGGATGCACACGCACACACACACACACAATTACACATGTGTTTATGCACACTTTCGGATGCACACGCACACACACACTTATACATGCGTTTATGCACACTTTCGGATGCACACGCACACACACAAACACACACACACAATTACACATGTGTTTATGCACACTTTTGGATGCACACGCACACACACACACACACACACACACACACACACACACACACACACACACACACACACACACACACACACACACACACACACACACACACACACACACACACACACAATTACACATGTGTTTATGCACACTTTCAGATGCACACACACACACACACACACACATGTGCACACACACTTAAACACAAACACACGCGCACTTGCACATAAGGTGAAGTAAGGTAAGGTTACATCACTATATTTGCCTCTGGGGGGCGTTTGAGCGGAAGCTTGGAAAATCTGTAACCAAGCCAAACAGGCGCTAGAAAAAATCAAGGAAAAAGGGCTAGGCACTCAGCCACAAAATAGGCCACACCATAAATATCTGGTTGGTTCAAAAAAGTCCTCAAACGAGTTGGGCTATCTTGATATTGAGGTGGGAAAACCAGCTGGCGGTGCTGTGTGCGAAAGCTTACGAGATGTTCATGCGGACAGTCCAGCAAAATGTGTTCCTCATCCTGAACAGAGTGCCAGTCACATTGTCACAGATCCTGAGCTCGTAAGGCCTTCTATTCCTGTTATGACGCATTCTTTGGACCAGAAAGTTATGGCCAGAAAGGCGAAGGCAAGAAATTGCACGGTTGAGATTGTTGGAAATGTAAAAGCGAAGGTAGACAGGTAACACAGGCTTGTGATTTCTTTTCCTGTCATCCCACCAGCCTGGAGCAATCCCCAAAGGTACACCAAAGTATTTGTGATAAGTCCTCATAACTCTGCTGGAATGGTGATTATCATGTGGTGTCAAATTGTCATGCTCTCTCCAGCTCCCAATGATATGTCCGCGCAAGGTGAGCTTGAACTTTTTTCAGATGGATGGACTCGCGAGATTGTATGGCATTCAAAAATTGCTGAGACGCAGGGAAATCATGGCGTGCGTGCAGAACCTGATAAGTCCATGTATCACTTCTATTAGCAGATTACACATAACTCATCCACACATCCACACACACGCACACACACACACACACACACAACACAGGTGACATCAGCCAGCGTTCGTCTGATTGACTGCCACTCCCGTCAGCTCGTATCAGAGTGGAAGCCTAGTTCTGGGGGGGCCATAAATGTGGCAACGGGCAGCCCCACACAGGTGTGTGTGTGTTTGTGTGTGCGCGTATGTGTGCGTGTGTGTGCGCGTGTGTGTGTTATGTTTGACTACATACTTTTGTTTGTGGTTCGTTTGCCTGAAACGGACCACAAAGAAAAGCATTTAGTCAGTCAAACATATCTACATGCACCTGTTTGTGGTGCGTTGTGAGTGACACACACAGACAGACTCACACAGACACACACATTCAGACAAACACACACACACACGCACACGCACACACACACACACACCGGCAGCGCATCACAAACAAAAGTGCGCGGAGTCAGTCCAACGTAATTACATGCTCTATTGATTCTTTTTTGCGGTGTGGTTGTGTTACTGTGAGTACTGCTAAGTCCAGTGTGTAAAACTTTTGCCACTTCTATAACCAATGCTCATTCAACTCATTTCGTCAAGTCATCTGGCTTGAATGCGAAAGCAAATTTCCCCAGTTTTTGGAGTGATGCCACTCATGAAAGTGCTGCCACTCATGTGTGCTGCCACTCTCACAGCTCTCTTGCTTTCTATCTGTGTGCCTCTTCTTTCCCCACCTCTAGAGGAACACAGATAACAAGCAAGGGTCTGCGTTCCTCCTGAGTTTCTCCACCTCTGTGTTTCCTGTTGATTCATTCACCGCCATCTCACGATGCAAACAAATACCGGAGCTTACATCTTTTTCAATGTCAGCAGTCCGGTTTGGAAGGCACACATGCCAGATTCTTTGTGTGTGTGTTTGTGTGTGTGTGTGTGTGTGTGTGTGTGTGTGTGTGTGTGGATATGTACGGACGCACGCGCGCACACACACGCACACACATGCATACACACAGGAGCACATACACACATACACACACGCACGCACACACACACAAACACACACACACATGTGCAGGTGGCGGTGTCAAGTGGTGGGGGCAATGTCCACGTGCTATCAGTATCTGAGGCTGCCCTTCAAGAAAGCAGCACACTGCAGCTAGGAGAGGAAGTGGCTTGCATGGACATGACCCCCTTTGGTGCGTGTGTGTGAGTGTGTAAGATAATGTATGCCTTAACTATTTTTTTGGGTGGTATAAGCAGGCCTGGATTCAGACAGGAGCCACTCCCTTGCGCTGCGCACATGAAACACACCCACACATCACATAGCTCGTGCAAAACGCGCTAATTTAGTTTGGTGTGTGTATTTGCGCACCAGTGCAGATTTAGACCCCGCCATTAAAGGAGCATTCCTTGCGCTGCGCACATAAACACACCCACATTGCTTGTTTGAAACAACTGTGTATCCGTTGTGTGTCTAATTTGCACACAGGCACAGACTTAGGCAGGAGCCATTTCCTTGCGCTGCGCTCATAAGCACACCCACACATTCTGTCGCTTGTGCAAAACAACTGGACATCCATTGTGTGTCTAATTTGCACACAGGCACGGACTTAGGCAGGAGCCATTTCCTTGCGCTGCGCACATAAATACACCCACAAAAGATGTCACTTGTACAAAACAGATGTATATCCGTTGTGTATCTGATTTGTTCACAAGTACGGACTTAGACAGGCGCCATTTCCTCGCGCTGCGCTCATAAAACTCACCCGCACATTCTGTCGCTTGTGCAAAACAACTGGACATCCATTGTGTTTCTAATTTGCACACAGGCACGGACTTAGATAGGAGCCACTTCCTTGCGTTGGGCACTTGGAGTATGGAGCTACAAATTTACGCAGTGGGCGATGGCAACACTCTGGCGCTGCGTGTTAAAGAGCCTCTGTCGGTGGAGGTTATTCCCAGAAGGTACGTGTGAGCGTGTGTGTCTGTTCATGAACCTGCATATGTGTGTAAAAAGAGTGGAAGATTGGGTGAAGGGCACTCGTTGGCATACGCACATGTTCAAGAGCCTCTGTCGGTGGAGGTCATTCCCAGAAGGTACGTGTGAGCATGTGTGTCTTTTTATAAACCTGCATGTGTGTGTAAAAAAAGTGGAAGATTGGGTGAAGGGCATTCATTGACACGCACGTGTTCAAGAGCCTCTGTCGGTGGAGGTTATTCCCATAAAGTAGATGCTGGTGTATGTGTGCGAGTGTAATATGTGCACGTCTGTATACATAATATGCAAGGGGCAAATGCAGCACACTGGCACACGCGCGTATTACAGAGCTCCTGTCAGTTTGCGTGTAAATATAATGTGCACGTCTGTATGCATAATTTGCAAGGGGGAAATGCAACACACTGGCACACGCGCGTGTTAAAGAGCTTCTGTCAGTAAATGTCATTCCAGAAAGTAGGGGGGGGCTGCCTGTTATATGACCGTACATATCCAGGCACAACCCCCCCCTCTCTAACCTCTGGAAATCACCTCCACCGTAATGCTCATGCGTGTAGATCCTTTTTTTGTGCTGCTGTTTATTTATGTATACTTGTTTGCTGACCATTGCCTGTTATGTGTATGTACGTACAACCCCCCCCCCACCACCCTCTGGGAATTGCCTCCACCATGATGCTCATGCGTGTAGATCCTTTATGCTCTGCTGTTTATTCTTGTGCCCTTGATGCTGAGTATAAATATACATCACATGATATCACTATATACTCTGACAGCGTGTGCTGCTGGCCGTCTTCTTGCACTCCATCACTCAAGTAGTAGGCCCTAATCACCTCTTTATGCTTAGCTGAAGACCCCACTCCTTGTCAATGAATACCATGCAGTGTGCTTCTGTTGTGCAGTTAGTTTGTGTGCTACACACACACTGTAGTTTGTGTGCTACACACACACTGTAGTTTGTGTGCTACACACACACACACTGTCTGTTTGTATTTATGGAGATCTTGTGGTTGTCGTAGCGGCAGTGTGCTGCTGGCCGTTACTTAGAGCATGCCTGCGCTCCATATTGTAACCTTTCTCAATGCACCAATCGCTTTAAGCATGCCTGCGCTCCATATCGCAACCTTTCCCTACGCACCAATCGCTTTAAGCATGCCTGCACTCCATATCGCAACCTTTCTCAACGCACCAATCGCTTTACATGCTGGCTCAAGGCCCCACTGCCTAATGTGTCATTTTACAGCACGTACTGCTGGACGTTTTCAAGGTATATGCTGCCTCAAAACCCCACTGCCTAATGTGTCATATTTTACAGCACGTACTGCTGGACGTTTTCAAGGTATATGCTGCCTCAAGGCCCCACTGCCTAATGTCTCCTAATTTACAGCACGTACTGCTGAACGTTTTCAAGGTATATGCTGCCTCAAAACCCCACTGCCTCATCATCCTTTGCAAGATGTGCCCCACTGCTGGCCCTTCACGAGGGCATGCCTGCATTCCACTACACGCAATCTTGCTTTACACACCATCCGCCTTTCGCACCATCCGCACCTTGCTTATCGCACCTTCCGCACCTTGCTCAACGCACCATCCGCCTTTCTAAATGTTTTTCGAAGACCTCACTGTTTAAATGAACGGTTAATTGTTTTTTGCAGCGTGCTGCTGGCTTCATTTGAGGGCATCCCTTACCTGCTGCTAGGCCTAGGAGATGGCCAGCTCCATCACTGGCACCTGGACGCAGGCACAGGTGACTCCCTGCTTTGTGTGCATGCTACGTTTCAAGCCAACAACGTGCGACGTACACTTGATTATGAGTTTGGCGACCAGCTCCATCAATGGCACCTGGACGCAGCCACCGGTGACTCCCTGTTTTGTATGCATGCTACGTTTCAAGCCAACTAGGTGCAACGTACACTTGATTATGAGATTGGCGACCAGCTCCATCAATGGCACCTGGATGCAGCCACCGGTGACTCCCTGTTTTGTATGCATGCTACGTTTCAAGCCAACTAGGTGCAACGTACACTTGATTATGAGTTTGGCGACCAGCTCCATCAATGGCACCTGGACGCAGCCACCGGTGACTCCCTGTTTTGTGTGCATCCTACATTTTGAGCTAACTGTGCACAACCCTCGCATCTCCTCCTGAGGCGGAGATGCTGTTTAACTGAGGTGTGAGTTAAACGGTCAACTCCAGCACTGGCACCTGAAAGGCATTTGCTTTTGCACTGGGTTGATGTAAGAATGGAGTACTTCAACCTGCTTTAGCTTAAGAGCGATGTACTTCCTGCTTCTACTTTGAGAGAATACTTGTGGCTTTAACGTCTGAGCAATGTACGTGGCCTGCTTTTAACTTTTGAGCGGTGGACCCACTACAGCACGTGGGTGCAGCAATTGCTTTTGTACTGGGTTGATGTGGGGGGAAAAGTGCTTGGCCTGCTTTTAACTTTTGAGCGATGGACCCCACTACAGCACGTGTGCACAGCAACTGGCTCGGCTCAATGCATTCATTATCTGAGTGTGCTGTCTAGTCATTCTGCCCGTCTCTTATTTCTTAAGGCAAAGATAAGCGTGTGATGAGATGTCGCACGTGGCAGTTTTGTAGGGTTAGCCAGAACCGTTTATATACGCTGTATATTACCGTATGTTTGGTGATTTCCCTGCCAAAAAATAACGTATATACAACGTATATATATATATGCTCTGGCCAACCCTGCAACCTCGGTATGTGCATCACAACGTGAATGAACAGAAAGCACTGCCGTCATCCTTATTTTCCCTTTCTTGCGCAAAGCTTATCAGGATCGCTTCCCTCACGCACGCACGCACACACACACATACAAACACATGCACGCGCACACACAGTTTTTTGGCGCAGAGCATATCAGGATCGCTTCTCACACACACACACACACACACACACACACACACACACACACACAAACACACACACACACGCCTATGTGTGCAATTCGCACGCACAGGCGCCATCAGCGAGCGCAAGAAGCTGGTTTTGGGGACAAAGCCTATTCTGCTGAGGCCCTTTAAGAGTGGAGGGGGGCCTGTGAATGGGACAAACAGGTACAAGGCAGCACAAGGCTGTTGGAGTGATAGTGTGTAGGCGTATAAACTGGGTGCACGGGCTTTTATACAAGCATGTGTGTATGTCTACATATTGCACTGCATCATATTACGTGTAAAGCATCCTTTGTGGGACAGACACGAGGCCGTAGGAATGATGGTGTGTGTAAGCATATATACTGGGTGCACAGGCCAAGATACAAGCATGTATGTATGTTTGCATTACAAACTTACATATACAAGCATGTATGTATGTTTGCATTGCATTATATTACCTGTACAGCATCCTTTGTAACTTACATACACAAGCATTTATGTATGTGTACATTGCATTATATTACCTGTTCAGAATACATTGTATAGGACAACTGTCCAGTATCATTTGTATAGGACGACTGTACAGTATCCTTTGTATAGGACGACCAACACAAGGCTAAGGGAGTATAGGAGTGTCAGTGATGGCCTAAGGCAAGCCCATGCGTTGTAAAGCTGTATGCAGCTTTGGTGGGCTAAAGGACCTAGGTCTGCTCTTAGCCCATACATGCCAGGCGCCTGATGTTAACAAATATTTATGGACACAACCAAAGCATGTGTGGCCACTTGATTGTCAGTGCTGGAGACAAGCGACGCTCACACACATTTTCCAGACGCTTACATACCCACATCACGGTCACGCACATTTTACACACATCACAGTCACGCACATTTTACACGCTTCACAGTCACGCACATTTTACACGCATCACGGTCACGCACATTCTACACGCATCACAGTCACGCACATTTTACACGCATCACATGCATCACACACACATTTTACACGCATCACGGTCACACACATTTTACACGCATCACAGTCACGCACATTTTACACGCATCACAGTCACGCACATTTTACACGCATCACATGCATCACACACACATTTTGCACGCATCACGGTCACACACATTTTCCAGACGCCTACATACCCACACCTCTGCGTAACCAACATCGTCCACGCTGTTCTCAAATGCACGTTCACATGCAAAGCTTGGCTTGCTAGCACTAACTGTTTTCACCTACCCATTTCAACTCATGCACACACGTACACATACACACATACACATGCACGCATACAAACGTACACATGCACGCATACAAACGTACACATGCACGCATACACACACACGCACGCACATGCACGCACACGCACGCATACACAGCTTGACCACTCAACCAGCTCAAATTCAAAGTGCATACGCTTTTTGCACACCCACACCGATTTGCGCAGTTTGACAAATATCACGTCGAGCGTGTTTGCAGCCAGTGATAGGCCAACGGTGGTGTACTCCAGCAATCGCAAGCTTATGTTCTCCAACTTGAATGAGAACGAGGTGAGACTGGATGGCTGGCCGTGATGAACTTTGCTTTTTTGCGTGGTGTAATGGTTTGAGTGGTGGTGTATTCCAGCAACCGCAAGCTTATGTTCTCAAATTTGAATGATAACAAGGTGAGACTGGCTGGCTGGCCGTGATGAACTTTGCTTTATGTTCTCAAATCTGAATGAGAACGAGGTGAGACTGGCTGGCTGGTTGTGATGAACTTTGCTTTATGTTCTCAAATTTGAATGAGAACGAGGTGAGACTGGCTGGCTGGTTGTGATGATCTTGAGGGTAACTTTTTTGCGCGGTTAGTTTGTGGCATACGCCACGCAACTGCCAGCTCGTCATGCTCTTTTATACTGAATGAAAACTAGACGAACCTTGTGTTTACAGTGTTTACATCATACCCCACAAATGGGCATCTACGGTGCGGAAATATGGTTCTGGCCAACCCTATGTGCTTTGCAGTGCCGCATCCAACATGCAGTGGTTGTTTTGTATTGTGTGTGATTTGCAAACGCAGGTCATATATTGTGTGTGTGTATGTGTGTGTGTGTGCTTTGCAGTGCCGCATCCAACATGCAGTGGTTGTTTTGTATTGTGTGTGATTTGCAAACGCAGGTCATATATTGTGTGTGTGTGTATGTGTGTGTGTGTGCTTTGCAGTGCCGCATCCAACATGCAGTGGTTGTTTTGTGTTGTGTGTGATTTGCAAACGCAGGTCATATAGTGTGTGTGTGTGTGTGTGTGTGTGTGTGTGTGTGTGTGTGTGTGTGTGTGTGTGTGTGTGTGTGTGTGTGTGTGTGGTCTGCAAATGCAGGTCATGTATTTTGTGTGTGTAATCTGCAAACGCAGGTCACATATTTTGTGTGTGTGATCTGCAAACGCAGGTCATATATTTTGTGTGTGTAATCTGCAAACGCAGGTCAACTACATGGCATCCTTTAATTCAGCCTCCTTCCCAGACTCGCTGGCCCTAGCAAAGGTGCGTGTGGGGAGTGGGGTAAGGGGAGTTATGCGCGCACGTGTGCACGTCAAATTGCCATGTTATGGCAAATGTGCGTCTGTTGCCCGTCGCCACTTATGATGATCTAACTGGTGGTGAGCTGAATGTGTGTAGTAAGAAGCTTTGCGAAGGCAATGCACTTGTTTGCCACTTCTGGAAAGTTAAAAATGTATGCATGTTAACCCTGCTAGGAAGGCTGGCTTATTCACAAACACACACACACACAACATACAAACTCTCTCACACACACACACACACACACACACACACACAACACAACACGCACAAACTAACACAAGCACACGCACACATATACAAAACATATACAAACATTTAAACACAAATTTACTTACATTAACACAAGTGCACACACACATACACTTACACACATTTATCTCACACACACATACGCACACACGCACACACACACACACAAACACACACACACACACACTCACACACTCACGCACGCTGCCTTAATCTCAGGAGAATTCGCTGACCATTGGCACTGTTGACGAAATCCAAAAGCTGCACATCAGATCGGTGCCCCTACATGAGCAGCCTCGTCGCATCGTGCACCAGCCGGAGACGCGCACCTTTGGCGTGCTAACCATCGCAAACTTTGTGAGTGGCTATTCTTTTACGACTTGTTGACTGCTGTTTGTTATTCAGCCCCCGGCGACGCGTGCCTTTGTGGGAAACTTAAAGAGTGACAATTTTTCTTATGAATGACGTGTGTGTGTGTGTGTGTGTGTGTTTGTGTGTGTGTCAGGCCCGGCCTGCAATTCTCCTGCTCTCTGTTGACTTACCCCTTTTTATTCTGTGGTGGAGGCGTTTTGCAGAACTCGGTACCAAAGTGACTCCTTTATTTATGCGATAAGTGACCTTTCACGGCCTGCATATTTTTAGCTATGTGTAGACAAACAAAGATATTGCTGGGCGTTTTGTATCGCACTATTTCAATATAAGATGCTTCCAGCATTCAAGAAAGACACGTTGCTTGTTGGGATTTGGGATGTTTCATCACTTCTTTCGCAGTAAAGCCCTTGAACAAAACTTGAAGTTGTGTGCGTACAAAAACTGAAATTACATATCCTGACTGGCTGTGTGCTCACACACACACACACACACACACACACACACACACACACACACACGCGCGCACACACACACGCACACACACACACAATCACACCAAAAAAACATGTTCTCACATGTTCAGGGCTTGGAGGATGAAGCCAACTACGTGCGTATCGTCGGAGACACGGGCATGGACGTGGTGGCGTCCTTGCAGCTGAACGTGAACGAAATGTGTCAATCCATCACCAGCACCAAGCTGGGAGACGACCCTGCTACCTACTACGTAGTGAGTGAGAGTAATTCAAAAACACCCTGCTTCCTATTACGTGGTGAGTGAACGTAATTAAGAATCATCCAGAAAGCAGTGTGTTATGTGGTGAGTGAAAGTAACCAAAGAACACCCAGCTGCCTACCATGTGTGGTGAAGGCAATTTGACAGCAATCAGCGTATCACTCGGTATGTAGGAATGATCACAAAACACCCAGCAAGCAGCGTGAATGCATTTACCAAGAAACAGCTTCCAGCTGGTGCACACCCACCTCACGACAAGCTCGTAGGCGATTCCATACTGAGTAGTGACTATGAAACTAGACGCGGAAACAGAGCACGCTCCCTCTAGCCACGGCCCTGCCAAATGTGTTGATGTGCGCAACTTGAAATTTGCATATTTCAGACCATCAATTGGTCTAGGAGACTAGAGCGACTGATCTTGGCACTTATCATTATTCCATGAAGTGGTGAGACGGTGTGCGGAACCGAAAATCTGTGCCCTACTAATCAAAATTTTACGAATGGTATCAGCCCCGCAAACAGCCAGAATATTTCATCACATGGTCCTTATGATTATCTCGTCTCATGGCATTGCTCTCACCTCATCGTACGGTCAGTGTGTGCGCGACTAGCTTCGTTCTCCATCATGAAACTTCAGCAAGGTGGGGCCTCACCCTTTTCCTGGCACGCTTACCTTGTTATTCACACACATACTCATTACTCGTACTCACACATGAAAACAGCTTATGTATCTTTCAACGCTTACCTTGTTATTCACGCACATACTCATTACTCGTACTCACACATTAAATCCGCTTATGCATCTTTAAACATGGTTGCCCCCTATAACGTGCAGCACTCCTCGTAACGTTCTCACTCATGCAACATTTGCACGTGTACAAACACACACACACACACACAGGTTGGCACGAGCTTGTGCGTACCAGAGGAACCAGAGCCTACCAAGGGTCGCATTCTGGTGCTGCAGTATGATGAAAGCAAGGTGTGTGAGCTTGCGTGTGTACATGCGTTTGTGTACTTATGTGTGTGTGAAGGGGGGGGAGGGGGGGGGGGGGTGTTGCATGTGTGTAAGTGTGATCTATGTCTTGCCCTTTCAATCAAAACCGTTCCACCCTTCCATTCAACACTGCTTCGTGGTTTCAATCAAAACTGCTGGATAGCTTTGATAGCCATAGCTCTTCACGCTTGCAAATCTATTTTTCAGGCAGGCTTTTTGCTGGGGGCTCCAACCCCTGGCGGTGTGTTTTGAACACCTCGTGCTTTATTAGAGAGCGGCATACTCAGCTCACCTTGTCGGGTTATTATTTGAGGCTGGCAGCAGAGCGAGTAGTCAGTGGGTCAGTGTATCATTGCCCATTTCGATATCATGTAAGAACGCAGCTAAGTTGAAGTTTTGCGGTGTACGCCACACTTCAACTTGGCTTTGTTTGAGGCTGGTCTGGAAGAGCGGTAAGTCATGGGAGAGGTGGTCTTTATGCAGCTGGTTCAATCGTTCAAAGATGCCTTGTCGTGTTCTGTCAAGGCTGGTAGTGGAGCGGGAAGCCAGATGAGGGTAGTGTTCATGCAGCTGTTCAATCATTTAGAATTCTGCTTGAACATCTTGTTTTGCGGTCGAGGCTGGTAGCGGAGCAGGAAGCCAAAGGAGGGTGGTGTTCATGCAGCTGTTCAATCGTTTAAAATTTTGCTTGAACTTGTTGTTTTGCAGTTGAGGCTGGTAGCGGAGCAGGAAACCAAAGGAGGGTGGTGTTTATGCAGCTGTTCAATCATTTGGAATTCTGCTTGAACATCTTGTTTTGCAATTGAGGCTGGTAGCGGAGCAGGAAGCCAAAGGAGGGTCGTGTTCATGCAGCTGTTCAATCGTTTAAAATTTTGCTTGAACTTGTTGTTTTGCGGTTGAGGCTGGTAGCGGAGCAGGAAGCCAAAGGAGGGTGGTGTTCATGCAGCAGTTGAATCGTTTTAAAATTCCACTTTGACATCTTGTCGTGTTTTGCAGTTGAGGCTGGTAGCGGAGCAGGAAGCCAGATGAGGGTGGTGTTCATGCAGCAGTTCAATCGTTTTAAAATTTTGCTTTAACATCTTGTCGCGTTTTGCAGTTGAGGCTGGTATCGGAGCGGGAAGTCAGGGGGTCGGTGTACCAGGTGCTGCCCTTCCAGCAAGGGAAGCTGCTGTCCAGCTGCAACAACATGATCCAGCTGCATAGGTGTGTTTGCACGTGTGTGTGTGCTGTTTGTGTTCTTATGTGTGTGTTTATACAAGGTAGCTGCTGTCCAGCTGCAACAACATGATCCGGCTGAAAATGTGTGTTTGCACGTGTGTGTGTGTTTGCACGTGTGTGTGTTTATACAAGGTAGCTTACGTCCAGCTGTAACAACATGATCCAGCTGCATATGTGTGTTTGCACGTGTGTTTGCACGTGTGTGTGTTTATACAGGTAGCTGCTGTCTAGCTGCAACAACATGATCCAGCTGCATATGTGTGTTGGCACGTGTGTGTGTGTGTGTTTGCACGTGTGTGTGTGTTTATACAAGGTAGCTGCTGTCCAGCTGCAACAACATGATCCAGCTGCATATGTGTGTTTGCACGTGTGTGTGTGTGTGTGTGTGTGTGTTTGCACGTGTGTGTGTTTATACAAGGTAGCTGCTGTCCAGCTGCAACAACATGATCCAGCTGCGTTAATGTGTTTGCACGTGTGTGTGTGTGTGTGTGTGTGTGTGTTTGCACGTGTGTGTGTTTGCACGCGTGTGTGTGTTTATACAAGGTAGTTGCTGTCCAGCTGCAACAACATGATCCAGCTGCATATGTGTGTTCGCACGTGTGTGTGCTGTTTGTGTTCTTATGTGTGTGTGTTTATACAAGGTAGCTGCTGTTTAGCTGAACATGATCCAGCTGCATATGTGTGTTTGCATGTGTGTGTTTGTGTGTGTGCTGTTTGTGTTCTTATGTGTGTGTGTTTATACAAGGTAGCTTACGTCCAGCTGTAACAACATGATCCAGCTGCATATGTGTGTTTGCATGTGTGTGTTTGTGTGTGTGCTGTTTGTGTTCTTATGTGTGTGTGTTTATACAAGGTAGCTTACGTCCAGCTGTAACAACATGATCCAGCTGTAGCGATGTGTTCATTGCTTACAGGTAAAGATGACACTGTTTGGTCAGAAGCTGTTTTGCATGTAGAGACAATTTGCCCTGGCCCAAATCAGATGCATCAACCGTGCTTAAAGTCATGAGCTGCACTATCATGATTTGTGACAAGGGTTGGCTAGAACCGTATTTATACACCGTATATGACCGAAAATTTGGCGATTTCCCTGCCAAAAATACCGTATGTACTGTATGTATATATTTCTGGCCAACCCTACTCATGACACCGGCAGAAGAAGGCGTGTGCTGCCTCTCATTCACGTAACACACCCGTGGCTCCATGAGTTGCTGCATTGTGATCACTTTGTTTTACTTCATGCATATATATTTCTGGCCAACCCTACTCATGACACCGGCAGAAGAAGGCGTGTGCTGCCTCTCATTTATGTAACCCATCCGTGGCTCCATGAAGTAAAACAAAGTGATCACAGCCCTACTCATGACACCGGCAGAAGAAGGCGTGTGCTGCCTCTCATTCATGTAACACACCCATGGCTCCATGAATGCAGTAATTCATGGAGACAATGTAGTAAGTCATGGAGACAATGCAGTAACTCATGGAGCCACGGGTGTGTTACATGAATGAGAGGCAGCACACGCCTTCTTCTGCCGGTGTC
>Ga0307947_1001631_pt1 | contig 17842 bp, 27 predicted proteins | sample OrgLakmetagen232_FD_201840 | JGI IMG/M metagenome (GOLD analysis project Ga0307947, IMG submission 201840) | Saline water microbial communities from Organic Lake, Antarctica - #232 | ecosystem: Environmental > Aquatic > Non-marine Saline and Alkaline > Saline | place: Antarctica: Organic Lake...
CAGGGCGTTAATTGAGGACAGGGCGTTAATTGAGGAGAGGGCGTTTGTTGAGGACAGGGCATTGATTGAGGACAGGGCGTTAATTGAGGACAGGGAGTTAGTTGAGGACAGGGCGTTAGTTGAGGAGAGGGCGTTAGTTGAGGACAGGGCGTTAATTGAGGAGAGGGCGTTTGTTGAGGACAGGGCGTTTGTTGAGGACAGGGCGTTTGTTGAGGAGAGGGCGTTTGTTGAGGACAGGGCGTTAATTGAGGACAGGGCGTTTGTTGAGGACAGGGCGTTAATTGAGGACAGGGCGTTGGTGGAGTGCTGAGTCGGACAGGGCAGCACGTTGGTTGAGGGAAAGCTTGCACTAAAATTCAATTTGAGTACATCAGCATTTGACTGCAATCTGAAAAGTCGCAAGGTATAAGTCATACAATACAACCTATCTAGCCATGTTGTATCGTACATCCTCACTCCAATCAGGATCTTGCTGGGCGATCCGCTTTCAGTTTGAGGTCTGACAACACGGCATTCCCTCAGAGGGCAAAGGCAGTTGGTCTGGACTCCATTGACCCCTTAGCCCTGTTTACACCTGTCCAAATCTTATCGTAAACTGTGCCTCAAATTTTACGACACTCCTTCAAGCATCGCAGCTGGGTGCAAGGCACGGTGCATACCGTAGCTTATACATCTTGGTTACAAGAAACACTCAGGGTAGGCCAAATGCCATGCATACACACTGAACATGGGACAACTGAGCAGGACAAATCCAGTTACATCATCACTCTCTATGTGCACCATCACCACTCTCAATGTCCACCATCATCACTCTCAATGTACACCATCATCACTCTCAATGTGCACCATCATCACTCTTAATGTACACCATCATCACTCTCAATGTCCACCATCATCACTCTCAATGTCCACCATCATCACACTCAATGTACACCATCATCACTCTCAATGTACACCATCATCACTCTCAATGTACACATGCACAACTCAACCAAACCCTATGCATACACCCACTACCCCAGAAGGCTCTCTTCACATGCATGCAGATTGTATCACAACTCAACCAAACCCTATGCACACACACCCTCTATCCCAGAAAGGCTCTCACCGTTCACGACACAGGATGGCACAGGGGGAGGCTGAGGTGGACAGCTGAGGGTCCAGCAGCCGCAGATCACGAGCCTGGATACCCAGCTTCTCTGCAACACGCCACTGCATGTGTGTGTGTGTGTGCGTGAGAGAGAGAGAGAGAGTGTGTTTGTGTGTGTGTGTGTGAGAAGATTAGTGTCATGGGCATATCTTCTCAGGAGAAGGTTTGTGGATAGTCACACCCACTTCCAGCAAGCACTTGAGACACTGAGCATATGTGCATTTGCCTTTATTAACACGTTGGGTAAAGTGTTAACATGTGTACGCAGCACGTGCTTGTCAAGGGGCAGCATGGAGCACACATGAAAAAGAGGACCAACCTTGTCTGACTGCAAGAGAGCGCTGGAGCCATTGGAATCCACACACAGCCACGCCATAGCTGTCACCGCTGGCAGCTTCTTCTCACCTATGTGGATATGTGTGCATGGAGTGCGTGCTGGTGGTGCAGGCCGGCACTCCGCAACAAAGGCATGTTTGTGTTTTCACCCCCAAGAGGTGGTGCATTTGAGCACAGAAGTCCACGCGTTTCTAAGCCTCTTTGCTGGCCAGCGGCAGCTGTACAAGACAAAGCTACAGCACAACTGTGCTGTGACGAGCTCAGGGTTAGGGTTAGGGTTCAGGACTAGGGTTGGGTTTGCGTGTCGTGTCATGCAGTGCTACTCCTCCACTCATAGCAAGCAGCTCCCCCCTAAAAGTATGGCAGGAGACTCACCCTTCTTGCGGTGTGGCCTGTGTGGCCTGTGTGTGCGCTTGGCATGTGCATCGACCCCCAGGCCAATGGCAGTGGGGGGCAAGGCAGAGGGGGCCTGAAATCCTTCATTCTCTGTTTCCACCCCAGTCTCGGCCTCCGCGTCAGATTCTAGATGAGAATCCTGGTTCCTCATCACGCTCCTGTGTTGGAATGCAGCAAATGGGGTGGGCTTTGGTTCCTGTTGTGTGAAGAATGCGTGAGTTTAGGTGCAACCCCCTCAAACCTTCTGAGCTGCTTGTTTTTGGGCGCTTGCTACCCTCTGCAATTGGGCTGGTGTCCAACCGTGCTTAGCCATGCAGAAGGAGGTTGGAAACAGCTCTTCCAATAAGGTTGGAGGTACAGTCATGAACGAAAGAGTTACATTGTGTTAAAACAATAAACAACAACTTTGAATTGAAGAATATTCTAAAAATTTTGAATGACCAATCACCTCCACCCTCCGAGCCCTTTGGACCAGGTATGAGTGCCCACACATCCCCTGCAAGAACCACACGCAAAGACATCACGCACACGCACACACGCACACACACACACGCACACGCACACGCACACACACACGCACACGCACACGCGCACGCACACGCACACGCACACGAGCACGCGCACGCGCACGCGCACGCACGCACACACACACACGCACACACACACACACATACACACACACACGCACACACGCACACACGCACACACGCACACAAACACACACACACACACACACACGCACACACACATGCACACTCACACACACACACACACACACACACACACACACACACACACATTCACACACATTCACACACACATTACGCACACACACACACACACACACATTACACACACACGCGCACACACACACACACACACACACAACACACACAGGTGCACATACACACACGCACGCACACAGGCATGCACACTTATTCACGCGCGCACGCCTTACTCTACATACTGTGCTGCAGAGTGTCCATCCTTTAAATGAGGCAGCAAAGCAGCCGCCGCAGCAGCAGCAGCGGCAGCAACAGCACCACCACCATCACCACCACCACCACCACCATCACTTGCACCCTGCCCCAACTTTTAGGGAGCTGTTGCCAGGTAGGCATCGCTCTTCGTTTTCTATACGAATGTCACCCTGTGAAAGGAAGCAAGAGAGTAATTTAGAAGAAGTACACTCCTATGTAGATAAAGCTAACATTCCAACCCATGACCGGCTTGCCCTACAGGAGTGCTTCAGCAGCCATGGGTGTGCATTGAAGCATCTGGGAACAGCTACGTAGTAAAGGAGGACCGAATGAAGCTTATGACAGATCTGGGAATTCAGGTGGGGTGAGGAAGCTCGTATGTTAAGAAGGTTTGCCTGCCCGCTGTCACGCTTGGATAAAGTAGTGTGCAGTCTCGTGAAGATCCGGCCTAAGAAGACGAGGCTCTTATCTGCAATTTTAAAAGGGCCTTCCTAAGTGCATGCTCTTAGGCATGTGCACATGCGCACACGTGCACCCGCCAAATGAAAGCGCGCCTGCATATATGTACCTCAATCATGCTGCCTTTCTCATCTTTGCCAGTGGTTTTGTTCTTTATTCTCTTTCGATTGCGTAGCGCCGTGACCTGCGGCTTTTAGAGGAGCCCCCCTCAGGAGGCACTTTCTTGGTGCGTGAAGCGGCTATCATTGCCAGCCTGGATTTCGCATGCGTCATCATCACCACCAAAGCCGCGTACGTCGTCAAGCCCAGCGAGGCCCCTGCCATCAGGTGGGCACAAGGCTGGGGTCATGTGTTATTGGCATATGTGCACAATTGCACACAGGTTTTGTTACTTCCGTGTAATTGCCTGGGCCAGCCAAGGTACAACACACATAATGTAATTGCCTGGGCCAGCAAAGTACAACACACACATAATGTAATTGCCTGGGCCAGCAAAGGTACAACACACTCACGACATTGGACAACACATTGATTGGCAAGACTGTTGCTAGTAGCATGTGCTGGTATGTGTAAGCACGGGTGTACCGCACCGCGAATCCCTGGACACGAAACGGCCAACCTTGCCATGCATGCCAACAAGCTGTGTGTGTAGGGTTGGCCAGAACCATACAGTTATCCGGTGTATACGGTATACGATAAATTTGGCAGGAAATCACCACGGTGTATATGGTGCTGCAACTCCCTGGACACGAAACGGCCAACCTTGCCATGCATGCCAACAAGTTGTGTGTGTAGGGTTGGCCAGAACCATACAGTTATCCGGTGTATACGGTATACGATAAATTTGGCAGGAAATCACCACGGTGTATATGGTGCTGCAACTCCCTGCACACGAAACGGCCAACCTTGCCATGCATGCCAACAAGTTGTGTGTGTAAGGTTGGCCAGAACCATACAGTTATACGGTGTATACAGTATACGGTATTTCTGGCAGGACATCACCAGGTATACTGTCATATACGGTGCATATATACGTTTTGGCCAACCCTGTGTATATGGTGCTGCAACTCAAACGGCTCCTCCTCCCTTCTTCCTCCCAGAACGCCTGTCTGTAAGTATCGTGTTGGGGTGTAACCTGTCTGTAAGTGTCGTGTTGAGATGTAGCCGGATTGTCCCACACACCATTTTCTGTCTGTAAGTATCTTGTTGAGATGTAGCCGGATCGTCCCACACACCATTTTCTGTCGGTAACCGCCTTATTGAGATGTGACTGGATTGTCCCACACATCATTTTCTGTCTGTAAGTGTCGTGTTGGAATGTAGCCAGATCGTCCCACACATCATTTTCTGTCTGTAAGTGTCGTGTTGGAATGTAGCCAGATTGTCCCACGCACCATTTTCTGTCTGTAAGTGTCGTGTTGGTATGTAGCCGGATCGTCCCACACATCACCTCATTTTCCCTGCTTTTCCGCAGTGCAGGAGTTTTGTGGTACCCGGTACCAAGGTGACTCCTTTCCTTGAATATTGTGGGGACTGGTTTTTCACTGCCTGCGTAGATCCTCCCTTTGTTTTCCACAAGTTCATGACTTTGCTGTCCACAGGTTCATGACTTTGCTGAAGCAGCGCCTGGCCTTCAATGCGACCCACCTTCTGAAAGGCGATGATGTCAAATCCTGGCAGGTATCAGTTCCCGCGTGCGTCTTTGTTCAGTGCCTCTTGTCAATCATGCTAGCAGCACTCCAGTGTAAATCACTAAAGCAGTGTAGAGTGCCTCTTGTCCATGCTAGTAGCACTCCAGTGTAAAGCACTAAAGCAGTGTAGAGCGCCTCGTCCATGCTAGTAGCACTCCAGTGTGAAGCAGTGTAAAGCACTCTGGATATAAAGCACTAAAGCAGTGTAGAGTGCCTCTGTCAATGCTAGTAGAACCCATGCCTTATGTCAATGATAGCAGCACCAGTGCTTCTGTCAATGCTAGTAGCACTAAAGCAGTGTAAAGCACTTTAGAGCAAAGCGTTAAAGCAGTGTAGAGTGCCTCTTGTCAGTGATAGCAGCACCAGTACCTCTTGTCAATGCTAGTAGCACTAAAGCAGCACAATGGTGTTTAGTATCAAACCACTGTTTGGCACTAAAGCAGTGTATGGCGCCATGGCTGCATCATGTCGTTCATGGCCAGCTAGTTAGTCTATGCATTGCTTGTACTGCGTGTGATGGCGCCATAGCTGCAGCATGTCGTTCGTGGCCATCTAGTTAGTCTATGCATTGCTTGTACTGTGTGTGATGGCGCCATAGCTGCAGCATGTCGTTCGTGGCCATCTAGTTAGCCTATGCATTGCTTGTACTGCGTGTGATGGCGCCATAGCTGCAGCATGTCGTTCGTGGCCATCTAGTTAGCCTATGCATTGCTTGTACTGCGTGTGATGGCGCCATAGCTGCAGCATGTCGTTCGTGGCCACCTAGTTAGTCTATGCATTGCTTGTACTGCGTGTGATGGCGCTCTCTGTTTTTTATGATGAGCGCTCCCACAAATCACGGATTATTAGGGATGGCCACAACCATATATATACACGGTGTACGTACGCGGATCATATGACCGTATGTAGTATTTTTGGCAGGGAAATCACCAAATTCACGGTCATATACGGTGTATGTATATGGTTCTGGCCAACCCTACGGATCATATGAGGCATATGACTGCATAGCCTGCCTGGGCAATTCAGTAGGCCAGCAGCTTTGGTGCTGTGTGGCATGAAAATGATACGCTTTCTGATGACAGCACGCCTTTTTGGTCCCTGCCGTGAAACCTGTCGACACACAAATGACCTCCTTCAGACGACATGATAGTTTTCATCACAGAAGCCCATCTACAACAATGTGTATTGTGTGTAGTAAGCAGTGGCACCTTAGTTTTGCCTATTGTATCAGAAAGTGGGGACGGTGTATGCCTTAAGCCGTTTGATTTGTTTTATAATAACACATCATATGCCTTGAAAACTGCAAGAGTCGCCGTTGAGCCATTAAACACACAAGCGCACAAAGGCAACCCACCCACCCACTCACACACATTCTCTCACACACACACACACACACATACAGGAGAAGGAGCAGCAGCTGCTGATGCAAGCACACGCAACAAAGGGTCGAGCGAGCAGAGCAGGTGTGGCTGAAGAGAAACCCAAACACTCTCACCACCACGTGGGTCTATTAGGGCCTTCGTACCACCACTACTGGACTCCGCATCGTCAGCAGCAGCGGCGTGAGCAGAAGCTGCTGCATCAGCATCAGCATCAGCAGGTGAGTAAAGTACCCTAAAGTAAAGATGAACTTAAACCCTAAAGATTAACTTAAACCCTACAGATTACCTTTAACCCTAAAGATTAATTTAAACCCTAAAGATTAACTTAAACCCTAAAGTAAAGATTATTGATCCGTCTCGTGCGTGTCAACAGTGCTTGCGCAGCCTGCACATGTTGTGTCTGTGACAACAGCGTTTGTGTTTCCCGTCATATGTAGGGTTGGCCAGAACCATATATATACGGTGTACATACGGTATTTTTGGCTTGGAAATCACCAAATATACGGTGTATATATACGTATATATACGGTTCTGGCCAACCCTAGTCATATGGTCCTGGCCACCCCTACGACGCTCACCTGTCACTACTGCATATAGCAATAGGAGGACATGCTGGCAGCTCCGGAAGATGCGTCAGTTCTTGCAGAAATTGCACTTGAGTGTCTGCAACGTCGCTGGCAGCTTCTCTGGAAGACGCCTTTGAGGCCGCTCTCTCGTCCTTGTGCAGTTGCACCTCGGTCCTCCAGCGTCGCTGGATTGGAGCCAAACGACAAATTTCCCTAGCATCGTTGAGCTGCTCTGTCGCATCCGCAGCAGCAAAACCCTACACCCTAAACCTAGCACCAGGGAGGCTCTTTATAATAGGCGTGCCTGTCATAGCCTTCCTTACAACAGTGCTCTTTTTACACCGACCCTTACGATAGCATTTCCTTAGACTGCCTCCTCATAACTCGTCGCCACTCACACCCTGACGCATTTAAAGAACTTCCAGGGGGCAGCGCAGGCCTGTCACCAACTCACCAACATGTTGGCTTGCCTGAAAACAGGGCTCTGTACTGGCAAGCCTGCAGAGTAGCACGCGTATTTCATGTCTGTAGGATAAGCAGCAGAGGCTGGAGTGGGTGCGGCAGCAGCGGCAGCAGAGGGCAACCCAAGTTCAGCAAAAGGAGGACCGGAAACAGCAGCTGCAGCAACAGGTGTGTCTCCAGTGAAAATATGGGCTTGTGCCAGGTTCCTTATATTTTAGTGCAGCAAAAGGAGGACCGGAAACAGCAGCTGCAGCAACAGGTGTGTCTCCAGTGAAAATAGGGGCTTGTGCCAGGTTCCTTATATTTTAGTGCAGCAAAAGAAGGACATGAAACAGCAGCTGCAGCAACAGGTCTGCCTCTGTGCATCTGTTGTTCCGTGAGAGCTTGCGTGGGCTTGTGCCAGACTCCTTATCTTTTAATGCATGGTGTGATGCGTGGCATATCTGTCGCTCAGGATGACCACGCACACACACAACACACACACAACACACACATGCACACACACTACATACACACACACGCGCGCGCACACACATACATACATACACACACAAACACACACACATACACACACGCACACACACACACATACACACACACGCACACACATGCACTTGCGCATGCTTGTGCATACCAACGTTTGCACCCAAAACACACGTTTACACACACGTATGCACGCACGCACGTACACACACACGCACACAGCTATGCACGCACACGTACACACACTCACAATCACACACACTTACATGCGCACATACACGCAACTGCATGCACGTGCACATACGCACACATGCTTGTGCACACCCACACACACACACACACACACGTGGAATCTGTGTACAATCACAGGAGCAGGAGTGGCAGTTGCACCTGCAAGAACACCAGAGACAGCAGCAGCAGCAACAACAACTAGGGCATGTGCTGCAAAAAGAGCACAAGGGCTCTCCACATGCAGAGGAGGCTCATCGGCACCACCCCCTCCAGCAGCAGCAGCAGCAGCAGCAGCAGCAGCAGCAGCAACAACTGCGCTCTCAGCCCCCTCTCCACCAACAACCACAACAGCAGCCGCACCTTCATCAGCAGCAGCAGCAGCAGCACTCCGAGCACCCCCTCTCTCACACGCAACTGCAACAACAACATCAGCAACATCCACACCACCTTCCGCAGCCAGCACCTGTACAGAAGCCCACACGCAAGTGGCAACAGCCGCGCGTGCGCTTCCCCTCTATTTCCGCTGCCATTCCTTCCAAGTCAGCCGCGGGGAAGGGTGGGGGTGCTGCAAGTGCTGCAGCAACTGGTGGGATGCCGCCAGCACACCCCCCCCCTAACAGCAAAGACAGCCCACACCTTCCTGCAGCAAGTGGCGGGACGCCGCCAGCGAATTCCCCCGCTCTAGGCAAAGACAGCTCGCACCTTTCAAGCAGCCTAGGTGCGAAAGGCATGGGTGCAAAACCGGTGCCGGTCAAGGCTTCTTCCTTCCTACTTTCAGAGCCCTCTCGCACAATCCTCAGTCCACACCCCATCACAGAGCACACCTCTCCCCACGGCAGTAAAGACAGCACCCACATACCCCAAGTCAAGGACCTCAAACTTGAAGGCCAGCCCCCCAAAGCCCCACCGCACACCAAGCATCCTAGCAAGGACAGCCCCTTCCTCAAAACCAGAACGCTGCAGCAGAAGCAGCAGCAGCCTTACGCATTCCCTGCTGCTCGTGCTGCAGACATGCAGCTCTTGCCGTTTGAGCTGCGGGTGCTAGAGCTGTGCCTGTACGAGGTGCGTGAGGGAAAAGGTGAACCTGCATGCCTGAATGAAATGGCAGGTGTATATGTGTCTGCTTCTCGTGCTGCAGACATACAGCACCTGTCGTTTGAGTGCTAGAGCTGTGCCTGTACGGGGTGCGTGAGGGTGAGGGTGAACCTGCATGCCTGAATGAAATGGCAGGTGTATATGTGTCTGCTTCTCGTGCTGCAGACATACAGCACCTGTCGTTTGAGCTGAGGGTGCTAGAGCTTGACTGCACAAGGTGCGTGAGGGTGGGGAAGATCTGGTTGAGATAGCGTGCACGTGTCTGCTGGTGTAGATGGGGTGTGTGTCGGTGTGGGGGTATCATATGTGTTATCATGAAGTGCAATGTGTTTTGCTGCTGTTTATAGTGCACCTTTTTGATATGTGTGTGTGTATTTGTGTGTGTGTGTGTATGCACACCGGACGTTGTGTGTAAGCTCTCTGTACGACTGTACACGGTTGCATGTACAAGCGCGTGATATTACACACACACACGAGCACACATGCACACACACTCAAACACGCACACAGACACAGACACATGCACCTACGTACACAAGCACACACACACACAAGCACACACACACACGAGCATACATGCACGCACGCACGCACGCACACCCATACACACACATGCACGCACACATGCACGCACACACACACACACACACACACACACACACATGCACACATACAGATGTCCCACGGCCTGTCCACTGCCAGCACCCAGCTCGAGGGCATGGCCATGCCCCTGGTGGACGTTTTACTGAACCAAGCAGAAGTCGCAGTGCTGGAGGGTCTGCGTGTTGCGAAAAAGCAGCTTGCCGAGCTCACCACAAAATCCTCTCAAGTGGGTGTTTAAACAGGGGGGGGGGCGAGGCAAGTTTAGGAGTAGGTGGGTTGTGAGTATTGCCGACAACGAGCTGGCAGTGTTGCTTGTGTGTGTGTGTGTGTGTGTGTGCGTGCGTGCGTGCGTGAGTGTGTGTGTTTGTGTGTGTGTTTGTGTGTGTGTCAGTGTTGCTTGATGGCCATAGCCTCTGAGAAGGAGTGCCTTTAAAAGAAAGGTCATGTACAGTGTTAATGTACAGTGTTAAAAGTACAAGCCTGGTTAGCCCTGGTAACGATGTGTCTGCAGTCTGAAGTCCTGCTCAGTGGGTGGCATTGCTATTTCTGATGCTGACACTCTGTGAGCGTGTGCTGTTTTGCTGCTGACGTGGTGTGCGCGTGTGCTGTTTTGGTGGGCGGCATTGCTGTTTTGCTGCTGACGCGTTAAGCTTGTGCTGAGTTCTGGAGGCCTGTGTGCGACGACGCATACTGATATGAAAATGAAGAGGAGCTTGCACAGCGTCAGGACCCACACATGGATACACATGCACTTTTGAGTATGGATGCGCATGTGTAGCGAAGCGACGCTTGGATGAGTAGTGGTGTAGTGTGGAGTGGAGTGTGGTGTATGCGTAGGGTTGGCCAGAACCATATATATACGGTGTATATACGGTATTTTTGGCAGGGAAATCACAAAATTTACGGTCTTATACGGTGTATATATACGGTTCTGGCCAACCCTATGTATGCGTTGATGCACACGTAGTTCAGTATTGGGTGAGAATGTATTTGGCACTGCCGCATGATGGTTGCACGCTGCATATTAGTGCTACCGTACTGCGCTTGGTTGTTTTGCGAGTTATTAAATAATTATTGAGGCCCTTCGCAATAAATCAAGCCGAAAATAAATAAAGTTTTTTCAGACCTCGCAATACTTAGATTTTTTAATGCGGTAGTTTCTGGATCCCCCCAATGGAACCCCATCGCCCTAAGGGACAAGCATCAGTATTTGACCTAGGTTGCACCAAACGGAAGCGCACAGAGGACGATGTTCCCGCTCGGGAGCTCATCATCCGCCTCAGGCCTGATGTGCAGCAGGCAGTAGCAGCCAGGGATGCAGCCATTGAGCCCGCCCTGCCCCAGTTAAGAGGCCTGTGGGGAGGCCCAAGGTGCTTGCACCATTGGGGGTGCAAGCCCCTCCAGGAGAGAGGCATGCCCCCTGTCTTCTGCCCCACAGGCTTCTGCCCCCACAGGCTTCTGCCCCCACAGGCTTCTGCCCCCTGTCTTCTGCCCCACAGCCCCCTGTCTTCTGTCCCACACGTGGGCACAGCTGCAACTCAGGTGGAGTGGGGGGGAGCATCAGGTGCGCTTGCATCTGCACTTCACAGCAAAAGCAGCAGCAGCAGCAATAGAAGTTTAGAAGCTGAAAAGCAGGCAGTGTGGGTTAGGATGCACCTGCAGGGTCGCAGGGGGAGGGGCAGGGGCAGGGGCCTTGAAACCTTGGAGATTTCAAAGACCACCACGGAGGAGGACGAGGGGGAGGAGGAGGGGGGGGAGGCAATGCAAGAGTAACTCCTCAGGCTGAAGTTATGAACCATAAAACTCGTCTCAGACTATGATTTAAACCAACACTGAATAGATACAGAGAGGAGAGCACAAGAAACCCCCAAATTCGCAAAGTTCGCAAATTTCCTTAACTTTTCAGGGGCCTCGCAAAAGCTTAATGCTCGCAAATTAATTATTCTAATTATTTCGGCACCTCGCAAAAAGTAGGCCTCGCAATACTAAAAGCGCAAGACGGTAGTGTGATGAATAATGTGCATATTAGTGCTAGTGTGATGAATAATGTGCATATTAGTGCTAGTGTGATGACAATGATATGCATATTAGTGCTAGTGTGATGACAATAATATGCATATTAGTGCTAGTGTGATGACAATAATATGCATATTAGTGCTAGTGTGATGACAATAATATGCATATTAGTGCTAGTGTGATGAATAATGTGCATACTAGTGCTAGTGTGATGACAATAATATGCATATTAGTGCTAGTGTGATGACAATAATATGCATATTAGTGCTAGTGTGATGAATAATTTGCATATTAGTGCTAGTGTGATGACGATAATATGCATATTAGTGCTAGTGTGATGACGATAATATGCATATTAGTGCTAGTGTGATGACGATATATGCATATTAGTGCTAGTGTGACGACGTTAACGACGCATATGCTGCACTGCCGCATGCTTAAGCTTATCATCTGACTTTCTTTCGGGTTGCTCCTCAGTCCGCTGGTCTCTGCATTTCCTTCTGGCTGCTCCTCAGTACTCCTACTTAAAAAACTTCTACGTAGTCCTGCATGCATGCCTCAGGTTTCCCCTTGTATGTTGAGCAAACGTATAATGCACATAGGCAGTTGTGTCCGCTGCTTTCTGACAGCACGTGTGTGCCAAAGCACGTGTGTGCCAAAGCACGTGTGTGCCAAAGCACGTGTGTGCCAAAGCACGTGTGTGCCAAAGCACGTGTGGCACGAGAGTACAGCACCAACACCCCCGCCACAGCTGCCTTAACTGCAGCCCGGGCTGTGTTCGTGGCACTTTTGGTGTTTCAGTGACTTTCAAACTTTGTGCTGCTTCAGTGACCGGCGACACTGAAACAGCACAAACACCTCCAGCAACAGATGCGCCATCACCAACAAGGTATAAAAAGGTCGCTGCATGCAACGCAACCAGCACGGACACTTCACACCACCATCACCACTGCCACCAGTGTACGTGTGACTTGACAGAACATTGACAGCACCTGACAGCACCAACACCATCTCCAGCGCCAGCACCAACATGTGTCACGTCGCGCACCAACATGCGCACCAGCATGTGTCACGTCGTGCACCAACACGCGCACCAACATGTGTCACGTTGCGCACCAACACGCGCACCAACATGTGTCACGTCGCGCACCAACACGCGCACCAACATGTGTCACGTCGCGCACCAACATGTGTCACCACGCGCACCAACACGTGTCAACACCTCCAGCGCCAGCACCAACATGTGACCTGACAAAACATTGACAGCACCTGACAGCACCTGACAGCACCAGCACCAACACGTATCAACACCTCCAGCGCCAGCACCAACACGTGTCAACACGCGCACCAACATGTGTCACGTCACGCACCAACATGTGTCACGTCGCGCACCAACACGCGCACCAACATGTGTCAACACGCGCACAAACATGCGTCACCACGCGCACCAACATGCGTCACTACGTCCCGCACCAACATGTGTCACGTCGCGCACCAACACGCGCACCAACATGTGTCACGTCGCGCACCAACCCGCGCACCAACATGTGTCAACACGCGCACCAACATGTGTCAACACGCGCACCAACATGCGTCACGTCCCGCACCAACATGTGTCACCACGCGCACCAACATGTGTCACGTCACGCACCAACACGCGCACCAACATGTGTCACCACGCGTACCAACATGCGTCACATCCCGCACCAACATGTGTCACGTCGCGCACCAACACGCGCACCAACATGTGTCAACACGCGCACCAACATGTGTCAACACGCGCACCAACACGTGTCAACACCTCCAGCGCCAGCACCAACATGTGACCTGACAAAACATTGACAGCACCTGACAGCACCTGACAGCACCAGCACCAACACGTATCAACACCTCCAGCGCCAGCACCAACACGTGTCAACACGCGCACCAACATGTGTCACGTCACGCACCAACATGTGTCACGTCGCGCACCAACACGCGCACCAACATGTGTCAACACGCGCACCAACATGCGTCACGTCCCGCACCAACATGTGTCACGTCGCGCACCAACACGCGCACCAACATGTGTCAACACGCGCACCAACATGCGTCACGTCCCGCACCAACATGTGTCACGTCCCGCACCAACACGCGCACCAACATGTGTCAACACGCGCACAAACATGCGTCAACACGCGCACCAACATGCGTCACCACGCGCACCAACACGCGCATCAACATGTGTCACCACGCATCAACACGCACACCAACACGTTTCAACACGTGCAGGTGTGTTTGCTGCTGAAGTCCATGCTGGATGATGACAGTGACATGTGGGACATGCACCTCAGTGCGAAAGAGGCGCAGCGAACAGCAGCTCAGGAAGTGGCTGCACGCATGATGGCAGAAGTCAACGCTATGGCGGAGCAGGCTGCCCACATGCCCACGCTGGAGAAGGTGCGCGTGTATGGGTTTGTGTGTGTTATTTTGGTGGGGTCAGGGTTGGAAGTCAGTACTTTAGTAGGTCAAGCTGCCCACGTGCTCACGCTGGATGCATGTGTGAAAATTTCTTCTGGTGGGGTAAGAAGTGGCGGCATGCTTACCAGCGGGAGCTGGTGCTTCATCAAAGCATGTGCGGAAGTTTCTTCCGGTGGGGTAGGGTAAGAATTGGCGGCATGCTTAATAGCGGAAGCTGGTGCTTCATCAAAGCATGTGTGGAAGTTTCTTCCGGTGGGGTAAGAAGTGGTGGCATGCCTAATAGCGGGAGCTGGTGCTTCATCAAAGCATGTGTGAAAGCTTCTTCCGGTGGGGTAAGAGGTGGCGGCATACCTTATAGCAAGAGCTGGTGCTTCATCAAAGCATGTGTGGAAGTTTCTTCCGGTGGGGTAAGAAGTGGTGGCATTCCTACCAGCAGGAGCTGGTGCTTCATCAAAGCATGTGTGGAAGTTTCTTCTGGTGGGGTAAGAAGTGGCGGCATGCTTAATAGCAAGAGCTGGTGCTTCATCAAAGCATGTGTGGAAGTTTCTTCTGGTGGGGTAAGAAGTGGCGGCATGCTTAATAGCAAGAGCTGGTGCTTCATCAAAGCATGTGTGGGAGTTTCTTCCGGTGGGGTAAGAAGTGGCGGCATGCCTAATAGCGGGAGCTGGTGCTTCATCAAAGCAGGCCCACATGCTTGCGCTTAAGGAGGCAGCGTGAGGTCAATTGCAAAAAGGATGTCTTGGAAGTGGGAAGCGTCTGCAGAATGGGAATGTGCAGAGTCTTGCCTCAGGCCTGCAAAACGTGGCAGCGCAGAGCAGTCTGCTAGCTTTATGGAGATGTGCAGTGTCATTGCCGTGCAATTGCATATGGATGTGCATGATTGCGTGCATTTGGCGTGGCATGTATGTATAGTGTCCGAGGTGAACTGCTCTGTATACAGCAAGCTGCTAGAGCACGGCATTTTGTCGGAGGCTGGTTCACATGCAGCTCTCCTGATCTGCACGCCCCCTAACTTATTATCTCGACTGGCTGCTCCAGCAGTTTATTCAGAGCAGTTAGTTGCCCTTGACCTGCTTGGCCAAGCAAACAGATTGCATCTATCAGGCCGGCTGGCGTCTGCTGTATGAAGCTGTGTGATTTATTGTGTTGCACCTCCTCCAAGGCGTCACCGATGCTGGATCTGTCGGTTACCCAGAATTGGCCAGATTCATTCATCAATGCAGCACGCACCCCTGTACTTAGAGGGAACCAACCGCACTTGAAGTGACCTGTAGCTGTCTTGCCTGCTCGTATTGAGGGACTCTCTGAAGGGAACGAGGGAACGTCCTCCAAGCAAACTTTAACAGTGCTCATATTGAGGGAACGTCCTCCATGCAAACTTTAACAGTGCTCATATTGAGGGACTCTCTGAAGGGAACGAGGGAACGTCCTCCATGCAAACTTTAACAGTACACAAGATGCACGCACTCATCCTCACCCTTGAGGAATGGAGATGAACAAAGCTACTCATAAAGAAATCTTCCACGGTCACGCTACCTAGACAATCACAAAGAAAAGATGGAACAGGTAACGCTGGTGGCTTGAACACACCCATAGCTGATGGACAGTCGCACTTTCACTCTCACTCACTGAACTCACACAAAAACAAACTGCCTGCTGTAGGAGGTCGAGTGAGACCTAGAGCACCCCCATTAACTCAACTCCTCCTGATCAATAAAGCAAGACTGCTATGCTACTTGGGCACCACTGCATCACTGTACCGCACTGCACGCTCACCCTAATTCCTGCCAGGTAGAGGAGGAGGAGAGTGATATAGAACACCACCCCAGCCACCACCACCGCCCCCCAAACAGCCGCGGCTCCACCTCCCAGCAGCAGCAGCAGCAGCCTGCACCAGTTTTGCAGCTACCAACGCAGCCAGGGCTGGCTGTAGATGCCCAACACAGCAGCAGCACGCACACCAACGCGCACGGCACCGACGCACCTAACACCACCCCGGTGTCAGCCTTGAAGCCTTCCTCGCTGCAGCATCACCGGCTGGCCCAGCAGCAGGGGGAGGAAGAGCACTTGCAGCAGCAACAAGATTGGCAGCGGGAGGAGCGGCAGCAGCAGCAGAATTGTCAGGAAGAGCACACAGATTGGCCGCATCCGGAACAAGAGCATCCACACGTGTCTTTCTCACACCAGCTCCGGCCACAACCCTCCCTCTTCATGCTGCCTCCAGCAAGCATGATGGCTGGCATGCTGGGTGATGAGGGAATCAGTGCACATGCAGACACTGCACACACCCAGCAGCACAGCAGTGCACATGCAGACACTGCACACACTCAGCAGCACAGCAGTGCACATGCAGACACTTTGACCCCCCAGAAGCAGGGCAGCAGCTGCAGCAACAGTAACAGCAGTAGATGCAGCAGCAAGCCGTCCGGCAGCATGTGTCAGTACCAGCATCAGCTGCCCACACCAGAGACAGGAGCAGCAGACACAGCAGCAGACGCAACAGAATCTGTGGCATGCATGGGGGAAGGTTTAGGACAGGAGCGGCACCAACCGATTAGTGGTAGCAGTAAGAGCTTGCCACAGCAGCAGCAGCAGCAGCAGCAGCAACAGCAACAGCAGCAACAGCAGCAGCAGCAGCAACAGCAGCAGCAGCAACAGCAACAGCTCCCATTTCTACCAATGGCAGGAGCATCACCAGCACCCTCACTACCCCAGCCACCTTTGTTTCGTCCCACCCCCGATCCTCCTTCACCTCCCCCTCCCCCCTCTCCCCCTGCGCCCCCCCCTCCTGCACCTCCAGGCCTAAAAACCAGCCCGCAACAAGGTCCGGGTGGCAGCGGTGGTGCAGAGGGAGGAAACGTGCGCTTGGTAAGCCTGAACCCAGACACCCCTCCTCAGCGCACTGGCAGTGGGGGGGGCATGCGCCTGAATGAGCACAACCTGCGCAGCTTGGGCACAGACACCACTCCTCAACGCACTGGCAGTGGGGGGGGCATGCGCCTGAACGAGCACAATTTGCGCAGCTTGGGCACAGACATCCCTCCTCAGCACACTAGCAGTGGGGGGGGCATGCGCCTGAACGAGCACAACCTGCGCAGCTTGGGCAGCTGGTACAGCAATAAGGGTGCAGAGGGCTTGGGTCGGTTGAGTGGAAGTCCAGGGGGGTACAGCAATAAGGGTGCAGAGGGCTTCGGGCGGTTGAGTGGAAGTCCAGGGGGCAAAGGGTGGGGGCAAGGGGGGAGCAAGGGGGGGAGCCTGAAAGGCCGTAGTAACCCCACGAGCGGGAGCAGCAGCAGTAGCAGCAGCAGCAGCAGTGGCGAGTTTGACCAGGCAGTGTCACAGGTGGGTAGGAGGCAGTGTCACAGGTGGGTAAAAGGCAGTGTCACAGGTGGGTAGGAGGCAGTGTCACAGGTGGGTAGGAGGCAGTGTCACAGGTTGACCAGGCAGTGTCACAGGTGGGTAGGAGGCAGTGTCACAGGTGGGTAAAAGGCAGTGTCACAGGTGGGTAGGAGGCAGTGTCACAGGTTGACCA
>Ga0307947_1001633_pt1 | contig 17841 bp, 14 predicted proteins | sample OrgLakmetagen232_FD_201840 | JGI IMG/M metagenome (GOLD analysis project Ga0307947, IMG submission 201840) | Saline water microbial communities from Organic Lake, Antarctica - #232 | ecosystem: Environmental > Aquatic > Non-marine Saline and Alkaline > Saline | place: Antarctica: Organic Lake...
AGGATCTTCGGTCGTGCTAGGCTCCTGCTGGTCGTTGCTCTGATTTTGCCGTAGGCGTGGTGTCTTTGCTAGTTAGGTTGCCTGATGTCCAGAGGTACTCTAGCCTGCCTTCTCTCTGACTCCAACATATAAGGTTAGGCCTTTTTCTGTCTGTTCTTCAGACACACTCTTAGCTTGTGCTCTTGCGAGCGTGGGCCAATTTCTCAGACTGTGGTTTTTCGAGGAGGGTTTTTCTGTTTAGGCAGGAGTTTTCCTTTTCCCAGTCTTATAGGTTTTTTTCCTTCATTCTGTCAGGCCCTTGCTGAGGACCGTGTAACAACCCCCACCAAAAAAAAAAAAAAAAAAAAAAGGTTTTGGCGCACCAGTCATCGCAATAGCTTAGGTGCTTTTATTCTGGCTAAATTTTAGCATCCCTAGTCTTTATGTTGAGTGCCTTGCGGTGGTGTAGCTAGAAGTGCCTCGGCCCGTTGCCTTCTTTCCTCTTTACTAGCCCTGTCTTCCTAAACCTTGTTTTTACGTAGGCACCAAAGTACGCAGGCTTTCGTCCTTTCTTTCCCGTGCTTGACCTTCTCGTATACGTTTTGCTTTTTTTCTCGTCAACCTGGCTGCCCCCCCTACTTTCCTTTATTTCTTCCAGCCTGCCTCTCTTGCTCCCTTTTTATTTATAAAAGTTCAGTTCGTTTTCAACCTTATAGTAGGGAGTTTGCTACCTCCCCTTGACCCAGATAATACGCCAACAACAGAAAAATTAACGTATACAGTACTTAATTTTGATCATATGCATATCACGGTGTTTAATTGTAAGCCTCTTGGTTTCATAGCCAAGGGGTATGGATTGGCAGCGCCCTCTATAGATAACTATGGGTAGCTCTTCTTGCATTGTTGGCAGACCTCGTTTGATACATGTTTGTTGGGTTTTGTTTGGTGGAGCGTGGTTGCTGGTTTGGAGTAATTACGATTGCATTTGGCTTGCTAAATTTCCGCCGCTGTTGTGCATTGAGATTGGAAGGTAAGATCCAGGCTGGAATCATTCCTACATGTCTCTATTCTGAAGGGCGTATGATGCCTTGTTGCGCCATTTGTTCACGACTGCCTACGTCTACTTGAGCTAGCAGGCATGCACCCTGTGTACCTTGTCGGATCGCTTTTATAATCATTTGCCCAGCAGCGTTGTGCTTGTTAATAATAATCATTTTATTTATAATGGGTGGTAGGTGCCGTCTAGCTTCTGGCAGATGGGGCAGACTGGTGGGCTTTCTATATGTTTGCACTGAGCGGCACGCTTTTGATTGTATATCAAATCACTGCGGCAGAGCATGACATTTTCTTTTCTCCAGAGGTGACACTTGCATTTCTCCAAACTAAGTTGCTTATATCTTTCTCGATAATGCCTTCCTTGACCAGTTCTTAGTATTTTGTGTAGCATTTTGGGACTGATGGTTTTGAACCTTTTTTAATTTAGGACCTAGTTTGTATGGTCCGTGCATGTGTGCTTTTACAGCATCGAGATCTAAAAAATCGGAGAGTCTTTCCGCTAAAGGCCCTCGTTGGTAGATGTTAGGAGTATCGGGTAGGTAAGCTGGGAAAGGGTTTTCCACCCTTTCTGGCCAGAAGAAGGATGAATGAAGATGGGCGTCGGTATTAATGTGGATATCATGGCCACTTTGATTTTCCGCAGAGATGACAACAGCGCCCCGTACAGAGTTTTCTAGGAGTTTGGCATGTTTATACCGTTTCATGCTTTGGGGGTAGAGGATGCTCCTTATTCGCTTTAGCGCACCAGCGCCTGTCTGCTGCGATAATGGTGCGTTTGTTTATTTAAGCAGCAGCAAGTCCCGCTAGCTCGGCTCTGCTTATGATTTTGTTGATGCTTGCCTCCAAGAAGGGGTGTGGACATCCCAGCTTTCTTTTGTGACCGGGGCATGGTTGCAAAAAGCTGTCAGTGATGGGTGCAGATCCTGATATTGTGGGCATGCAGCCTTGGTATTGTTGTCTCATTGGTATTGTTGCCTCATTGGGAATTGATGCTGAGGCGTATAACAAGTTACGTTTTCTTGCTGGTATTTTAATTATTTCATTTCTAAGCATGTGACAGGGTGCTTATAAATATAATTGCAACGTGTCTGTCACATGACTTCCATGCCACTACTGATTTCAGGTATTGGCAAATGCATCATCATTACAAAAAGCTTGAGAAAATAGTAAGGAACTCAAGTATCTATCCAGTTGTTTTGCTCACAGAACTCAGTCCAAACAACAGGTCTTCCAACAGTCTAACTCCAATGCGATGCTCGCGAAATGCCTAAACAACACTTGCAACGCTCCCCTTCTGGTAACAAGTGCACAGTGGGCTACACACTCCACTCCTTTTTCTTCGTGCTTTTTGCATCACACCGTATTCACTCTTTTTCCTGGACTCCAGCACCCTGGCCAGCCTGAAAGCAAGGTCGGAGTTCACTGTTTGATGATATTTTTCAAGGCGTGAGTTCCTGGTTCTGACGTTTTCATTTGTCTTTCATCTACTCGTTAATTAAAGCATGAGGTTGGCCAGTACCACATATATATACACACACCGTACATGACGGTCACCGTAAATTTGACAAAAATACCTTTTATATACCGTAATTATATGGTTTTGGCCACCCTACTAAAGCATGATCTGCTCCGCCAGTTTAAGCAAAGCAATTGTGCTGTTGCTTCTCTTTCGTCTTCTACCCTGGATACTGAATCATAATGTTCATACCTCAACTGAAAATGCCAAAGCTGTGCAAGAATAATTTAGGAAACTGTGCAATGTCGTAGACCCCCAAAATGTAATCAAATCTTAAAATGTTTGAGCCATATTTGCAACAATATCCCCTTATTTTGCTAACCTGCAATTTGCAACAATTCCCCTCTTGATCAAATACAGAGTTTTGCAATGCGCAATCAGTGACTTTTTATCATAACGCGGGGAGGTTGATGTTCACTGACAGCCTTTCTCCATTTCTCTAAATTTCGTACGCAATCTGCCTAGCAACTGGATGCCAAAGAAGGTTGAGTATTAAAGGAAGTTGAGAAAAAAGAACACTACAAATCCTCACCTCTGTCGGATGTGTTCCGCATTGCTTGCACCCACACTTAGGCCCACACTGAGGTGCACAGAAATAGAGAGAGAAGAGATACAGTTGGGCTTGAATCCACAATTGAACACTTGGTTTATTTAGCACAGGTTACTGCTGCCTGTATCCAAATAACGAAATGACTAGCTGAAGCGTTCTATCTGGCTAAGGTTAATCTGTAGCCAGCCAGGCAGTGAAGCTGTTAAACATATCTGGCAAATTAAGGGTGGGAGCACTCACGTATCAGCCTCTTATAAATGCGTGGTCAGGGAAAAACAACACATGCCAAGAAAAGTTTCTGATTGCTTTTGCCCTTAACGGACACACATAAGCAACAACACGTGCCACAAGAAAAGTTACTGACTGCTTAGGCCTCCGAAGGGGAACATACGAGCGGGTTATTGTCACCTATCAGATCACTATGACGCACGCACAAACAACGACGGCTCCAAAAACCACACCCAAACCAGACCTACCCTGCAATTCTCCCCACAGGTGCATCCTTTCCCTTCCTTCATTCCGCATTGAGGTGCGCAGCCTTCGTAGGTGGGCTCGACCATTGCAGCTGGTGGGTAAAATCAAATTAAAATTAGGTTTCAATTAAATGTATCATCGACTTATGCAGCAGAGCAGTTGAAATTTATGTTAGTTCGAACGAGGGCCAAGCGGGTGCCGAATAGATCGAATGTATCAATAATTCACGAGTTCGATCCCTCTATGCCTATAGGTACTTTGGGATTTAAGGATATGAGCCCGGCACGTTTGACGTGATCGTGAATCCCCGGAGTAATTGTACCTTTCATCGGATTGCATCATCGGATATGTGTTAGGGCGGATGCCAAATTATATCGGAGTAATACTGAATTTATTCGGATGTTCATTGCGACTTGCGTCGTTAAACCCTCGACTTCCTGTAAGTATTTGGAATACCTAGCATAATTACGCAGCCAATTTGGCTCATGCACGCCAATTGGCATCATAATCTTTCCGCAAGAAAAGAACAAAGCATGGTCGAGTATCAGATGTGCAAGCACATCTGCGCATGCCAGCATTATTAATAGTAAGGGCCACAGTACTTATAAGGTGGCAGCATCAAAAAGCCTCTCCTTATTCCTTATTTTACCAAAGATCAGGGGGTTGTGTGCAGATGTGTGTCTGTAATTACAGAAGCACTAGGCCGAAAGGACCACAAGAAACACCCGTACCTCCACACACCTTGACTGTAGTTGTAACTGTTCGGTCCGTTGGGCGTGTCATCTTGGAATAATTTGGTGAACTCTACTTTGATCAAGAACGCAAAACCTTGTTTCACCATTTTGTCTTTTAGATGAACTTGTGTTGTTTTCTAATATGTTCTAGTCTCGTGTCCTCGCAGTACTCGGACCAGCTGGCAGGTGAAACACAGGGACTAGGTTAAGGCAGGATGGATTGCATACTTTTAGTGTGATAAGGGCACAGAGGAATTATAAACAACCGAGCCACAAAGCTGTCAAGACTCAGGAAACTGGCTGCTGTTGTGAATGACATTGACAAACAAACACAGATACCTGTTGGGCAAGGAAAGCCGGCACTAAAGACAAGGCCAGGCGAAATCTCTACACGCGTCCTGAAGCTGATTTGTGGGCGAACAAAAGTAGCAGAGCGTTTGTTGTTGAGGTTTTTATCGGAGGTCTTACATCCGATCCAAAAAAGGAAGGCCGAGGATACGCGGACGGGGAGGTCGCGGGTTTGAGTCCGGTCGAGGTGGTGGGAAATATCGGGAGGCGGAATTGCCGCGGTGTGCTACAAGGACGCGTCCGGGACTTGGCACCGGGGAGACGCGCAACCTTGGGGGTGATGGTACTAGTATTCTCGGCCTCCCTTTTTGTTGGCAAGCAAACGTGTTGGCTTGCCAATAGGATGTAAGACCTCCGATATAAACCTCAACATTTGTGGGGTGCAATAGAGATGCTTGCTGTAAGAGCACCCACCCGGTCTGGTACATTGTTGAACCCACACCTCTAACAGAGCCTTTTTAACTTGCTATAATGAAGAAGTTTTATGGTACTCGGTACAAGGAAATTTACAACTGCTCAAAGGCCCTCACGGCTTGCCATGACTTGGGGCCTGAGAAAAGAACTAGAACAAGAAGATGCGATAGGAGGGAAAGAAAAGGGTATCAAGCTTGAACTAGAGCAAATTGTGAGGAAAAAAAATAAAAGAATAAGAAAAAGAAGAAACTACGCAGGTAGTGGAAAAACACGCCCTACCACATAAATGAAAGATCGCGCTGGAAGAGCATAGAGGCCTCTGCTCCATTCTTCAAGGAGCCTCCGTTACCCTCCACACCATCCTTATGGGAGTGGGTGGCACCATCTACAACAATCACACGCTGGAGCCTTTTAAGGAGCTGCTTCTTGATTATCAAAGAGTTTAGAAACTTGTTCTGGCAGACCTCGATCTAGATTCCCATGAGATTTAAAAGCTGACATATTAACTGAAGGAACACTCCATCAGACATGCATCTACACTCATAAACACACAATATGCACTGCAATACAACTTAAGCGATAACAGTCATGGTGTGGGTCTGGGTGCCACGGCATACAACCCCCCTGACCCTCTTTTGTGTGTTTGCCTGGTGCGGGCACCTACGTAACCCCCTCCCTTAATCATGCTGGCTGTGTCATCACTACCAGCGGAGTTTTTTCTTTTTCTTTTCTTGAACTTGCTTCCAAGATTCATGTTCATTCTGTCAATTACGCTGCCAACTTGTTCATATCAAATGCGCACTTTCCAGTACTATTGCCAACTGTTATCAGAAGCTGGTTTCAAATCATTCCTGCAACCCTCCTGATCCCCATTGATCTTTTTCTTTTTCGTTTGGTGGAGCTTGACGATACTCGGTACCAAAGTGGCTTCTTTTCCTCAATAAATGTGGGGAGTGGTTTTTCACTGCCTGCGTAGTTTTTTGTTTATGAAGGAAAAGGAGCCACTTTGTTACCGGTACTGTAAAACTTCCTTACGAAGAGACAAAAAAAATGAGGATCAGGAGGTTTGCAGGCTTGGCCTGGAACTGGCTCCTGACACTTAGTACTGGTACTGGTAAGGGCACCTCTTATATGGACAAGTTCACCATGCAACAGAATGCATGTGGAGCTTAAAAGCAAGTTTCATAAGAGTGACGTATCACTTTGCAGCTAATAGGGAGTTCATGTGTTCTACACTGAACTCAGCAGACCTCACACAACTGCATCTTGTTTCACTTCTTATGCAATGATCTTTGTTATTGTACATTTTGCTACTTATTGATCTGGCTGGTCATGAGCAGCATAAGGGTGCTTAAAATAAAGCTCTTCTCCACCGTATTGGGCGTGAATACAGTGATCTCTCAAGAAGAAGTTCCTAGCTGGAAGGTTGCACGCTCCCGATCGTTTCAGCTCCTCCCCGGCTCCGCTCCTTCCGCTGCATTCCGGCCCCTCCAAAAAGCAGCACTTTTCAAGTGATCTGCCTCAAGAAGATTCTAGACCTTTGGTTTCACAGCAGTTTAAGTAAACCAGTGCTGTGTCTGCACTGCAGCGGTGGCATCCACCAGCATCTTCATTTTGGCTTGCAGAACTGCCAACTTGCATCTTTCTGCACCATTTGCACTACTTTTAGATACAATTTATTACAACCCACTGGCCGCAGAAGTACACTCGTCGGATTATAATTAAAAAAAGACCGGAACCGGATCGGAATATGCTCATTTTCTGCTGATCACGCTTATATTTGAACTGCAGTAGAATTGCGCTAAAATTCTAGTCGATCCTGTTTTAATTCAAGAACAGATTCGCACAACGCCTTCAGGTTCGAACAGTTATAAATTGTGTAAATTTTTAATAATTTATTATAATTCGCATTCCTCCGTTAGAAACACGTAATTGCCTAAGAGCTGCCGCAAAATGGGAGCAATGGTGGCAATGGCTGCCCTTCTTTCATTCCTATTAACAGGTACGTCTTGCTGAAATACTGCTGGCAGTTTGTTGAGTGCGTATGAGATGAGGCTATCCACAGATAGATACGTTCCAGCAAATGGCACTGCATGCACCTATTGCAAGACAGCAAGCAATGATGCGTAAATGATGTCACTGCTCAAGTGTGCCAAATACGACCAACTATGTAACACAGTCAAAAGCGAGACGATCTCACAGCCCCTTATTGCTACCCTACCCTAATTTGCAGGGGCAATGGCGCAGGGCTCGCACATCAAGCTGCGCAGTAGCAACCTCACCATCTCTGCCCCTGGCTATGAGGTAGGAACACAAGGAGTGAGAAGAGTGAGACGTGAAGCGGCAACTGTGTACATGGACAAGCTGCCATTGGCCAAAAGTGCGATCGCCAAGTGTCCCTATTTGTATGAAAGGAGATTGAGGCAGCAAAGGTCTTGGAGTTTAATCTAGTTGCAAATAAAAATAATCCTTGTTGAAATAGCAAACCTAAAGTGCTGCTGCAAGAGCTGCAAGACAAAACTACCCGCATCACAACAGGTGACATCGTTTGTATTCTGCTCTTGTCATGTCCCTTTTTTGTGCAGAACGCTTCCTCTTACCACCTTTTCAAAAGAAAAACACCCGCTATAGCAATCCTGAGCACTCTCCACGTGCAAAGTTGCTGTGTACAGCACATCTAAAAGTCACCAATTCCCCTCACACATTGCACACGTACTGCACTTGCTCACAGCCCACGCCAGTCCCTCCATTTCCCTCAATCCCTGACATTCCCTCCCCTCCTCCATTTCCCTCTATCCCTGACATTCCTTCCCCTCCTCCATTTCCCTCAATCCCTGACATTCCCTCCCCTCCTCCATTTCCCTCAATCCCTGACATTCCTTCCCGTCCTCCATTTCCCTCAATCCCTGACGTCCCCTCCCGTCCTCCATTCCCCTCAATCCCTGACGTCCCCTCCCCTCCTCCATTCCCTTCCATCCCTTCCATCCCTGGTCGTCCCGGATCAGGACCTTCCATCCCTGGTCGTCCTGAATTAGGCAGACGTTTGCTTGTAGCTCCAGAGGACACAAAGGTAGAACTTAAAGTAATTAATGCATGCACCCTGAGAATGGATTGTTGGTAAGAGGGTGTACGATTCTTCCACAAACTGCATTTGAACAGCTGATTTTGCTAGCTGCTGCTTTTTTTGTCATTCAAGCGGCGATGCTCGCTTCCGTTTTTGAGTGCTCACGTACTGGAGCTCCCTGTGAACTGCTAGCGTGGAGCCTGCCTGTCAAGCAGATGCAGGCAACAACATTGCCTTGACCATAATGTTGACGTGCAGGATGAAGCTGCTATCACTGGCATTTTGACCTCTCTTGGGAAAACGGGCAATCTAGAGGACGTGGCTGAGTATGCACAGGTGTGCTTTCACTTGTGGTGTGCGTTGTGGTATGCTTTTAGTTTGACCGTCTATGTATAAAAGTTGAACAAGCCTGATCAATGCATTTCTCTGAATTTCTGGTTAGGCTTTTGCACATAATGAACGTGGCTGGTCGATAATGTAGAGCTTGTTAAAGCGTTTTAGATTCAAGTGAAACTTCCACACAAGGAGTGATGCGCATTGAAGTGACAAATTGAACATGGTTAAGACACTAAGCTCCTCCCCACGACCTCCCAGGCCTACGTGGAAGTTCTGGGCCCTGATTCATACAAGCTCCAGGGTGGCATCAACCCCCTTGACTCATTCACGTCCGTTGAGGCCAATGACACCCTCATCCACGTGAACGAGACGGGGTCGTACGAGTCCCTTGAGGTGAGTTCATTCCTCGAAGATCTTCCCCATCAAATCAGCTTGCCAATACTTCTGCTGCTCAGATCAGGCCACTCAGGTCCTGTGAAAACCTTGAAATCAATCGCCTGGCCTTCGTAAAGTCAGGGCATGTGCAAAGAGTGCAGGAAAAGCTTTTACAAAGGCTCGCACCTCAGTTCCTGCAGCACCTCTAGAACTCTACATTGTAAAGTGTTTTTGCTAGGAAGGTACCTGATCATTACAGTAGCACATTAACCAGATGCTCCTTGAAATATTGAAAATATAAAGATAGGAAAGGAAGAAATACAAGAACGGAGATAGGAACTTGGTAATGCAAGATGTGTCAATGTTGTGTCCTTGCTTATCTGATCTGCACAAGCACCCTAGATGCAAGGACATGAAAGTGCTGAACAAAGACGATGCTTCAACACCAGCACCCCCTCCACGATCCCCCACTCTAAAAAATCCACAGGTGCTGCTTGTGGCCAATAACACCCTCATTGTGGATAATGCCAGCGTTCTGGGGTTATTCAACTCCACACTGTGGCTGGCGGAAACCTCGTGGCTTAAGATTGCCAACAACAGCCTGTTGAACCTGAACGACTCGCGGCTTAATGTCACTAACTTTTTCACATGGTAAGAAGTGATGCTTGGAGTTCAATGACTGCAATGTCACTAACTTTTTCACATGGTAAGAAGTGATGCTTGGAGTTCAATGACTGCAATGTCACTAACTTTTTTACATGGCAAAAAGTGATGCTTGGAGTTCAATGACTGCAATGTCTCTTAATTTTTCACATGGTAAGAAGTGATGCTTGGAGTTCAATGACTGCAATGTAACGTGCAAGTGGTATCACTGCATGCAGCATTTTTGTTGTCAATGTGCCTTCCCGACAAAATACAATTGCAGGTATGTGGATAACTCCAGCGTTTCGTCAAGCAGCTCAATTCTGGAGACCAACGATGCCCTGACTTGGTTCGACAACTCAGATCTGTATCTGCTGAACTCTACTCTTGTTACAGGATCAGGTAAGGCCTCAGTGTCTGCACTTTCTCCATCTTTTAGAGTACCAATGTGAGCACGAGTGTGTTATTTTCTTAATTGTCTAGTATGATGCTGTTGATTGTCTGGACAGCAATCAAAGTGCCTGTTAGGCGCTTATGTGCATGGGCTATGAACTCTGATCTCGAATATTTAGCAGGTCTCCCCAAATGTGTGCATTTGCTTACCTGCACAGCTGGATATCCGGAGCCTGCGCCTTTTGTAGGCTCGTTGCCGATCGTGTTTGCTGCCACCAACTCGAGCGTGGAGCTGGACATGACATCGTGGGAGGCTGATGTAGGTCACATGCAGATTTCTACTTTGCACAGGGTACATTGGTGCCAATGCACAACCAGCGATTGCTGTTGCAGCTCTGTTTTCCTGTTGGGCAGGTTGATGTTCAGGAACATTGAGCTTGTGTCGCAGATCTTGCTTTGCCAACTCTTTTTGCACACCTACCTACCCATTCTTGGAAAGAAAAAGAGTTAAGGAATACTATGCTGGCAGTGAAAACCACTCCCCAGCAATGGTCAAGGAATATGAGCCACTTTGCCACTTTGGTTTAGCGTGTACCGTAATATTACACCAAAAAACAACAGGGATCAGGAACGTAGCAGGCTTGACCTGGAATCGGCATGAGAGTTGATAATAGGACTGGAAAGGGCACGTCATTTATGGACAAGTTTAACAGCGTAATTGACAGAATGAACATGAAGCTTGGAAGCAAATCCTCTAACTCTTTAAGAATCAGAACCCAGCTCCTTAAAAGGCTCCAGCGTGTGATTGTTGTAGATGGTGCAACCCAATTCCTAAAAGGTGTGGAGGGTAATGGAGACTCCTTGAAGGATGGAGCAGACCTCTTTGTGCTGTTCCTGTGCAGCGCCCAGATGAAAGTTTCTTGGCTATTGCTGATGATTGCTGCACAAATTACAACGCCATTTCTCGCCATTTCACGCCATTTTCACGCCATTTTTGAACTATTGAAGTTGTTTAACACCTACCGGCTGTCCGTACATGTTGTGCAACTTCCTTGAAATGCCACATTCCTACATCCTAACTGTACAGAATATGCTGGTCCACTTCAACACGAGCACGATTAGCTTGAAGAACAGCACCATCACACTAAGAAATGCAACCCTGAACATCTGGGACTCGGTCTTGGACCTGACCAACAGTGAGGTGTGTGTTATCTGCACTGCAGTCGATTGCTGTCCATGCTTGTGTGCTTGTTTTGACAGAGACAAGCTTCATTGTCATGCAAGACGTGCGTACTTTTATAAAGGTGACATGCTATCTTTGTGCAATGAACTTTTCAGATAGAAGAAGACTGTCAAAAGATTTATGTTTGCTCACCATTTACAGCACTTAGTGAACTGTAGCAATTGCCTTGATGACTTAAAATCATACGCGCACATTTATGATGGCTGGTAATCAATATTATTTAGCTGCTCTTACCATACCGTTGTGCCTGGCACGCAGATCTTGCTGTATAACTCCACCCTTGGGCTGTACGGTACAACTGAGACTTTGGGCGAAGTTGATTTCATCAAGGTGAGGCACTTCGTGGGAAGACTGTGAAAATGCTCAAAAGTTGAGTTCATCGAGGTGGCCTTTTTGTGGGAAAGTTGAGAAAATGCTTCCAAAAAGGAAATGACGCATCAGTCAAGCATGAGCTATTTTTTGGCCCTGAGATGCAATCACATATGCAGGCTTTATAAACTTGTAAGATATGCCAAGCTACTTATTGCCCTGAAATGCAATCGCGTATGCAGGCTTTTAAATTTGTATGATATGCCATCATGATCGCATGTACACAGCCTTCATACCATAAGCTTAACAGCTCTAATGTATAGCCCGGTCGTTACCTGCATTTCTTCCTGCAATTCTTCTACTGCATTTCCTGCAATTCTTCCTGCAATTTCTCTACTGCACAGATCTACGAGGCTGGGAGTGTGACAGGTCCTGCTGTGTCTCAACTGCAAGCGCAAGGCACACCCGAAAGCATTACAGAGGTGCGCAGAATGGGTTGCAGAGAGCGCATTGTCGTGTGCAGTTAGGTGTGCCTGTCTGTAGCTTTCCGGAAGTAGCCATGTAAGCAGCTGCTGAAGCTTTCAATTCAGCACGGAGACAACGTTATTTCTGTTGAGATTAACTTAGTCACTCACTCACTATGTAAACCCCAACAGAAATAGTGCGATGCGTTTAAAACAGCCGGTGCTGTTCACTCGATGGCTCTCTTTGTGTGCTCTCTTTTTGTTTAGAGGACGCCAGCAGTTCAGTTCCAGACTTGCCAATTCTGTATCCCCTTGCTGACCAGATTAAATCATTTCCCTCCAAATCTGCATGAACTAGAGAAGATGAGTATTTTAAATAACTTACCTTGCAATAGAGGAAATTCTCCATTTACGTACCTGCATCATATATGCTGTATACTAATTTTTTGAGCAGCTTTTCACCCAATAAGACCAAATGCTAAAAGAAAGAACAAAGTAAAGCAACGCTTGTATATGAAAATCACTCACAAGTTGCCACTTAAACTCCTGAACCACAAGTTTTGGTAAAGTGACTGAGAAAGTTCAGGGGGGTGTAGGTTTGGCCTGAGACCAACTTCTGATGAAAACTACTGGGTGGCCTGAGACCATCTTCTGATACAACACACAATCTGCAGCTCTTGTATTTCAGCAAAAGTGATATGCTACTGTATCTCCCTTGTTTTTCATCTGTGTTACTCTGTTGTTCCTCCATCTCTCCATTTCCTTGGTCCTTACAATTTGCACTTACTTATAAGCGGAGTTTAATCTTCCTTGCTCGATTATCTCTTTTTGTTGTTCTAAGAACCAAGTTGTGAGGGACGTCGAGCAGTTTACCCCTGGTTATAAATTCCACGTCTACACTACAACTCACAAAGCTGCTAACAAAAACACCTCAAAATGCTGCTAACAAAAAAGAACTGCTGACGAACCATTTTTATGCTCAAATTTTCCAATGCAATTGCAGTCTATCCTTTATCGGCTTGTTGGTAAGCCCCTAGGCACTGTTCCTTTGGAGCTGGTGGATGCCGACGTTGATTTTGGAGTTGAAGACCTACCATAAGCAGCAGGACTGATTTCTTAAAACTTCATCACGCACGGAATTCATTGGTAGCTACGCTCGGAATTCATTGGTAGCTATGTATGGTGTATATGTATTTTGTTTTATCTTATATCTTTTATCACGCACGGAATTCATTGGTAGCTACGCTCGGAATTCATTGGTAGCTATGTATGGTGTATCTTTGCGAATATTGTTGAATTCATTGGTAGCTACGCTCGGAATTGATTGGTAGCTATGTATGGTGTATCTTTGCAAATATTGTAACAATTTTGGGCATGTTGTAAATAAGTAGGTACATTCCACATGCTGAACATTCCACATGCTGAATCAACTTTGCGCACATCATTGTAGACGAATAGGGAGAAACTATAGTTGCGCACATCGTTGTAGACGAATAGGGAGAAATTATAGGTGTGTAGACTGTGCACATCATTGTAGCCACTAGTACAGCCATCAAGTACTGTGAGGACACCATACCTCTAAACCAGCTGAACGCCGCAAAGGAACAGCACAAAGACCTTTGCAACATCCTTTTGGGTGTGGGCGGCACCTTTTAAGGAACTAAGTCTCGATTCGATGAGTCTGCTAATAAACAACTCTCATCAGGAGCCGGTTTCAGGCCAAGCCTGCAATCCTCCTGCTGATCCCCATTGATTAATTCCTTTCCTTCGCGGTGGAGGAGCTTCACAATACTCGGTACCAAAGTGGCTGCTTTTTCCTAATTAATGTGGGGAGTGCGTGGTTATCACTGCCTGTGTAGTTTTTTCTTTTCTTCTCTTGCACATCATTGTAGACAAATGGGGAGAAATCCTAGGTAATTGCACCTGTGTGTAGACAAGTACGTGGTCGCAAGAGGAAAAGGGGAGAGGGGTGGGTTTACACGCCCTAGCTACAGCGCACTGTTTAATGCCGCAGCTTCAAGTGAGTTTAGGAGAAAACCTGTTTTGTCAAACCTTGGTGTCACATCAAGATGCAAGTCACATCAAGATGCAAGGTCTGGTCAAGTTTCTGGGCAACAACCTGATTTGTCACTCAGCAGTGTGGCGGTAACAGTATACTGTATCTTAGTTCTTATGCGTAGGGATTGTGGTCATCCATTTATTCAGGAAGGAACATGAAGGTAGCCTCTGTGCTAAGGGCGGCAGAGTAAACGGCATGTCTTTCTGCTATATACATGGTGTTTTCATGGTAAATGAGATGGCAAACAGAGAAAACAGTGAACTTGGAGGATAAGGCGTTGCAGTTTGCCCTGAAGGTCTCATCTCTTGGGTGTCCACTCCAGTATTGGGGGTGGGGACATGGTAAATGGGGGACACTACTTTTTCTTTAGAGACTGGCTGGCATTCTTGTAGGGCGGTGATAATGTGTGGGGTTAAGCATCCAAAAAATGAGTTTAATCTCTTGGCTTGTACGTTTGGAGGTAGCAATATCTTTGCGTGTGATGAGGCCCACGTGTGCACATGCACTGATGCAAGATTCATGGCTCATGGGTACACTGTAATGCACTTTGAAAAGATGGACAGATCCATCTAAATGAGATGCACGCTCTTCTATGTTGTTGTCTATGTTGTTGTCTACTATGTTGTTGTCTTTGTTGTGGTGCAAAGACCTCTAAAAAAATACAACGCAGGCAGTGAAAATTTCTCCCCACATTAAATTAGGAAAAGGAGCCACTTTGGTACCAAGCACCATATACTCCTCCACCAGAGGTCTGTAAGCTGAGGAAATATTACTCATTTTTGTATAGGTACATATTTTCTTAGGACATCTCAAAGGCTCGACCTTATAACTACAATACGTCTTCAGTTTACCCTTCTTGCAGCTACTTTTCCCTTCACAAATTCTTCCTTATTAATGGCTGGCCGAGACCAGCCAGCAGCTGATCAGCTAAAGAACTTGACTGAAGGTCACTCTCAAGTTTCTTTAATTTGTGAGTATCAAGATTCGCGTCAATGAGAAGCGCTACAGCATGTTAGCAGGGTAGATGGCGACACTCCCCATCAAAGGTTGACGTGGAGATTGAATAGGCTCCTAAAATGGTCACAGCTGCCTGCAATAAGATCTTTTTCTTTAAATCATTCCGCCAAGATCTAGGCATTCATTTTTTTACTACTTGAGATGGAAATTCTTCACAATTCTGCAGTGAACACAGCTGAAATTTCATTCAAAAAGGAGAAACGAAAAATGGAAGTTGTATAACATTTGCAAAAAGAGCAGCAAGATGTTTTTGTAAAAAGGGAAGGTAAAGAAGCTATGTACATGGTATTACTTTTATGCTGCACAAAAAAGAGAAGCTGGCAAGGGGGAAAACGACACGTATACTCCGTCTCAACGTGCAGGTAAATTTGCTATTTATGGCTCCTTTAAGTTTAGGACTGGCACAGGCGTGTTGAGATTTGAAAGAGAAAAGTAAAAAAATAATGTATACCTATGTACATTGTGTGTGCTTTGGTTGAGCCCTCGTCTGTTGCTGTAAGCTGATTGATGTCAGCACTTGGGTGGTGGCAAGTATGGGACTTGTGGTGGCGCATGAGGTGCGAGATTGGTATGTGAGGGCGGCACAGCAGGCGCTGGATAATATGCATAAGGAGGAGGCGGTGGTGCAGCTGGGTAGTAGGGCGCCTGCTGGTATGCGCTGTAAGGAGGGGGAGGGGACTGATGTATGGTGGGCACTTCAGCGCATCCTGACGGAGGCTTCTCTGCTACAAGCAAGTGCAAAGAGAGGGGGGAGAGTGAGTGTGGTTTGCTTAACAAAAATGTGCGAGGGGAATTGAAGGTGACCAGCTTGGTGCCAGCTGAGGGTGGGAGGACGCGGTAGTCTCTGTTTCAGTTCCAACGTTAGTCTCTGTCTCAGTTCCAACGTTATATGTGATAAGTGCTTATAATGCTGCTCCGTTGTTGATATTAGATAAGCACCCATGAGAGGGTAGTCTCTGTTTCAGTTCCAACGTTATATGTGACAAGTGCTAATAATGCTACTCCGTTGTTTGCACAATAAGCAATAAGATGTGAAAACACATCATGATCAAGCGTGAAACTCAGTCGTTTGCACAGTAAGCAATAAGACATCGTCAAACACAGCCATCATGATCAAGCGTGGAACTCAGTCGTTTGCACATTAGGTAATAAGACAGCATGGTAATAAGCCAGCATGGTAGGAGGTAAAGTACAAGCCTGCACCAGACAATTTTCATCACCAGTAGGTAGGGCACAGGATCAAACTGTCTGTAAGATGGCTCATTGTACTTTTTTTGTGCAGCATAGACACGTGTTCATGGACGTATTTGTGGTCGGGGATGTAGAATGGGGTAGCTGAACAGTTGCTGGCTGGAATGCAGCAACTGAGATGCTCCGTTTAGGTCTGCTTTGTTCAGTATGTATCTTTGTACTCCAGTGTCTGCAAAGCAACAAACTGACGCTGCTCTTTCCTTGAGCTTCTTTTGTATTCTCCGTTTTTATAGCACCCTTCGTCCTCACAAGCCTAATCTTCTTAGTAAACCAACCCACCGGCGTCTCAAGATGCAGTCATTTAGAAAACATTCCTGACTTGAAAGCTGCTGAAAGTGTACGTTTTTTGTGTGTGTGACAAGTGCTAATAATGCTACCTCTCAATTTGAAAAAAGTAGATAAGCACCCATGAGAGGAAGTCATTCGTATTGCGGGAAACACTGCACCTGCGCAAGGCCCGCCTGGGAGTCCTGCTACTGAAGAAGGGTTTACGTCCACCTGCGCATCGACAGTAGCGAACTCAGTCTGCTGTGCACGATGTACTCTCGCACTGCTCTCAATGCTGGTGCACTGGTGATGAGTAGTCTTGCATGATTGCAACGTATGCTACATCCATCCACCTGCCACACCAAATTACCTACAAACCACGTTGGTACAAGCACACACAACCGCGTGCCATGACAACCGTGCGCCATGACACCTGTGCGCCATGACACCTGTGCGCCATGACACCTGTGCGCCATGACAGCTGTGCGCCATGACAGCTGTGCACCACGTTGGTACAAGCACACACAACCGTGTGCCATGACACCTGTGCGCCATGACACCTGTGCGCCATGACAACACACAACATGCAGCAGTGGTGCAATACCCAAAGAGGAAAAGGAACACTCATCAGGGTACCTCATTATCATTAGCTACGCGGATGCACAGGAAAGAACAAGGGGAGACTTTGATGGACCAGGAGGATGGGCCAGGAAGATGGCAAACATGTTGGTACGTGTAGAGAATGCTTCAAATGTGATCTCCTCCTGATCGTTGGCTAGTTTGCTTGGTAAACCTTAGGAGGTTAAGACCAACCAAGCACGTAGTCAACATTCAAGAGGAGAACACATCTGAAGCATACTCTACACGTACCCAATAAGTTATCGACCTTCCTTAGACTTGTGATGTGATATAGGGCACTGCGTTAGGACTGGCTGGGGTTACATGTTTAAATAGAGGGCACTGCGTTAGGACTGGCTGCAATTAAATGCTTGAATAGAGGGCACTGCGTTAGGACTGGCTGCAATTACATGTTTGAATAGAGGGCACTGCGTTTGGACTGGCTGCGATTGAATGTTAAAATAGAGGGCACTGCGTTAGGACTGGCTGCGGTTGAATATTTAAATGCCACGCCTCCGGCAAAACCAAAAAGGGGAGACAAATGAATGATTACCTGGAATATGCAAAGACTTGGAACAATGCCAAGACACCACTCTGCTGATACAGATGCAGAACAGCAAACACACCTGAAGCCAGTAAGTTCCTCCAAAATTGTGCATGCTCAAATGGCAACCAGTCTGGGCAAAGGTAGGGGCATGGTATTGGACAAAGGAAGCCACCTGCACTAGTAGG
>Ga0307947_1001634_pt1:5000-17839 | contig 17839 bp, 22 predicted proteins | sample OrgLakmetagen232_FD_201840 | JGI IMG/M metagenome (GOLD analysis project Ga0307947, IMG submission 201840) | Saline water microbial communities from Organic Lake, Antarctica - #232 | ecosystem: Environmental > Aquatic > Non-marine Saline and Alkaline > Saline | place: Antarctica...
TTCTCTTCTTTTATCTTTTCTTGGGCAACCTCTCTCTCATTCCAAAGCTTCTTATCCGCGGCAAGCTAACTAACTTGTACAACACATGTTGAACAATGATGTTAGAGCAAACTGCCTGTGGTTGATATCACATGTGCTACGAGTTACAAGCAATCCTGGCCATTTGAAACAAAAAATCTCTTTGGCCCTCCTTCTTCAAAGACGCTCATTCCTAGGCACTGATTTGAAAGCATACTGCCTGTGGTTGCTATCACGGTGTGCTACGAGCAATCCTGGCCAAATGAAACAGAAAGCCCCTCCTTCCATACAGATACTCATTCCTACGCACTGATTTAAAAGCGCAATGCCTGTGGTTGCTATCAGGTGTGCTACGTGCAATCCTGACCAATTGAAACAAAAAAGGCCCTCCTTCCATGCAGACACTTATTCCTAGGCACTGATTTGAAAGCGCAATGCCTGTGGTTGCTATCAGGTGTGCTACGTGCAATCTTGGCCAATTGAAACAAGAAGGCCCTCCTTCCATGCAGACACTTATTCCTAGGCAATGATTTAAAAGCGCAATGCCTGTGGTTGCTATCACGGTGTGCTACGTGCAATTATGGCCAATTGAAATAAGTAAGGCCCTCCTTCCATACAGACACTTATTCCTACGCACTGATTTGAAAGCGCAATGCCTGTGGTTGCTATCACGATGTGCTACGTGCAATCTTGGCCAATTGAAACAAGAAGGCCCTCCTTCCATGCAGACACTTATTCCTAGGCACTGATTTGAAAGCGCAATGCCTGTGGTTGCTATCACGGTGTGCTACGTGCAATTATGGCCAATTGAAATAAGTAAGGCCCTCCTTCCATACAGACACTCATTCCTACGCACTGATTTGAAAGCAAAGTGTTTGCTATCACGGTGTGCTACGTGCAATCCTGGCCAATTGAAACAAAAAAGGCCCTCCTTCCATACAGAAACTCATTCCTACGCACTGATTTGAAAGCGCAATGCCTGTGGTTGCTATCACGGTGTGCTATGTGCAATCCTGGCTAATTGAAACAAGAAGGCCCTCCTTTCAAAGCGTACATGTGGCTCTGGCCAACTATGGCTGCATACAGACAATCATTCCCAGGCACTTTTTCCGAATCATAAATGTGGCTTCGGCTATTTTTCATTGCAAGCAAGCATTATTCCAGAGCATACCGTTTGTGGTTGACTGCCTGGGTGTGTAGGAGGTCCCGTCAAAGAGAGGTGCACGTCGTAGCTCTGGAACCTGTGTGTGCATGTGTGTGCATGTGTGTGTGTGTGTGTGTGTGTGTGCGCGCGTGTGCGTGCGTGTGCATGTGTGTGAACGTAACTTTGCCTGTCTAAGGGAGAGGCAAACGTATGGCTCTGGAACCTGTGTGTGTGTGTGCATGTATGTGTGAACATGTTTGTGTGTTCACGCATGTGTGTGTGCATGCAAGTGCGTGTATTGCACTCGTTTGCCTGTGTCAGGGAGAGGCGCACGCTTAAGTTCTGGAACTCTGTGTTTGCATGCACGCGTGTGATTGTATTTTGTGTGCTCACATACACAAAGACACACACACAAAATACACACGTACACACACATGTACACACACACATGTACATGCTCACAAACACACAACATACACACATACACACACTCATAAAACTCACTTGTGAGCCTTAAGCTTGAAGCTTCCTTGCAGTTTGTGGCCAGGGCCAGGCACAAAAATAGGGCTCTTGAGCAAGCACCGCAGCTGGAACCTGCATGTACATGAATGCGTCGTCTCGCAGGGGGGCCGATGGGGGAAGCTGTAGAACGAGCTTGATGCAGGTGTGCACAGTCTCCTTCATTTAATTTGTGGATGCGTAAACTAGACAAGGCACGGAAATAGGGCTCTTGAGCAAGCATCGCAGCTGGAACCTGCATGTACGTGTGTACAATCTCCTTCATCTAATTTGTGGGTGGTGTACACGCTCGCACAACGACTTGTGAGAACTCGTTCATATGCACACATTGCCGCCCTCACATATACACAAAAGTTGCAGTATTTTTACTATAAGCGAGAACAAGTGGCCGCACCAACAGGCAGGGTAGACTGACTTCTGAATGGAGGGAAGCGTGACACCAAAAGAGCAACCAATATCAACTCTCCTTAGGAGCCGGTTTCAGGTCAAGCCAGCACCTCTCTTGATTCCATTGATTCGTAATTTGCTATTTGCCTAATTTTTTGCTTTTTCAACCATTGATTTGCCTGCACAGCATAATGTGCAGGCAAACATGTGCATCATCACATTGCCTGTGTGCATCATCACATTGCCCATGTGCGTCATCACATTGCCTATGTGCATCCTCACCTTGCCTATGTGCATCATCACCTTGCCTATGTGCATCCTCACATTGCCTACGTGCATCATCACATTGCCCATGTGCATCATCACATTGCCCATGTGCGTCATCACATTGCCCATGTGCATCCTCACATTGCCCATGTGCATCCTCACATTGCCCATGTGCATCATCACATTGCCCATGTGCATCCTCACATTGCCTAGGTGCATCATCACATTGCCCATGTGCGTCCTCACATTGCCCATGTGCATCATCACATTGCCCATGTGCGTCATCACATTGCCTAGGTGCATCATCACATTGCCCATGTGCATCCTCACATTGCCCATGTGCATCATCACATTGCCCATGTGCATTATCACATTGCCCTGGTGCTGCAGGTTCTAATTTACAAGGTATGGAAGGAATGTATAAATTACATATCGCACACTATCTCCGGGTAAAACATTTTGGCTGCTACGCTACATGGTAATCGAAGCTTGGGGCTGGGCAACCCTCTCAAAGACCAGAGACAAGCACACTCAGCATGCGGCAGGCTTAAACTTAAGAGGGAATAAATCGAAGGAACAGGTCAGACAGCTCTGTATGACCAGAGACAAGCACACTCAGCATGCTGCAGGTTTAAGCTTAAGAGGGTGTGAGTGGGGATAAACCTAAGGAACAAATCAGACTGCTCTGTATGACCAGAGACAAGCACACTCAGCATGCGCGCTCTCACCAGTGTGTGGTGGGCTGCCCTGGAGCGGTTGTCAGCCACACCGGGGTGTTAGATCCAGGGAAGAGGACATCAAACCAGCAAGCCAGGCCGTGCACTGCACACGGCCCTGTGGTTTTTACCTGTGTGCGTGTGCGCGTGTATATGTGTGTGTGTGTGTGTGCGTGTTTGTGTGTGTCACTGCACAGGGCCCTGTGAATTTCATATGTGTGTATGTGCGTGTGTAATCGTGTGCATGTGTGCCGGTGTTGCACTTTACAGTGCCCTATTGTTCTCACATGCGTATGTGTGCGTGCGTGTGTGTTTGTGTGTGAGTTTGTGTGTGTGTGTGTGTGCGTGTGTGTGTGTGTGTGTGTGTGTGTCTGTGTCCTGAATTTTGACTCTGGGAGCAGTGTGTGCCATCATCATGCCAACAACATTGTACGTCAGGGACATGAACAGCAGCAGGCATGAACAGCAGCAGGCACCCGAGCATGAACAGCAGCAGACATCAACAGCAGCAGACATGAACAGCAACAGGCATGAACAGCAGCAGACATGAACAGCAACAGATATGAACAGCAGCAGGCATGAACAGCAACAGACATGAACAGCAACAGGCATGAACAGCACCCGAGCATGAACAGCAGCAGACATGAACAGCAGCAGACATGAACAGCAACAGGCATGAACAGCAGCAGACATGAACAGCAACAAAAAATGAACAGCAGCAGACATGAACAGCAGCAGATATGAACAGCAGCAGACATGAACAGCAGCAGACATGAACAGCAACAGACATGAACAGCAGCAGACATGAACAGCAACAGACATGAACAGCAGCGGACATCAACAGCAGCAGACATGAACAGCAGTAGGCACCCAGGGCCATCTTTTGCCGGCCAAAGGCTCTCCTCCCATGTCAAGTGCATTTCTGGTTTGTGCAGTCTCTCGACCATGCTTTAACAACAAACTGCATGTGTCCCTTCATCTCAAGACCTAGTTGAATTTCGATGTTGTGCTCAGTGAGCTGTGTAATAGGCTGTGCAGTAGATGAGTAAGCTGTATTGTGGGCCGTGCAGTAGAGAAGTAACGCTGCTGCTCCTCACCTCCAGGCCTATAGGTATTCATAGGTGGTAATAAGTCAGTGGTGTGTTAACCAGGTGATTTATTTGCATAACTTCCGCTCGCCTCCTATCTAGTGCTTGCATCCATCTCCAGAGCAAGAGGTGTCCGGGGATGCTATGTCACATTTTAAGGGTTGGCCAGAACCATGACCATATATATATATATATATATATATATATATATATTATATATAACATAGATATGGTTCTGGTTCTGGCCAACCCTAGATATGGTTCTGGTTCTGGCCAACCCTAGATATGGTTATGATTCTGGCCAACCCTTAGCGTAATAGAACCATAACCATATATATGGTGCACGCACAGTAATGTTTGCAGGGACATCATCAAATATACCGTCTTATACGGTGTATGTCTACGATTCTGGTCAATCCTACACACTTTGCATGATGCATGCCCACCTCCATGTCAAGCGGGATTTCGATGTCATGCAAGTCTTCAACAGAGCATGTGATGAGATCCAGGATCTTTGTCGTTGGCTCCGAAACCAGGAGGTTGGTGTCAAACGCGTCCACAACTACCTGAGGGCAAGTAAGTGTTGCAAACAAAGTGCATTTGATGTACTACACCAGACTGACTACATGGTACTAGAATGTACATCAGACTGACTGCATTGTATTAAAATGTACTACATCAGACTGACTGCATTGTATTAAAATATTGCGCTGCTTTTCTTGCTGAGAATCCTGGGATTCCTTGTGCGCTCTGGAGAGGTGGAGCCTTGCCCCTGAGATGGTTGAAGTTTTTGAGTTCTTTCAAATTTTTGTATCTTTGCCCTTTTTAAGCCACACAAGGTGAAGTCTTTTAGTCTTTGATAATTGCAAGTTTGCAGTCGTTGCGTCTTATTGAATTTGCAGTCGTTGCGTCTATGAAGTCGTTGCGTCTTTGCGTCTTTTTGCAAGTTTGCAGTTGTTAGCATTGCTGAGAGCTGTACCCTAGATTACTGCTGAGGGCTGTACCCTAGATAATTGCTGAGGGCTGTACCCATTAAATATTGCTGAGGGTTGTCATACCCTAGATTACTGCTGAGGGCTGTACCCAAAAATGTTGCTGAGGGCTGTCACACCCTGAGCGTGTCTGAGCATACACACCGGCGCAAGGAACATCAAAAAATTGCTGAGGTCTGTTACACCCTGAGTGTGTCAGAGCCTACGCACCGCCGCAAGGAACATCAGGATAGGATGGAACAGGCTACATTATGTTCTCACACACAGGCACAGACGTGCACACACACACTCACACACACATGCACACACACATACACACGCACACATGTGTGCACACACATACACACGCACACATACACATTTGCACACACACACACACTCACACACACATACGCATGCACACATAAACACACACATGCACACATACACATGTGCGCACACACATCCACACGGTGTACATGGATGAAGCAGGTTACTGTAGTGTGTGCAAGAACGGGTAAGGAAGCAGGGAGACTTTAAGCCAGGCCGTTGCCTGACATGTGTCCCATCAATTCTTGCAACAACCTTACGGAAGCAGGGAGAATTTTAGCCAGGCCATGGCCTGACATGCGCCCCATCAATTCTCGCAACATACCCTTATGTTACCCTGGCTGCGTCTTCTGCTTCAAGCTGATGATCTCCCTATTATTCTGCATCATATGCACGTTTTGTTTAAGAGGCACTTTCACATTTGTAACAGCCAAAAATAACGTCGACGTTTGCGTCAATTACTTGTCCCTTTCATCGTCAAGTCTGTCATATGCTGACCTGGCTGAAGTATATGTGTGTGCGTGTGTGCGTGCGTGCGTGTGTGCGTGTGTGAGTGCGTGTGCGTGTGTGTGTGTGTGTGTGTGTGCGCGTTTGTCACAGTAACTAACCTGGCTGAAATATCCATCCACAGCTGAATTGTATAAAGGCGACAAGTCCACGTCGTAGAACTTGTCCTGGGTCACAAGAGTAGATCAAAAAGGAAAAGATCTGAGAGATCAGGAAATTGTATAAAGGCGACAAGTCCACGTCGTAGAACTTGCCCTGAGTCACAAGAGCAAATCAAAAAGGAAAAGATATGAGAAACCAGGGAATTGTAGGCAGGTAATCAAGGGGGATGGACCTGCATCACAGAGCGTTTAATGACTGTCAGGAGCACGAATCGAGAGATGAAATTGAAGTGCCAGAACAAGTGAGGGTAGCAGATAAGCGTGAGCAGGCGCACATTACAGACAATGCTTCACACACATGCACATATACTCACACACACAGATGATGCTTTGAGTCACAGACAATGCTGTGAGTCACACACAAACACACAGACAATGCTTTGAGTCACACACAAACACACAGACAATGCTGTGAGTCACACAAACACACAGACAATGCTGTGAGTCACACACAAACACACAGACAATGCTGTGAGTCACACACAAACACACAGACAATGCTTTGAGTCACACACAATGCTTTGAGACACACACAGGCAATGCTTTGAGTCACACACAATGCTGTGAGTCACACACAAACACACAGACAATGCTGTGAGTCACACACAAACACACAGACAATGCTGTGAGTCACACACAAACACACAGACAATGCTTTGAGTCACACACAAACACACAGACAATGCTGTGAGTCACACACAATGCTTTGAGACACACACAGGCAATGCTTTGAGTCGCAGACAATGCTTTGAGGCACAGGATCAGCCAAGGGCCACAACAGCACACACAGACAGCGCTTTGAGTCACAGAATCAGTTAAGGGCCACAACGACAGCCAAGGGCAACAACAGCACACGCAGACAATTAAGCACACACAGACCATGCTTTGAGCCACACACAGACAATGCTTTGAGTCACAGGATCAGCCAAGGGCCACAACGACAGCCAAGGGCAACAACAGCACACGCAGACAAATAAGCACACACAGACCATGCTTTGTGTCACACACAGACCATGCTTTGAGCCACACACAGACGATGCTTTGAGTCACAGGATCAGTCAAGGGCCACAACGACAGCCAAGGCTGAGGTACGCAAAAAATTAGTATACGCAAGCGATGATAGCACCACAAGCATGGATTAAGGAAACAGAGTACTATTATCTTATCTCATCAGGTTTCGGGTCAAGACAGAAACCCTCCTGGTCCCCACTGATACACACCCGTATCAAGCACGCTCTTTGAAGTACACTCCCGTTTGTGAGGCACACTGTGAAGTACACTCTGAAAAGTACAATCCCGTATCAAGCACACTCTGTGAAGTACACTCCCGTATGTGAAGCACACTCTTTGAAGTACATTCCCGTTTGTGAAGTACACTGTGAAGTACACTCTGAAAAGTACAATCCCGTCTCAAGTGCACTCTGTGAAGTACACTCCCGTTCGTGAAGCACACTCTTTAAATTACACTCCCGTTTGTGAAGTACACTGTGAATCACACTCTGAAAAGTACAATCCTGTATCAAGCACGCTCTTTGAAGTATACTCCTGTTTGTGAAGCACACTCTTTGAAGTACATTCCCGTTTGTGAAGTGCACTGTGAAGTACACTCTGAAAAGTACAATCCCGTATTAAGCACACTCTGTGAAGTACACTCCCGTATCATTGAAACGGTGTCAAGCACAATCCCTTGTCAAGCAGAGTGTGCACACTTGATGTCCATTGCCATAATAAAGCAGGGGCCCACAAAGCAGGGGCACACTTACTATCACACATATGCATCTGTACACACACACTCATACGCACACACACACGCGCACGCACATTCACACACACACACAAACACACACACGCACACACACACAAACATACACATACACGCTTGCACACGCACACACACACACACTCACACACACACACACGCACACACACCTGTGTCCAGAATGTAGCTTTGGCCATCACCTCCTGATGCAACACACACACACACACACACATGCACACACGCACACACCTGTGTCCAGAATGTAGCTTTGGCCATCACCTCCTGATGCAACACACACGCACACACACACACACACACACACACACACACACACACACACACACACACACACCTGTGTCCAGAATGTAGCTTTGGCCATCACCTCCTGGTGCAGGACATCGTCGCTAAAGAGGGCGACATGGATCCGGCCCACTTGCTGCACAGTCACACGCACACACAGTGGTTCAACACTCAAGTTGACCAGAGCCATATATGTATAGGGCTGGCCAGAAACATATACATTCGGTGTATATACATAATTTCTTGGCAGGGATTTCATAAGTATACGGTCATATGCAGCACATATATACGGTCCTGGTCAACCCTGTGTATAAACCATGAATGACCATTCATATGGCAATGCCCTTGCTTAAATACTGATTACACACATTATACATATACGTGTGTACGGTCTTGGCCAGCCCTACTCACACTTACATTGGTGCAAACACTACATGTATGTGTAAGACTGTGTAATACCGCAAACACTACATGCATGTGTGTACGGTCTTGGCCAGCCTTACTCACACTTACATCGGTGCAAACACTACATGTATGTGTAAGACTGTGTAATACCGCAAACACTACATGCATGTGTGTACGGTCTTGGCCAGCCCTACTCACACTTACATCGGTGCAAACACTACATGTATGTGTAAGACTGTGTAATACTGCATGCACTACATGCATGTGTGTACGGCCTTAGCCAGCCCTACTCATACTTACAATGATGCAAAACACTAGATGTATATGTGTACGGTCTTATTCAGCCCTCCTCACACTGACAATGGTGCAAACACTACATGTATGTGTAAGACTGTAATACTGCAAAACACTACATGTATATGTGTACGGTCTTGGCCAGCCCTACTTATTCTTATGATGATGCAAAACACTACATGTATATGTGTACGGTCTTATACAGCCCTCCTCACACTGACAATGGTGCAAAACACAATAGTTGCTGAACAGGGCAGCTATGGCCTTGGCCTGAGTGCTGCAGATTAAACAGACCCATACCTAATAACATATTGGGAAACCTCAACCACGCGCACATAACAAAGCAAGTCATTGTTGCAGGAGAGGGCGACATGGATCTGGCCGACTTACTACACACACGCGCGCACACACACACTCACACACACACACACATACACACACACACTTACACACACAAGTACACACAAGCACTTGCACACACGTAAACATACACAGAGCCAAGACACGTATCAGACCATTATTACAAGACAAAGATTTTTTGCTTGCAGCCACGTTTAAGTTAGGAACAAGGTACTTGCTGCAAGCCAGTGCCGCACATAATCTAATATGAGGAAGCACAGCAACGAGTGGATGTCTGTGGGTATTAATGCCTTGGCAATTGCATGCATAAACATATATAAGCGTACTTGCACGTCTTCTGATCCTCATCACAAAATTGCCTTTGCTTCAATTTTTGGCCTTTCACGCCTCTCATACGCTGGGCTGGCCAAAACCATATATATACTGTACTTCTGGCAGGGAAATCACCAAATATACGGTCATATACGGTGTATATATACGGTTCTGGCCAACCCTACTCATAAGCAGGGGCTTGCTGCATGCATATCTGCACGAACTTTTGCAGCTGCTTTCACCTGTAGAAGAAAGAATAGAAAAAAATACGTAGGCAGTAAAAATCACTCCCCACATTATTTAAAGGAGCCACTTCGGTACCAAGTACCGTAAAACTCCTCTACCAAAGTAAAAAGAAGATCAATGGGGACCTGTCTTTCCCTTCCCTTAACTGAGGCAGAACACGCACCGGGAACATTTTGCCTCCAGGTTTCAAAAAATGGTCTCTTGCATATAAATATGTCTCCAGCATGCGTTCATTGACCAGCAAGGTCCCCATCGGTTCTGAAACCAGCACGTCCACCTATGGTGGAAAAAAAGAAGGTGAGATGCAGTAGCGTTAGTAAAGGATTTTGAAACCAGCACGTCCACCTGGTGCAGCGTGTGTGTTCAGTGCAATTGCTGTCAACCTGAAACCAGCACGTCCACCTATGGTAGAAAAAAAGAAGGTGAGATGCAGTAGCGTTAGTAAAGGATTTTGAAACCAGCACGTCCACCTGGTGCAGCGTGTGTGTTCAGTGCAATTGCTGTCAACCTGAAACCAGCACGTCCACCCATGGTGGGAAAAAAAGAGGGTGGATGCAGTGGCGTTAGTAAAAGGATTTCAAAACCAGCACGTCCATCTGGTGCAGCGTGTGTGTTCAGTGCAATTGCCGTCAACCTGAAAGCAGTACGTTCACCTGGTGCCGACAAAGAGCACATTCCTGGCAGATTTTTAATATCAATTCTGAAACCAGCACGTCTATTTGGCACGCTCAAAAACAGATCCATTTGCTATTGCATTCACCATCTAATCCAGAACCAGCATGTCTATCTGGTGCGCTCGGAAACAGTTCCATTTGCTATTGCATTCACGCTTATTTCTGAAACCGGCACGTCCATCTGATGCAAGCCAAAAAAAAGCACCTATCGCAATTTTCACCAATTGAGTAGTCCATGCTCAACATTTACAAATAAAAGGAAGTTCTCCAGTGGTTCTCAATTGCCGAGCAGCAGGACGCTTACTCCTATTCCTTCACATTTGTGTGACTCCATTGCTTTCAAACAATTCCTTAACTTTTAACCTTCTCCTTCACATTTATGTGACGACTATTCAGTTGAAAGGAAACTCTATTCCTCCACATTTGTGTGACTACATTACTTAAACACGGTATGTGTGCAAAAGGTTCAAGCGCTTGCTTTGTTCAACCTGTAACAAGGTCACACCATCTCAAGTTCTCACACCTGTTTGGAATACCAGTAAACATCAAACAAAATCATCAACAACCCGTTGGTATGGTTTGCCACCCTTTTTTCAAAAGGTTTGATGGCTTTGTTGTAAGATTGGTCTTTCAGCTTGGGAAAATATCACACACACACAAGCACCACCTGATCATGGAGGAGGCTCTTGCTATCCTGGATTAGCTTGCCACCATTTATATCATCGTCTGGGTGGGGACCGAAGTCCGAGTTAGTACCTCTACACGGTGGTCCCTAGAAACGTGTTGTTTGCCCAGAGGAGGGTCGCACGGCTAAATCTCACTCGGCACGCAGCAGCGACAGCAATTTGCAGTCGCGGCAGCAGGGGGGAGGGGGGTTCGGGGAGGGGGCTGCGGGACAGCAGCAGAGGGGCGTGGGCTAGGCAGCGGCTCAATTGCGAGCTGGCTCTGGAGGCGGAGCGTGTTCGGGGTGCATTAGAGGTGCTTGCGGAGAGGAGCGCCCAGCCGAGTCTTAGTTGGAGGGGAGGTTACAAGGCAAGTGAGATGCGCGTGCCTGCTTTTGGTCTTTCAAAAGGTGCCGCCCCCCTAGCATGAAGACCCTCATGCTTGGGGTTCGGTAGTCGGGATCCTCCTCAGACTTAGGCAGGCACAGTGGGAGCGGTGTAATGCTGAGGTAGTGCAAGCAGTGTGCTTCGTAGACCTTTCTATAGGCTTGCACTGAGTGACTGTGTTGGTAGAGTAGCACGGCAGGTTTCAGTGCTGTAGGGCTGGCTATGAGACTCGGTAGTTTTTGTGGATTGGCAGTGGCCGAGATGGGTGGTCATCCCTGTAGACCCTTAACTTAGCTCTGCAATGTCTGTGCCTGGTGCTCTTGCTTGTTTGAGGCTGGTACTCCAGTCTCTTTGTGACTTCTTTCCTCCTTCTGGTACTCTGTTGGACCTCTATGACTGGGCCTTTTTTGTCTGCCGGTAAAGGAATTTTACAGTACTCGGTACCAAAGTGGCTTACTTTTCCTTAGCTTCATGTAGGGAGTGGTTTTCACTGCCTGCGTAATTTTTCTTTTTCTGGGTAAGTGGGGGGTCAGGGGAGCCCAGCCCAAAAATAGGACGTGCCTTCCTTCTGAAAATGTTTTCCTGCCTCCTGCTGGTATGCTCAAATTTTCCTTTCTGGTATGCTCACTTTTCTGGTATGCTCACTTCCTCAGCCTCTGGTATAGCCTCCCACTTCCTTCGCCTCTGATATGCTCACCTCTCGGGTATAGCCTCCCACTTTCTCAGCCTCTGGTATAGCCTCCCACTTCCCCAGCCTCTGACATGCTCACCTTTCTGGCATGCTCACTTCCTCAGCCTCTGGTATGGCCTCCCACTTCCCCGGCCTCTGGCATGCTCTCTTCCTCAGCCTCTGGTATAGCCTCCCACTTCCCCAGCCTCTGGCATGCTCACCTTTTCTGGTATGCTCACTTCTTCAGCCTTGGCATGCAGGACTTCGAGCTTTGGCCCCAAGCTTGTGTTCCCGGATGCCAGTTGCCGTGTGTAGCCCACAATGTCGGAAGCCTCCACTGCGTACACCTTCTTTGCACCCGCCTGAGAGGCACAGTTTGAGAGTGCTGAATTTGTTATCAGTGGTGTGTAGCCCACAATGTCGGAAGCCTCCACTGCGTACACTTTATTTTCAACCGCCTGAGAGGCACAGTTTGAGTGCTGAATTCATTGTAGTCAGTGTGTGTTGCCATGTGTAGCTCATGATGCAAGAAGCATTCTTTGCATACGCAATACTGTTGACAACGTCAAGGCCTCTATTTTGTGTGTGCGTATGTGTGTGTGTTTGTGTGTGTGTGTGTGTTTGTGTGTGTGTGTGTTTGTGTGTGTGTATGTGTGTGTGTG
>Ga0307947_1001635_pt1 | contig 17833 bp, 21 predicted proteins | sample OrgLakmetagen232_FD_201840 | JGI IMG/M metagenome (GOLD analysis project Ga0307947, IMG submission 201840) | Saline water microbial communities from Organic Lake, Antarctica - #232 | ecosystem: Environmental > Aquatic > Non-marine Saline and Alkaline > Saline | place: Antarctica: Organic Lake...
TACATAGTATTTGTAACCTTGCCAATTTCGGTACTAGATACCAAAATGGCCGCTGTTGGTCACCATAGGGAGTGCTGCCAATGTTTGCACCACCTGCTACTTCGCCATCAGTTTGGTTATCATCACTTAAAACTTGGCTTATTAATGATAATATATCAGTTAGGTTATCACTAATAACTTGGCTTATTACTTATTAGTAACAATAACTTTTTAATAAAATAATTAAATAGTATTAATAACTTATCAGTGGATTGCATGTACGTGTCCCCCCTTTGCACCACCCTAGTGACGCCTAGGTCTTGTGTCACTGAATGATTTGCCTCATACGGATTCAAAAAGTCAGCACGTCTGAGTCGTACTTTCCAATCGCCCCCAGGTGCTGTGTACTGGCTACTCCGCCTCTTACCGATTCATGGACTCCAGGTGTGTGTGGGCCCTCTGAAAGCATCGTACGAATACTTGAACATGTATGGGGGTAACTGTCGCTGTGGGTGACTGTCCCTGCACCCCTCGAGGGATACGCTTTTGTTATAGCGGAAAACTTATGCACTGCCGACAAGCTGACGCGCCTGCTTGTCGGCAGTACGTAAGTCCTCCGCTTAACATGTGTGCGGGCCCTCTGAAAGCATCGTGCGGGTTCTTGAACATGTATGGGGGTGACTGTACCTGGTAGCATCTATAGAGCCAGCCTGCGTAGCGTTAATAGAGCTATAGCAAACACCTCACATACCGAGTCACAAATTGAATGTGTGTGTTTAGGATTTCTAAGAGCCTTGTGCAGACACTTGGATAAAGTGGCTTAATATGCCAATGCGGTGTTATTGTTTCTGGTTAGGAGTGTGTGTCATCAAGGAAATGATCCAGAGCTCCTGAGTTTCTCGTGTGGTGCTCTGAGTTTCTTATGTGGTGCTCTAAATCTCTCTTCGGCACACACCCTGCTACACCTGCATGCCTGTACTCTGTTGACGCGGCTCAAAACAATGTAGTATCCTGCATTGTGTCCATCTACCAGGTACGGCAGTGCCATGTTGTAGGTCCAGTACTCTTTGACACACACACACACACACACACGCACACACACACACACACACACATGCACACACGCACACACACGGTGCCATATGTTGTAGGTCCAGTGCCATATGTTGTAGGTCCGCCCAGTGCCATATGTTGTAGGTCCAGTGCCATATGTTGTAGGTCCAGTGCCATATGTTGTTGGCCCAGTGCCATATGTTGTAGGTCCAGTGCCATATGTTGTAGGCCCAGTGCCATATGTTGTAGGTCCAGTGCCATATGTTGTAGGTCCAGTGCCATATGTTGTAGGCCCAGTGCCATATGTTGTAGGTCCAGTGCCATATGTTGTAGGTCCAGTACTCTTTGAAGTTGGCATGCAACATTGCTGCTCTGCTGTATTCTTACATAGGATAGGGTTGGCCACAACCGTATATATACAGTATGCATACTGTTATGGCCTACCCTATTCTTGCAGGATCGCGTGCCAAAAGTGTGTGGGTGTGGGGGTGGTGTGTGTGTGTGTGTGGGTGTGTGTTCAATTGCAAGACTGTGCCATCCTGTGAGGTTTGTTGCGTAGAGCTAGGGTCTTCACTAACCCTCGCAAGGACGACCCTCCTTGTCATCCTACCGTTTCAAGCTATCACTTTCTCTTGTTTGTCTTTCCCTTGCAAACTCTCCCTTCCTCTGTTTGTCATCTTTCCCTAGCAAACTCTCCCTTTCTCTGTTTGTTATCTTTCCCTTGCAAGCTTTCTCTGTTTGTCGCTTTCTCTGTTTGTCGCTTTCTCTGTTTGTCTCCCCCTTTCGAACTCTCCCTTACTCTGTTTGCTTCTCCCATGCGATCTGTCCCTTGCTTTGTTTGCCTCTTCCCAGCCAGCCAGCGCACACCCCTGCACAACAACAGTATTGGTGATTCACTTTTTTCTCCTTACTGAATGTGGGGAGTTCATTTTTCACAGTCTACGTAATTTCTTTTCCTTATTCTATTTTTTCACGCTAGATTGCTTAGACTTTACAAGCACCATTGTGCACTCATGCTCTAAAGCAGAGAGACAGAGGCAGAGGCAAAGATACAGGCACAACGCTTTAACCTTGCTCACTTGTGAGTGGCAAACGTGAACCTCATGTCTTTAATCCGACATGAAAACCCTTCCAGCTTGGAGTCATCGTATGTTCATATGATTGATCGCAAGAATTACAATTTGTGATCATCTAAGCACAATACAGTTGGTTTTCAAGGCGTAAGCTGTACAAAGACAGTCTACCTAACATTCGTTCACACTCGCCTCCAAGAACTTAAGTACTTCTGCATGCTGCATAGTAATCAGCAGTTGTGCAATGCTTAAGAGAATGTAAACAGAGGAGGGTGATGTGTGTTTTAGGATTTGTGAGTGAACCTTGACGCTTAAGATTCCCTGCTCAAGTGTCGTGCTTTAGTGCCAAAAGCTTACACAGCTCCATGAAACATGCAATCTATCATAAAAAACAATATCCCTGCACACACCCCAACCTACGCATCCATCGTCGCGTAATTTACCACAAGATGGTCTTTCAACATTTTGCTGCATCTGATGACTTCCTACTCCCCCCCCCCCCCACACACACACGTGTGTACACACCCCCCCACACCCACACTCCCCCACACCCAAAACACACACACACTCACACACACGTGCGTACACACACCCCCACACCCCCACACCCAACACACACACACACACACACACACACACACACACACACACACACACACACACACACCAGAGTCAACCTGCACCTTCAAGCTGGGAACGATGGTCTGTACCTCTATCGTCACATGATCCACCCTGAGGTGAAGAACCTCGCTTTCGTGGGCTCTATGGTGCGTACATTGTATTTTTATTGATTTCAAAGCGACCCCTTTTCTACCTGACATGATTCTTAAAGGAGTATCAACAGTGAAGTAATAAAACATTGGCAACCCTCATTTTTAAGTTGTGGTTTGTGGTTTGTGGTGAGCACAGAGGTGTGGGCGGCTGGCTAGGGTTGGCCTAAACCAAGCAACCATACATACGTACATACGTTTGTACAGTGTATACATGGTAATTTAAGCAGGGAAATTACCATACATACATTCATATAGGGTGTACATATTTTGCTCTATCCAACCCTTTGTATGTCACTTCTTGGTTTCAAGCATCTGGTTGCGTGGGCGGTATAGCTCAACACTCAAGTTCTTCTTACACTGAAAATATCTCTTCTCAACACTCAAGTTCTCAACACTCAAGAGTACTGGGCATGAGGGCCTTGGTGGTTCTCAGTTTGAAGCATTTGATTTTTTGGCTCATGATGAGCATGAGGGTGTACAGGTATGGTGGTATTTTTATGCACCCTACACACATAAACACACATGTTGGTTTTTGGTTCCAAGCATTTGTTTTGTTGGCGAAATAGTGAGTGCAAGGGTGTACATGTACGGTGGATTTTGGTTCCAAGCATCTGTTTTGTTGGCGAAATAGTGAGTGCAAGGGTGTGCAACGGTATGGTGGTTGTTGGTTTCAACATCTGTTTTGTTGGCGAAATAGTGAGTGCAAGGGTGTACAGGTATGGTGGTTTTTGGTTCCAAGCATTCGTTTTGTTGGCAAAATATTGAGTGCAGGGGTGTGCATTGGTATGGTGGTTGTTGGTTTCAAGCATCTGTTTTGTTGGCGAAATAGTGAGTGCAAGGTTGTGATGCAATCTTTGGCTTCTAACATTTGATTGTGACCGCATACTGCCAGTTCTGAGCTTGAGGCTATAAACAATGCATTGTGATTGACCGCATACTGCCAGCTGTGAGCTTGAGGCTATAAACAATTCATTGTGAATGACCGCACACTTCCAGCTGTGAGCCTAAGGCTATAAACGGTGCATTGCGAATGACCGCATACTTGACGAATGCTTGTTACCTATTAGTGTGAGCTGGCCTGCCCCATTGCTCGGTATGCGTTACTCAACCAGTTTACTCGATAGTGTAACCCAAAAGAAGCAGCAAGCATAAGTTCAGGCGCAATTTGAATCAAACACACTCCTTTTTAAGAAAGTGGTAGCACACCAGGATCAGCCAGGAACGATGCATTGTTATTGAGTGCGCGCTTGACGAATGCTTTACAAGCTTGCCTGCTATGCTGAACGGCATGCAGGTCTTGCTAGGCACGTATAATTACGTTATAAGTGATTGCAAATTCGTAGGTTCCCCTGCTGTATTTTATTCAACTTCCACCCAAACCCTGCGCACAATCAGCACACTCACACTCACATGCACATACGCACATACACACACATGCACACACAAACAACACATGAAAATATAAACGTGCACACATAATTGATCATTGCTTGTTAGACATCGCATTGGTAACGCAGCAGCACGGTTCACAAATACAAACACCACACTCAACGCAGGTCACATCGGGGAACCATGTCCTTACTTCTGCTCTCCAAGCAGAGTGGCTGGCCAAGGCGCTGCAACACCACGTCAAGATACCATCAGCGTAAGTGATTCAAGACATTTCCTCAAACACGCAAAGCCCTCTGTGATCATTTCTTTTGAGTCTGGCCAAGGCGCTGCAACACCACGTCATGCTGCCATCAGCGTGAATGGTCTTTGGAGTTTTATTTTTAGCAGCTGCCCGTGATTATTCCTTATGAGTCTGGCCAAGGCGCCGCAACACCACGTCATGCTGCCATCAGCGTAAGTGATGCAAGACATTTCCTCAAACACGCAAAGCCCTCTGTGATCATGGCCAGAACCGTATAAATACACCGTATATGACCGTATATTTGTTGATTTCCCTGCCAAAAATACCGTATATACACCGTATATATATGGTTCTGGCCAACCCTATAAACAAGTGAAGTAGCTCTGCACGACTAAAGCAAGCTGTCTTGTCGCTTTCTTTGCCAATGACTGTTTCGTTTTAGTATGTGCTCTCTTCTTTTCTAAACTAGTTTTGTATAATCCCAATCTCAGAACCATGGAGTAAATTTCTGGCAAACTATTTTCTGGATTCCCTTTTGGCACAGATCGCTTCCCGTAGTGTGCGAGAACATAATGTCTGGCCCATGAGCGTTCATGGCGAACCAGGAAAGCTATGCTGCACAATTACAGGAAGCTGTCATCATTTGCTGCTGTCTTTTCACCGGTACTTTCTAGTTTGATTGCACCATTGACGTAGTGCCTTATGCTGATACAGAAATCGACGGCATATATATGCATGGATGCAATATTGCTGATATATACATGGATGCAATAATGCTGAAGTGTATAGATAGATGCAATGATGCTGATATATATAGATACAATGATGATGATGCATGTAGCTTCAACGATGTAGCTACAGCAAGGCTTGTGCGACCCCATCATGAAGAGCTGCCACCATTTGAGCCAAACAATAAAAATGATTGAATAATCATCGGTGCTTAATCTAACAATGGGCTGCAACATCGGTGCTTAATTTAACAATGGGCTGGATTATCGGTGCCTAATTTAATAATCATCGGGGCTTAAAGGCATTGGATGTAATAGCATCTCAAGCTGCGTTTGAATAAGGGGTTGTTTGTTGCGCGTTTCTAAGCTGCTGGTGGGAACTATGAGATTGAAGCAAAGCAAACTGCTGTGTGCCTTGGGCATTATAATAATGAAGTACAGCAAACTGCTGTGTGCCTCACACACCACTCAGCATTTGTGAGAGATCAATATGAGGTTTTGAAATGAAGTAGAGCTGATCGCTGCGTGCCTCACACACTACTCAGCATTTGTGAGAATTCATTATCAAATTATGAAATTAAGTAGAGCAAACTGCTGTGTGCCTCACATACGACTGAGCATTTGTGAGAAATGGACTGGGAATTATGTTGCCCACATCTCAATTGCGACACGTAATTGCTCGCACGTCTACTCACATCAGAACACACACACACGCATGCACACTCGCATACACGCACGCACGCACACACATACACATGCATGCACACAAAAGCACACGCCTTTCCCCATGCAAGGTGCGGAGATGGCTAAAGACATTGAGGCCCAGCGTGCTTGGCGCACACACACACACACACACACATACACACACACATACATACATAAGCACACGTACATTCCCTTGCACAGTGCGGAGATGGCTAAAGACATTGAGGCCCAGCGTGCTTGGCGCACACACACACACATACATACATAAGCACACGTACATTCCCTTGCACAGTGCGGAGATGGCTAAAGACATTGAGGCCCAGCGCGCTTGGCGCCGCTCAACCATGGCACCTCAGAGCACTCGGGCAGGGCTCCTCATGCCTTACACACAGCAGGTACGTTAAAACTGCGCAATTTCAATGTTTATAATGCCACCCTTTCATGACCTTGGCGCCTCAGAGCACACGGGCAGGGCTCCTCATGCCTTACACACAGCAGGTACGTTAAAACTGCGCGATTTCAATGTTTATAACGCCACCCTTGTATGACCATGGCGCCTCAGAGCACATGGGCAGGGCTCCTCATGCCTTACACACGGCAGGTACGTTAAAACTGCACGTATTCACTGTTCATTATGCCAACCTTCCATGATCCTGTTTAGGGCATAGAGTCGAGTCATTTGTAGACCTTGCTCAAATTCACACAGGCTTTTGAAGACAGTGTTCAAGTTCACACAGGCATTTGTAGACCTTGCTCAAGTTCACACAGGCATTTGTAGACCTTGTTCAAATCCACACAGGCATTTGTAGACAGTGTTCAAATTCACACAGGCATTTGTAGACCAAGTAGACCTTGTTCACACAGGCATTTGAATGAATTGTTGACCTTGTTCACAAGGCATTTGTAGACCTTGTTTAAGATCACACAGGCGGGCTTAAGCAAAAGGCAGACCACACTGATGCATGGCGCTCACCACACACACACACACACACATACACACACACAAACACACACACACGCACACACACACACACGCAATTTGCAGTACCATGACCAGCTCATGGAAGACATGAGCCTCAGCAAACGCCGCAAAGGATGGAACTGCTTTGCTGAGTGCTTTGAGCCCTACTCTGCGGTTGACTACGCTTCCCTCTTCGAATCATCGTCCCAGCGCAGGCATTTTAAGGTGAGCTAGTGCTTGTGCACACGTGCGCACACACACACTCTCTCACACACACACACACACACACACACACACACACACTTTCACAAATACACTCTTGCACACATACACGCTTACACACACTCACACACACACACACAAACACACACACACACACAAACACACAAAACATACACACACACACTTTCACAAATACACTCTTGCACACATACACGCTTACACACACACACACACACACACACATACACACACACACACACACACACACACACACACACATGCCTTTCTCTCACACACACGCGCATGCCTTTTCTCCCAAAACACACACACACATACAGGTTAATACCTCTGAGACATCAACCCAAAAACGCAATTACACACAGGTGCGCAATGATCGATATAAACATTTCCTAGCACTTGAGATTCATTCAGTAATCCAGGCAAATAAATTTTGGAGGGGGCATATCTGAGTCTCCTTCCCATTGTGCTTTTTTCTTTGCAAAAGAACGATCCAGGCAAATAAATGTTGGAGGGGTGCCATGCGAGTCTCCTTCCCATTGTGTTTTTTTCTTTGCACAAAAACCCGATTGCCACCTATGACTCAATGCATACATACAAGTGTGAAGTCAGGAGGGCCACTGTTCATTGTGCCTCTGTAGCATTGTGCCTTGCTTCTTGGCAGGGCTTGTGGCAAGGGTAGGCCACGATTGAATATATACACCGTATATGGCCGTACATTTAGTGATTTCCCTGCCAAGGATACTGTGTAGACACCGTTGCATAGTTTTGTGCGACAGCAACAACTGCCAGCAACGCAATTTCTAACGATAAGGCTGCAGAACACCCGCTTGCCCACTATAACTCTCCTGGTGGGATGGTGTGTTCCTAGGGTTGGCCAGAACCGAATTTGTAAACCGTATATGACCGTATATTTGGTAATTTCCCTGCCAAACATGCCGTATGTACACCATATATGTATATGGCCGTCAGGGAACTTCATCTCGTGCGGGCGCTGCACTTATTAAGCAATTTTTCAGGCTAACCCAAAAATGATAGGACCGGCTAACCGGAGAAAAGTCAGGTTCTGGTGGGATAGTGTGTTCCTAGGGTTGGCCAGAACCGAATATATACACCGTAGATGGCCGTCAGGGAACTTCATCTTGTGCGGGCGCTGCACTTATTAAGCAATTTTGGGTTTGCCTGGAGGTCAAACCCAAAAATTGCACACACACATACACGCATACACACACACGCACACACACACACGCACACACACATACAACACACAACACACACACACAAACACACACACACATACACACACACACACATGCACACACGCACGCGCGCACACACACACACACACGCTCTCACACACACACACACACACACACACACACACGCTCTCTCTCTCACACACACACACACACATACACATACACATACACACACATACTTACACACACATACACACACACATTCCATGAAGGCTGCACCACCACCTCAGACGGCAGAGGTTGCTGCTGCCATTGCTACGGTGGCAGCACAGCTGGAGCAACAGGAGGCAGAATTTCAAGAGCAGCAGCAGGAGGATCGAAGACTGCTGGACAGGGAGGAGCAGTTGCAGCGCCAGCAGCAGCAGGAACAGCAGCAGCAGAAACAGCAGCAGCAGGAACAGCAGCAGCAGAAACAGCAGCAGCAGCAGGAGCAGCAGCAGCAGCAGCAGGAGGAGGAGGAAGCCCAGCTCCCAGGGAAGTTTCGAGCCAATGAGCAGCAGCAGCAGCAGCAGCAGCGACAGCAGCAGCAGCAACAGCAGCAGCAACAGGAGAAGGAGGAGCTGGAGGAAGTTCAGCTCCCAAAGAAGTTTCAAGCCAGTGCATCTTCACTTCAGACGGGGCCCTCAAAGGATTCACCCCGGCGCTCTGTCGTGTTTGACGTGGGTCCGGAGGAGGGTATGCAGGAACAGGTAAAGGTTATCCTTGTGCCAAGTTAAGTAGGTCCGGAGGATTGCCAAGTTAAGGTGCCAAGTTAAGTAGGTCCGAAGGATTGTGTGGGTATATGCAGGAAAGGTGAAGCATCATTGTACTACGTTTCAGGAGGGCTGAGAAGGGTATGCAGGAACAGGTATGTTATCCTTGTGCCAAACTTTTAGTATGTCTGGAGGATTGTGTGGGTATATGCAGGAAGAATAACTATCAGCATACTACTATTCTTAGAGATGCTTGTGACAAGTTTCAAATTTAATAAACGTAACCCTAAGTAACCCCGGAGCCTCAAAATAAATATTATAGCCATGCCCACACAAATCCCAGTGGACATTTACCCCAGGTAGTGTGTGTGTGAGTATGCGTGTACATGTACGTGTTCGTGTGCATGTGCGTGTGCGTGTGCGTGTGCGTGTGCGTGTGCGTGTGCGTGTGCGAGTATGCGTGCGCATGTGCGTGTGCGTGTGTGAGCATGCGTGCACATGCGCGTGTGTGCGTGCGCATGTGTGTCATTGCGCTTGTGCCTGCGCATGTCTGTGTGCGTCAGTGAGAAGAAATTCAGCTGGTGCTGCAAATGCTGGGGCTGCTGCAGGTGCAGGGGCTGGTGCTGCAGGTACTGGGGCTGGTGCCGGGGCTAAGGCGGGGGCGGGGGCGGGGCCTTCTCCGCTCATCACTGTTCACCCACCCACAAAACTTTATTTTCGCCAATCCCGACAACCCCGGAGCCTCGTGGACATAGTGTCGTAGTGCCATGTCTGGCGTGGACATAGTGTTGTAGTGCCATGTCTGTTGTGGACATAGTGTCGTAGTGCTATGTCTGGCGTGGACATAGTGTCGTAGTGCCATGTCTGGCGTGGACGTAGTGTTGCAGTGTCCTGTCTGGCGCGGACATAGTGTCGTAGTGCCATGTCTGGCGTGGACATGGTTTTGCAGTGCCATGTCTGGCGTGGGCATAATGTCGTAGTGTCTTGTCTGGCGTGGACATGGTGTCAATGTACACACAACACATGAGTAACTGGGTTGTCTGTATTGTGCTGTAATGTTATATGTTACAAGAGCCTGCCTAATTATTTGTTACAAGAGCAATAATTGTTATCAGAGCCTGCCTAATTATTTGTTACAAGAGCCTGCCTAAATATTTGTTACAAGAGCCTGCCTAATTTCTGAGCGCACCTTGAGCCAAATTTACTTCACTATTACTAGATATTATCTTTATGGCGGAGGAGCTTTCAATACTTGGCAACAAAGTCGCTCCTTTTCCTCTCTTCCTCAATTTATGTTGGAGTGATTTTCAACACCTCTGTCGTTTTACACTCCTACCTTGCCTGCCTGATCTTCGGCAGTTCTTTCCTTATTGCTGCTGGATGGAATGGGAATGATGCTTGTGTACGGGTTGGCCAGAACAGTATATATACACCGTATATGACCGTATATTTGGTGATTTCCCTGCCAAAAATACCGTATACACACCGTATACATATGGTTTTGGCCAACCCTGTGTGCTTGAGAAATTTTATCTCGACTGCACCTACAGACATGAGACTGTTGCTGCGCCAGCTGCTGCTGCTGCTGCTGCTGCTGTTTTTATGCCTTGTTCTGACATGCGCCTGCTGCCACTGTTTTTGTATGCCTTTGTTCTGACGTGTCTGCTGCCGCTGCCGCGGCTGTGTATTTGTGTGAAGCGCTTGCTGGACTCTACACATAGTGCTGCTGCTGCAGCTTACACAATTGCTTGCTTTTGCAATTGCACCCAGAGCTGTAGCTCCTGCTCCTTGGTGCTGTCTTCTACGTTCAGCATGAATCTAGGGGCAAATAACAGTGCATGAAAGAATGTATTTAAGCACACACACAGGGATAATCAACACAGCATGTATTTAAGTACACACACACAGGGACAATCAACACTGTATGTATTTAAGCACACACACACACGCAGAGACAATCAACACAATATGTATTTAAGCGCACACACACAGGGACAATCAACACAGTGCATGAAAGCATGTATTTGAGCACGCACACACACATACACACACACACACACAGGGACAATCAACACAGTACATGAAAGCATGTATTTAAGTACACACACACATACTCACACACACATAAAACACCAAATGCAGTACAGGGAACTAATGTGTCAATTACCAATCGTACATTGTATTTTTCTTCTCCTTTCGTCTAGTTTATTCCTGGGCTCTCTCAACTTGTTCACCTCTGTACAACTTTTTCATTTGAAACTACATGTTTTACTTATTGATCCAAACTTTTCTTTCATATGAAGACAAATACTTCTGTTAAGCGACCGATGCAATCAAAGAATTATGTCGGACTACGGATTCTGGTTTCATAAGAGCACTATGCTCTGCTTACCTGAGTACCTGCTTATGAGTTCAGCTTGGCAGATCTAATCACGTGACCCTGCTATCAGGTCCTCTGCAGTCACTTCTACCTTACCTGCTCAACACATAAACACACACACACACACATTCACACACACACACACACACACACACCCACACACACCCACACCCACACACACACACCCACACCCACCCACACACACACACACACACACACACACACGCGCATGCACACACACGCGCGCACACACACACGCACGCACGCACACACACACGCACACACACATTCACACACACATGCACACACACGCACACACACGCACACATACACACACACAACAACATGTACAAAGATGCACACGCATGTGCACGTACATATGCACACCCATAAACACACGTATACACCTATACTCACACATATGCAGGATATGTGTAAGGATCATACTGTACTATTCTCCAAGGCAGACTTGGACCAAAGCTACGATGCCTTAAATCCATATGCAATGTCCCGGCAGGATTCCCAAGCTTCCTTTATGACTCGGGAGGTGCGATTTGTAAGTGTGTGTATGTGTGTGTGTGTTTGTGTGTGTGAGATTGATCTTGCGCGTGCATCTTGCAAATAGAGTGCACCATATCGGCCACCAATAGTTTTGATTTGCTCTCTTGTGACCTCTTGTGTCCTTTGCCCAATTAGCAGGGGTCGAGCTGTACTGTTTTTGCATGTACGCTATCAATGCGCAAAAAGATGTGCACACTCGCTAGTACATTCTTTCTGCTCCTGTACCCCAATAGCACTCCATACTTTTTTATAAGTATGCAAGTTGTGTTGCTTCAGTGTGCAAGTCTATTTACTGCGAAGGCATTGCGTGTTTGCTTATTTCGTAGTCATTGCATGTTTGCTTAATAGCATAGTTACTGCGTGCTTGCTTTACGCAAGTACTGCATGTTTGCAAAATAGCATTGTTACTGCATGTTGTCGTAGTCATTGCATGTTTGCTTAATAGCGTGGTTTATGCATGCTTGCTTTACGTAAGTACTGCATGTTGCTTTGCTGCCCATGCACTGCGTGTATGCTTTACTGCAAAGAAATTGCATGTATGCTTTACTGCAAAGAAATTGCGTGTTTGTTTTACCGTCTTCTTTGGTGCTCCAAAGCCCCACTCAAATATCCTTTTAACTGCTCGCCTTTGCTTCTTTCCTGTCCTGATTTGGTTAGGTCGACTCCATTGCGATGATTGACAACTTTGACACCGCTGGAGACCTAGAGTTGAAAGCAGTCAGACGCAGCTTGTTACACCCTATAAGTACAACAGGTATGTTTAAGGCACGTGAGTCTTCTATAGCTCACATGTATGTAACAGGTGTGCATGTGTGCATGTGTGTATATGTATGTGTGTGTATGTAACAGGTTTGCATGTGTGTCGATGTGTGTGTGTGTGTGTGTGTGTGTGTGTGTGTCTGTGTGTGTGTGTCTGTGTGTGTGTGTGTGTGTGTTTGTGTATGTGTGTATGTGTGAGTGTTTGTGTATATGTATGTAACAGGTGTGCGTGTAGGTATGCGACACTTGTAAAGGCAGCTAATTGTCGCAGCACATTGCACTCACAAAACATGACTTGGGAGCACAAACCCTTAAGGCTCTTAACGCCCCTTTTTAAGGGGGTGTTGCTGAATTCTGCTTTGAAGAAAATATTTATAGGGGTGGCGGTTGCTGTTTTTTGGTTAAATATTTTTGGGGGGGGGGGTGATTACATGTACGTACGGTAGGCAAATGATTGGCGCAGCACATTGCACTCTCAAAACATAACATGTGAGCACAAGCTCGTGTGAGTTTATCAGGCACACAATGTAGGTACTTCTATGCATGATGTTTGCAAGGATCCTTGGGGAGGATCCCCCTTTTTCTCAATCTAGAGGATCCGCATACTATCCTAGTAGGAAATGTGTACTTAGTGTTCCTGGTGCTCCTTGTGTGCTGTTGTCCCTAATGTCCAAGTGTTCCTGGTGTTCCTGGTGTACTGGTGTTCCTAGTGTGTTGGTGTTTTTAGTGTTCCTGGGACACTAGTGTTCCTATAGTGTTCCTGGTGCTCCTTGTGTGCTGTTGTTCCTAGTGCTCCTAGTGCATTGGTGTTCCTTAGTGTTCCTTGTGTATTGGCGTTCCTAGTGTACTGGTGTTTCTGAGTGTCATTGTGTTCTGGTGTTTCTGGTCCTAATGTTCCTAGTGTTTTTAGCGTTCCTAGTGTGCTGGTGTCCCCAGTGTTCCTACCGTATTGGTGTTCCTAGTGTACTGGTGTCCCTGAGTGTCACAGTGTTCTGGTGTTCCTAATGTTCCTAGTGTTTTTAGCGTTCCTAGTGTGCTGGTGTCCCCAGTGTTCCTACCGTATTGGTGTTCCTAGTGTACTGGTGTTCCTGAGTGTCACAGTGTTCTGGTGTTCCTAGTGTTCCTAGCGTTCCTAGTGTGCTGTTGTTCCTAGTGCTCCTAGTGTATTGGTGTTCCTTAGTGTTCCTTGTGTATTGGTGTTTCTGGTGTTCCTAATGTTCCTAGTGTTCCTAGCGTTCCTAGTGTGCTGGTGTTCCTAGTCTTCTTGTACAAGCGTTCCTAGTAGGAAAGGCGCGCTTGTGTTCCGTTACATTTCAGAATAGGAGAAATTGTTTGCAGCTATGCGTGTGTGTGTGTGTGTGTGTGTGTGCCAGTCGGCCAATGCATGCACGCGTGTCCTGACCTTGTTATTTGTCAATCTATCTCTTGGCTGTAGCAGAGCAGCACATCTTGCTGAGTTAAACACTTAGAATTCGTTTTTTCACTGCTAAGTGATCCGCCACTCCCGCTTTGGACAGACCCTTGGTTTTTGCATTGTTTGTCATTTCATTCCTTGGTCGTCACAACTGCTCTTGTCTCCTTGGACAAATTGTCTTTGAATGATCCAATGGGGGAAACTGAGTGACCTCCCCTGTGTTCTCTGTGCACAAACTTGGTTCTGTACATATAACTCGGTGTAATAAGAAGTTTGGGCTGAAGGGGGCTAAGCAGTGGGCATTTGTGGCATCATGGCCTGTTTAAGGCAGGGATTACACTTGAGCCAAAGCGCATATAATAACAAGTCCATTTTTGGGCTGCAGTTGCCCCCATCTGTTAAATTGGCGCAGACAAAACATAGCTTGTTATGTACATGCTTGCATGTGCTCATGTTACATGAGTCATGTTAAATAACAACTGCGCTGTAGGCGCATGACAGGGGAGAGAAAAAGGAATTGAAAAAGCGCTGGCAGTTAAAAACCACTCCCTACATTGATCTAGACAAGTGGGGGGAAGCATCGCAAGCGATGCTGAAAAGTTGGTGAAGCCTTTTGCGCTGTGAACTGGCAACTTGTGTGTGCTTTGTGCGCATGTGTGTGTGTATGTGTGTGTGTGTGTGTGTGTGTGTGTGTGTGTGTGTGTGTGTGTGTGTGCGTGTGTGTGTGTATGTGTGTGTGTGTGCGTGTGTGCGTGCGTGCGTGTATGCGTATGTGCGTGTGTGCATGCATGTGTGCGTGCGCGCATGCGTGTTTGTGTGTTTGTGTGTGTGTGTGTGTGTGTGTGTGTGTGTGTGTGCGTGCGTGCGTGCATGCGTGCGTGCGTGTGTGTGTGTGTGCGTGCGCGTGTGCGCGTGCATGCTTGCCTTCAACCTGCTCACATCTGTCAGTCAAACATGGAGACTCGCATCCTCTCAGAACACGCTCCCATCGTCATCGCGTCATTTAACATAAATTTTAAAGTCCCTTGCAACTTGAATTGTTGAAATCCGTGCACCCAGTCGTGTGCTTGCATAGAGCAGCGAACTTTTCGTCCCGCCACTCCTTGGCCCCGGACCTAGCCGGCACACTCAGAAACGCCTCATGTCAACGCCTGTGCGTTCAGATGATGTTCGGGGGGCATGGGCTGGGCTGAGCGCCGGGCAGCTTCCTCCAGCTACCAAACATTGAGTCAGTTCTTTCCACAGCACTTCTCACTGCACCTCTAGTCACCAAAACTTGTATGCCCCGACAAAAAGTTTTGCCTGGCCTGCCTGCCAAGTTTCAGACCTGGACGTTGGCTGCGTGGCTGTGGCCAGGCCCTGAGTCTCAACTTTCCAACTATTCGTTCCGGGGTGCGCCCAGCAGCACCACCCCCTGCACCTCCCCTCCCCCTGACACCGCAGGGCTGCCTGATTTGTAAGTCTGGGTCACTGTGCAAGTTTTGGGGGCGGGGGATGCGCTGGGCGGGCCTGCGCGCCCTGGTGTGAATAACTTTCGTTTTCACGGTGCGCCCAGCAGCACCACCCCCTGCCCCTCCCCTCCCCCTGACACCGCAGGGCTGCCTGATTTGCAAGTCTGGGTCACTGTGCAAGTTTTGGGGGCGGGGGGTGCGCTGGGCGGGCCTGCGCGCCCTGGTGTGAACTTTGTCGGGAAGACGGCAAACCTAGGGGCTGCGCCCCATGACTGGGGCTTCGCCAAAAAAAGGGCCAAATTTGTACCAAGTGCCGTTAAACTCCTTTACCACAGAAACGAGAAACAAAGTTGAACAGAAAGGAGTTCAGGAGGGTCTCATGTCATGGTTTGTCCGCCATCAAATATAAATCTTTTTGTCAGCGGAAATTTGTCCTTTTCGTGGGTAGAGAAAGCATTCCCTCCCCTTATCAAAATGGATGGTTGGTTAAGCTGCTTGTGTCAAAAATTGACTTTTATGAAATCCTGAAGAACTCCTCAGTTTGGTCATCTGTCATTGACAGTTTCTATTCAACCAAGATACAACTAGGGTTGTCAGAACCGTATATATACGCCATAAATGAGCGTTTGGTGTATGTATGGTATTTCTTGCAGGGATTGCATCGAATATACGGTCGTATATGTCGTATATGTACGGTTCTGGCCAGCCCATTGGTATAACAGGTCTATGTTTAGGTATACAACACAGGTCAAGGTACTAGGTAGTCGGTACTCGGTACTCTAGGGTTTTGGAATTATTTGTTGAAATGCACGTGACAGACTCACAACATAAAATGTGTTCACTCTACTCGTCTGCAGATGAGCAGCAGATTTATTGGTTGAAATGCGCGTGACAGACTCAAAATATAAAATGTGTTCACTCTACTCGACTGCAGATGAGCAGCGAAGCAGCACCTCTGAGCTACCTAGTGGGCGTCCTAGTCCTTCAGGTGAGCTACCTAGTGAGCGTCCTAATCCATCAGGTGAGCTACCTAGTTGGCGTCCTAGTCCTTTAGGTAAGTTACCTAGTGGGCGTCCTAGTCCATCAGGTGAGCTACCTAGTGGGCGTCCTAGTCCATCAGGTGAGCTACATAAAGTCCATCAGGTGAGCTACCTAGTGGGCGTCCTAGTCCATCAGGTGAGCTACCTAGTGGGCGTCCTAGTCCTTTAGGTAAGTTACCTAGTGGGCATCCTAGTCCATCAGGTGAGCTACCTAGTGTACGTCCTAGTCCATCAGGTGAAAATTTTCGGCTCAATCCGCGCAAGTTTTAGAAAGTGATTTTCTAACCGTAATGCACCAACTAGGGCCTATATCGATGAGCTTCGCCCTCAGCGACACTCGTCGAGCCTCGCTGGCAATTTCATACACCCTAGATACCCATGCTTACTTATGCTACAGATCTGCAAATATTGGGGAATACAGTTAGAAGGACATAGAAGGTTTGGTCTTTTTAACGCACTCAGGAAAAAGTGACCACTTCCTATTGTTGCTTTGCATGTACCGCAGCCAGCAAAACTAAAGCGATTACCCCAAATTTTGTATTTGCTAAGCACGCCCACGCAGCGTATATTGTATTTGACTGCGTCCTTATGTTTAAGAATCCTTAAACCATCACAAGCCCATCTAGTGCCAGCAGTTCCTTCCAAAAAGGTTAAGTTTTAAACACTTGTCAACTGTCAACTAACTTGTTCTTGCTTTGTTTTCACAACCACAGGTCCACCTAGCACAAGCAACACCTTTAAAAACGAGTGGGGTCCTCGTAACAGTGGATACAGTCTTGGCCTTGGCAGGTAGGCATGAGAAGTCAATAGGGTTGGCCAAAATTTGTGAGTTCAGTGTGAAACACCTGAACTCAGGTTCTTGTAGTGTAGCATAAAGTGAGATGTCCTCACTTTCTGGTTTTCTCCGGTTTCTGCTTCCCTTCTCCATTCTTTTTACTCCTTGGAGAACACAACTCTCTCTTAAACATACTTCCCCCTCCCTCACCTCTTTTTATATTTTAGTCCTTAGTTTTCTCCCGTTTCTCTGGATTCTCTGAATCGTTGTATTCTCCTTGGTATTAATGACAGAGCCCTATGCATCTCACGATGCAAGTGAAATAGAACCGTATGTACGCATTGTATGTACACACGT
>Ga0307947_1001636_pt1:0-15000 | contig 17831 bp, 18 predicted proteins | sample OrgLakmetagen232_FD_201840 | JGI IMG/M metagenome (GOLD analysis project Ga0307947, IMG submission 201840) | Saline water microbial communities from Organic Lake, Antarctica - #232 | ecosystem: Environmental > Aquatic > Non-marine Saline and Alkaline > Saline | place: Antarctica: Organic...
GTGTGTGTGTGTGTGTGTGTGTGTGTGTGTGTGTGTGTGTGTGTGTGTGTGTGTGTGTGTGTGTGTGTGTGTGTGTGTGTGTGCGCGCGCGCGCGTGCGTCTGTGTGTGTGTTGTACGCACACCTTGCTTGGCTGCATGAAGAAATAATGTACCAATCCCCACTCTGGAAACTCTAAAGGCCGTCAACTATAAGGGGCGCTTGGGCATATAGAAACTCTAAAGGCCGTCAACTATAAGGGGCGCTTGGGCATATAGAAAGATTTTATTTTGGCTCTTATTTTGACCAGTAAAATAACAAAATGTTAAGTCACCCAAATCACCCAATGAGCTAATTAGCATTTCTATTTGTCTTTTAGGTCAAGAACATGCACGTGTAGAAACACGAGCTTGTTCGAAGGGGCAACCGTGATAATAACTTAGAGAAAGGCATGGATGAGGAGGAGAGTCCTCAGGGTACACGGCAGGAAAAGTTGTATGAGTGCTTTAAGGCTCTAGACAAGGATGGCAGTGGGTGAGCAGCATTTATGTTGGGTAGTTTGCATATGGAACCCGCCCTGCTGACCATCTTCCGCCTTCGCTCTGCAGATATGTAGAATTTTGTGAGCTGCGGGCGTTTGCCAAGCAAGTGACGCCAAAGGTATTGCTGCTGACACGAGCATCATTTTACATACTACTGCACCCGTACATTAAACACACTGTAATTCCATATCGCAGCAAAACTTGGATGATGCCGAAGACCTGCTTCGTTTTTTGGACACAGACCAGGACAACCGGGTATCCTTTGCGGTGAGCTGAATTTATGGACATGCACGTGCATATAAAGGAAAGAGGGGGAAAAACGAGCTGCAGCCAACCAGGCACTGGTGCCACGCCTGCGTGTGAAGAGTGACATTTAAACCCTTGTTACGTCACTTATTTATTCATTCTTTTGGATGGAACACTTGCTCTCCTAGGAGTTCCTGGAGCTCATGGGTCCCGTGACTGAGCCTTTGAGCGATGCTGAGTTTGACGTGCATGCAAACGCAATGCTCCACGGTGACCGTCCGGATGAGGCCTTGAACGAACCTGGATACAAGCACAGACAAGGTGAGGCTGCCCTGCATTGCTGCACAGCACCTCCTTGCTCCTTGTATTGCAAAGAGGGTGAAAATCCGTGAAAATCGGTTGGCGGTTGGAACAGCTGATAGCCGAGAGTGAAAGTACGAAAGTACGCTTCAGGCAAGACTGCAAAGCTATGTGCTTAGTAGCTTATATAATGATGTCTACTCTTGTTTGTGCCTCGCTGGCTTTGAATAAGCAGGATGGACTTCACACACACACACACACACACACACACACACACACACACATTTTTTGTTGACGTTGACATACATTAAGATAATTTGCACCACACTGTTACCTGTGCAGACTGCCGAGCCTATTTGACTGCTGATGTGGTGCCTACACTTCGCCGAGGCTTGTTAGAACTGGTCACGGCAGTGGAGAATCAGCGCATACAGTTGGCAGCTGGTGCACAATGGGACAAAGAAGGCTACCTGCCTTACAATTGGACGCCTTTCTCCCCACTCAGGTGTCTATTGTTGGTGCTTGAGATCACTTGGTCATGGGTGACGGGGGGTGCAGGGTGCATCTGCGGTCATGCAGCCCCACACGCACCTGAAATTTTACTTGCACATACTGACTCATTTGCTCATTTGTCTTGGATCTTGCATAGAGCTTGCCCCCTCAATCAATATAAGACGGCAGATCAATGCTGCCAACGATAAACCTTAAGTGCTCTACAAATGATGGTTTTACTTTGGTAGCTAAGAGCCTCACACACACACACACAAACACACACACACACACACACACATAAAACAGACACAAAACACAACTGTACACATGATCAGATAGGAAATGGTCAAGGTTGTACGTCCACGAGTGTCCTCAGCAGGGTACCGTCCACTGGAGCATGCTGACGTTTTACCACTTGGCAGTTGTGTGTGCCTGTGTTTGCTTTCTCTCACAAGCTCGCTTGCTTGTTCGCCTATCGCTACGTTCTTGCGACTGTGCACAGGTGGCTAGGGACGTGGATGCTGGAACAAGCGGCACAAGGCCCAGATGGTATGAATGGTGCCTCAAAGGGCAACAAGCACACTGCAGTTGAAGACTGGCTGAGCACAAACATCAACCCATTGCGCACGTTTGCGGAGATGTCGCGGCACGATAAAGTGGCGTTGGCTTTCCGGCACTTGGACAGGGACTGCTCAGGGTGTGTTTTGTCGGTCTGTCTGTCTGTGTGTGTGTGCGTGTGGGTCTGTGTCTTACTCAGATGCGTCATCCTTATCCACACAGAGAGATGTTTGCTGTGTACCACATACAGCCGAAAATGGGACCCGCTGGGATCTAGCAGATAATATACAGAGGGGCACTTAGCTCTCTCTATGCTCAAGCACTGTGTCTGCAGAGCACCCCTTGGCCCAACCTCTGGGGTAATTCCACTCCCTACAACACTGCATTATGGACTGCAACTGCGCTGTCGCAGGTCTCTTGATGCGTCTGAGCTCTTGACCATGTCAGGGAAGCTGCATAAAGATCAGGACATGGTGTACGCCCAGGTGAGCACGTGTTTTTTAACAAATGCGTGTTGTAAGCATAAGCCACCAGGCATATTATATACTGGTACACTCTTTTTTCTTTTGTATGTATGCATGATTTATGAGATAGCAAGATGTACTTGCGTTGAAATCATGACAAAGCGCGGCACTGAATTTAGAACGCTCAGCCTCAGCCATTAATGGCATATTCACAAGGATTAAGTCGACCGCTTGATGTAACTTTTAGGCTCTATCCATCCTTTATTCTTATGCTCTGGTATTTTGTCGTGAGGGCAGCTGTTGATAGGTCCAAGGGGTCTGTTGTCAGACTGAGATCTGGGCTTACGCTTGAATCCCAACAACGTGAATAGTTTGCTGCGCAGCAGCAACAGCAGCAATGTCTCTGTTTCCTTAGCCAACAGTTGACGTAGCAGCAACACAGCACATTTTATTAACATGTGTATCTAATTTGCAAAAAACCTCTGTTTCCTTAGCCGTTGTTTAGCTTGTTGATAACACAGCACGCGTATCTCGTTTGCAGACACTATCTCTATTTCCTTAGCCAACATTTGACGTGTAAGCAACACTGCACGAACATATCATTGCAGAAACTGCTGCAATCCATGGACACCAATGATAATGGGAAGGTGGAGTTTGCAGAGTACTGCCACTTTATCCTTCAACTGGTGAGGGCACATCCTTTTTGGTTCGATTGTCCAAAGGGTAATGCATGCTCAGGGGTTTTATGCAAAGCTGTCTGCTCTCATTAAAGTAGCAATTTCATGGCCTTGTTATTTGTTATGCTCAATACAGCACTGCCTCTAAACGTGTGCAATTAAGGGAATGCGAAATGCAGCAATTGCTTCTTGCACTGTTCCTTGTGACAGCACTCGTATTCCATTACTCACATACACATATACTCTCACGAGATTAATGCTCACTGTCTATTGTCTACATTCACAGGCTGAAGTGCTGACTGATTCAGAATTTGAGGCAGCCATTCACAAGGTGAGGAGGTGCCCAGTAGATCAACAGCGGCCGGCAAGGCAAATTCAGCAATGTAAACACCTGCTTTTCAGAAACAAGTGGGATGAGAACTCTGTAATAAATGCTCTTGCTGCACAATCCCAAAAATCATGCACCTGAAATGCCAAATTGCCACTATGCACCCCTGCATTAGTGTTTTAGCCCCCTAGTGTTTCTCGTGTGTGCAACAACAGCTTGTCCTTCATCACTTTTCAAATCTGCCCTCAAGTCAAAACCCTAAAGTAACTCTGCTTGTTGCTGCCGTGCCCTTGTCCTGTCCCGCAAAAGCTGAGTTGTCCTTCTAGAAAATATGCATACGCAATGTGGGCATTCTCCACTCGCCCAGAGACCGTAAATTTTGTCTGCATGCGTCTTTGGAAAATAGAACGCTGTCAGGAACAAGAAAACGCAGAAAACTTCTGAGCCTGGCGATCTTTTATCATCATGCAAGCTCAGCGTGTCTGTGCAAGCACAGCATGATGGGCGAGCACGGCTGCAACAGGTTCACACTTGCACATACATGTGCACATGCACACAGATGACGTATGGGTTTTGTGTTTCATAACCACAGTTCCTCGTGTTTATCTCAAATACATACGTACCAAAGCGCACACATATACACACAAACACACGCACATGCAGCTACTTGGGTCGACCCACTTGTCATATTGCCTGACAAGGACAGACAAGCTGCGCTTCCTCTTCCGTGAGCTTGACAAGGTGAGCATACGAGTCTAAGTGGGTTGTTCTACACGTGACACAAATGGATGACTCATATCAGCACAAGCGTATTGTGTTTGCATTGATATATGAATTACCCTACTGCTCAGCTCGTGTCTTTTGAACAAGATCTAAATGTGGTCTGCTCATTAATAATTCTTGGCTAAGTGTGTTTGAGCGCATGAAGCTATTTCGTGAATAATCCTTTTTTACAGGAACTGACAAGGTGAACTTGTTTCATGGCCTGGATGCACACACCATGTAACAGACTTGTTTGTGCTTAGGCGGTCGGTAATCACACGTGGCATGAACAGGGCCATGGCAAGTGCATTTGTCAAAACAAAGTAGCACATCGTACATGCTCCTGTCAAGGTAATAGTAGCACACCGTACGGCATATGTATCTGTCATTTAACGCTGGACTGTGTGCGTGTTCCTGATTGCCGGTACACAGGAGGATTCTGGCTTGATCCCTGCTGAGGAAGTGGAAGCACTTGCACGCCGCTTAGACCCAGATGCCACCCCTTGGAAGATTCAGGTCAGCCAAAGCTGTACGTCAGAACTTCCCCAGATGCCTATTCAAGATTTCTCAGGATTGCATATGTCATAAATTTGAATCATATTGGCCCAGAGTTTCATTCCTCACCTCCACAAAGAGGCCAAAGGGCAACTGGGTGTGTGTTTTTGCGCTTGCGCACACACACACACACACACACACACACACACACACACACACACACACATGCGCACACACACATGCGCACACACACAAGCGCACACACACACATACACACACACAAACACACACACACACACACACAAAACACATACACACACGCACACACAAAACACACACAAGTGGCTAGTGCTGACTGTATTTTCAAAATAAATGGTTTTTTATGTGCCTGCGGTTAGTTTTGGGATGAAGCTTTATAAAAGTACGGTGCCCTGTACTACGGTGTCATTGCACAGCCCGTATGTAATACAAACAGCTTTACTCAGTCACGCCCTAAAAACTCACTGTCTCGTTTTTGCAGCCAGTTGGCAACTGAATGCCCTTTCTCTGAACCACTTGTCCCGCCTGCGTCAACATTGAGCGAACATTTTGACACCTTGAGCGAGGATAATATGGAGTCAGAAAACCCCATACTGCACTGTTGACCTGTTGAAGCACACACTTCATGCAAGCAATTTAATTACTCGTGAAAAACGTTCCCTTTGGTCTCACCAACCTGCGTCCCAAATTCTTTTGATAGAACCCTTCATTGTGCTCGGTGCTCTGCTGTTTGCACCCCCTGCATCCTGTTGTCCTCCTTTCCTTGTTCACCCTTGCCCTTTGTAGTATCCTTGAAGCGCACCCTGACCTATAAAATTGCGCACTCGTGCAAGTAACATTGAGAACGTGCATGGCGCTTCTCTTTGCCCAACACACCCTTTTGCACGTTTTGCTCTGTGTGGTCACTTCTACGCAAGTAACCTAACACACACACACACACACACACACACACACACACACACACACACCGCAAATAGACACAGGCACACTCAAACACACACATTTGCCACGCTGCAGTCTGCCCTGGAGTCCTTTGACCGCCACGACCCCACAAATTTAGATATCCATGAGTTTGTGGCGGTGGTGGAGGGCCTTGTGAGCCATATTAAAGACGGTACAGCCCTTGACACCCTCATAGCTGCTTTGGTAGAAGGCCAGAGGGTGAGTCTGGTGTAGGACCAGGCTACCACTGAACTTGCATTCATGCTTAGTAAGCCACGCCAAAGGCAGTGCAGCCCTTGACACATCCATTGCTGCTCAGTTCAAAGCTAAGGGAAGCGCATAGAGTCGCGCTTTTGTTGCATCTGCTGCTGCAGTAAGTGCACCTCTCTCATTATTTGCTACCTTGTCACATTGGCAATAGCATTTGGGCAGGGGTGCCGAGTTGTCTTCTTCTGCTTCTTACGCATTTTTTTAATCAAGCTGTGAGCATACAGACTTAAACATGCGCATCACCCTGATGGAAATATGACCAACGAGGCTTTTGAGACAGGCTATTGAGATCACAAGCAAGCATGACAAAGATAGCAAATTCCTGACATGCACTTAATATCATGTCAAATATAATCTGCAATATGCGATGAGCTACAGAAACCAGGCGCATGCATGACAAAGATGACTCACACGTTTGACATATTAATGTTGTGTCATGTGGCTCATGTACATGACTCATGCGCAAAAATGCGTCGTAGGTGGGTGCTTCCATTGCCCCCTCAGACCCAACCGATGAAGTGGAGCCTCCTGAGCTGAAAGAGTTGGCAAAGAAATTGCCAGTGGCGCAGTTCACCTTACAGGTATGTGTTCTTTTGTGTTATATCATGTTGACAGATGCCAGATACAGCATGCTATGCATGAGTTGCTTCCAAATATATTTGCGTGTACAGCAGAAATACTTGCAAAAGTGGACAGGTTGAAGCAAGCCTGTGTGTGAGCACACAAACACTCATCTTTCAGACACACACAAACACACACACACACACTCATATGCACTTTCATTAGCATAAAAACAAACATGCGCGCATGCAAACACAGACACACACATACACACGTGCACACACACGTGCACACACACAGGTTGGCTCCATTGAAGCCATGGATGCTGCAGGCAGCGGGGCAGGGCTGCCTATGCTTCTGGTGGATGTGAGGACACAGGAGGAAGTGGATGTGAGCTCCATACCGGGCTCCATCCACTGCCCAGCTGTCCAGGAGGCGAGCATGCAGCATGGATGGTGTGTGTTGCGTGTATTGTAGTATTGTAATCATGCGTGTTTTACGTATTGTGGCCGTGCGCGTCCTACGTAGTGTGACCACATTATTATATGTGTTGCAACTGTGTGTGTTGTGTGCATTGTGACGTGGCCTTGTGTGACTCTATTTGTGCATTTATGGGTATAGGTATATATTTATATATTAGTAAGTGTAATTTAGGCAGCGACAATCTATCTAAGTGGCAGATGCTACTGATCCACAGCACAGGAATAAATTGTGTGTGCAAAATGTATTTATATGCAAAGTGGGTACGTGCGTGTCGCAGCAGGATTAGGATAAGCTTTCTGCGTCAAAGAGGAGCTTGGCTCGACATCATTGAACTAGTATAAGTGTCATTGGCAGCAAATTGCTTTCTTAATTGATGCGTTATGCATTTAAGCCACTTATGAACCTGTGTATACATAAGCGTGCACCCTCCTGCATGCCTGCTTAGGCTTCAGTTTTGCGCGCCACTCCTGCGCCCCCGCTCCCCCATCCCTTATGCCAGAAATCATCTTCAACTGCACACAGGGCTGTGACCAACATGGACAAACTGAAAAAGCACCTCGCTATGCTGGCTGTTCTGCCTGGGGGTGCTGCTGCCACAGCAGCCGTAGATGCAGCCCGCACAGGTATTTAGAAACATATGCACGCGAACAATCACGTACACAAATGCACATGTGCGTGCACACACATACACACATGCATACACACAAACATAATCACGCGCAATAACACACACGTATACACACATGTGCACAAGCATATATTGTTGCACATACACACTCTCACATGCATGAGGTCAACCACATACACAGTCACAAATGTCCTTGACTCATGCATGCATTCATTAATCTTAAAATTGTTCAACTGCACTTCTACTTTCCACATACCTACCTGCCTACTCCCCCCTCGTGCACTTGCTCCAGAAATTGGATACGCAAACAGCCTTTGTCATTCACTGGATAAACTCCACACGACTGAAATTACATTCCCTAAACAAAATTCCCCAAATACAGGTGTAGCATTGGGAACCAGTGAAACCCAGGCAATGCGCATTGTGGCATTCTGTAATACTGGGGAGCGATCTGGGGCAAGCTCCATATTCTTGTCCGAGCAGTTAGGCATGCCGGTACGTGCAAGCAGGCAGAAACACATAGCTGTATCGTACTAGGTATCGGATGGTCTGGGTGACTATCAGGGAACTTCAGGGGGTTTGAAAAACCTTCGGTTCGCCCGCAACTAAAATTTTCTTTTTTGCGGGTCGCCCGTAGCTGGTTTTCTATAAAGTGAAGAAACGTGCGGCTGCGCCTTCTTAATTTTTACGGCGCCCGTACGGGATGAATTTCCCTGGTGACTATGTACAAGCTGCAGTCTGGAAGCTGTCAGTCTGATGAGCTGATGGTCTGGATGTTGATGTGGAAGCTGTTGGGTCGAAGGGCTAGTGGTTGGGCTGGGCTCAGTACAGTGCATGGCTTGGGGTGTGTATAAGTGTGGTTGTGGTTGGATGCTGAGAGCTGGGACAAAACAAAAACGAATAGGAAAGGGGCGTGTTAAAGTAGATCACATGCTGAAGGTGGAAATGTGCCTGTCTGTCTGTGTAAAAAAAGGGGAAATTACTAATCGCCCTAGCCGGCTATCAATCAAAGGCATGTGTGGTTGACCCATTCAGAAGGACCAGAAGATGTAATGCGTGAGTATGTCTGAATATGATATACCAAGTAGCTGACACTGTATGTTGACATCCCGCGGGTCTAAAACATGTATCTGCTAGGTTCGTGGTCAGACACGTGCCTGGTGTGAACCTGATCAATGACACAAGAAGTTGACAAAGCTGGCCGCACACATAAATTAACTGTGTTTTTTAAGCACCTATTTGATTGCCCGTCCTACCTTTTTGCCTCAACGCAGGTGCGCTCATTGTGCGGCGGCATCTTGAACTATTACAATCAAGGCGGAAGTGTGTGTGATGCCCGGGGGGAAATTGTGCAAGCTGTGCACCCTGGCATTTCTCCTCCAGACCTGAACCACCTAGTCACTCGCCCCAACAATTTCAAAAGCCACCAGGAGGAATAGAAAGCCCACCAGCCTTGCACCCTGTGCCAGTTTCAGAAGTGCGGTTCTACAACAGTACTCCCCCACCTATGGCCTATGGCTCCGGGCAGGTTTCGTTTTACAAAGCAGCAGACTGAAGTCTTTAAAAATGTAAACGAAGTAATTCTCCAGGTGAAATGTTGTGTGCCTTTGCATCCATTGGGTGGTGCAGAGCACAAAACAACATCCTTTCCTGCCTCTCTTGCTCCCTTTTTATTTATCAACCTTCAGTTCGTTTCAACCTCGTAATAGGAAGTTTGCTATCTCCCCTTGACCTATGTAATATGCCAACAACAACAAAAACACATAGCGTTAGCACATCCAGCCTGATTAAGGAAGAAGCAATTAAAGTGCCGTGTTCTAGTACTCAACTATTCACGTGATCGAATACTACTGATGACCATCATAGAGGAGCCCCCACATGCCTCTCCGGCATCCGTTTCTGGCCCTGCACTCCTTGCGGCAGAGAGGTTTAAAAAGGTGCACTGGCACGTATTTAATTTACGCCCTGCATCGGTTGGCCACTTACATATGAAGCGCAATTGCAGTGCACAAGTTGACAGCAATGCTAAACTACGAAATGCTTGAAAGTCATAATCACCATGCTGTCGCACATTATCAACAGGGCAGTATATCGACCTGACTCTTGAGGATTGAGGAAGATCAAAAGGTGCGTGCTTTGTCCCAGACGCTTGGCGAGCAAACCGTTAGAAGTTAACAGTGAGGGTATTTGTACTGATCTAAAGAGTCTACTGATCTAAAGAGCATTTATAGCACAATCTCTTTGCCCAGCCTACTGCACTTCTACTTGCTTCTTCCTCCTGCGCAGGACATGCAAAGCGGTGCAGCCAAATGCAATGTAAGTGTTGTAGATGTCCAATGTCTAAAAGCATAGCAGGAATGTCATCCTATTTTGCGTTTCCCACTGCGTCCAATGAAAGATTCGCTTGAGCCCTGAAGTCTTGATTTATCATTGGTCTGTTTACATTTTGCAGTTTTCATCCACCTCTGCTAATGGCTGAAGCGCCATGAATTGGTTTTGTGCGGCAATGCGGCTGTACAATTTTTTGACTAAATCCCACAGCTATACAATGAAAAAGGTCTTACATGCTGACATGCAGCTGAGTACTCCTCGATCCAAAGATTACTGGTCAGCCCATATTCTTTCTGCCATGGAGGGTCTGACACAATCGTATATCTTCAAACAGAGGCTGCAACACTGTGAACCCATTGATCTCAGCCGTTTTGTGGTAGACCTCAGGGAGAGACACTTGGAGTACTGGACACCTTATCTGAAACTCATCCGAGAGAACACAACAGCAAACACTATCACCAATGGTGTGCTCTTCCTACCAAAAGGGCTCTGGTCACTCATTCGCCTTACATTCTTCCCGAATGCATGTTTCATGTTTCTCGTCCTGCCTCATGATGTCATCCGTAGTGCAGCTCGTTCAGACCTTGTGTTCACACCCTACGTTTTGAGACAGTAACATGGAGTCAAAGTAATTCCCCCACCTGTGACCTATGTGATGCTGATGGTGTGCAAGATGAGCAGCATGTTCTTTTCCACTGCGCCAATCCCCATGTGATTTCTCTCCGCTGGAAATATGCATCTCTGTTTTTTGGCGAAGCCCCAGTCATGGGGCGCAGCCCCTAGGTTTGGTGGATTCCCACCAAAGTTCCCACCAGGGCACGCAGGCCCGCCCAGCGCACCCCCCGCCCCCAAAACTTGCACAGTGACCCAGACTTACAAATCAGGCAGCTCTGCGGTGTCAGGGGATGGGGAGGGGCGGTGGAGGTGCTGCTGGGCGCACCATGAAAACGAGAATTATTCACACCAATGTGCGCAGGCCCGTCCAGCGCACCCCCCGCCCCCAAAACTTGCGCAGTGACCCAGACTTACAAATCAGGCAGCTCTGCGGTGTCAGGGGGATGGGAGGGGCAGGGGGTGGTGCTGCTGGGCGTACCCCGGAACGAGTTTTGTAAAAGTTGAGACTCAGGGCCTGAGCAGAGCCACGCAGCCAACATCCAGGTCTGAAACTTGGCAGGCAGGCCAAGCAAACTCGTTTGTCGGGGCATACCAGTTTTGGTGACCAGGGGTGCAGTGAGAAGTGCTGTGGAAAGAACTGACTCAATGTTTGGTAGCTGCAGGAAGCTGTCCGGCGTTCAGCCCAGCCCACGCCCCCCGAACATCATCTGACCGCACAGGCGTGGACAGGAGACGTTTTTGAGTGTGCCGGCTGTGTCCGGGGCCAAGGAGAGGCGGGACGAAAAGTTCGCTGCTCCATGCAAGCACACGACGTGCACTGATTTCAACAATTCAAGTTGCAAGGGACTAAAAAATTTATGTTTAATGACGCGATGACGATGGGAGCGTGTCTGAGAGGATGCGAGTCTCCATGTTTGACTGAAAGATGTGAGCAGGTTAAAGGCATGCATGCGCGCGCGCACGCGCACACACAAACACGCACGCATGCACGCACACACACACACAAACACACACACACACACGCACACACACACACACACACAAACACGCACGCACATACGCACGCACGCACGCAAGCACACACACACAACACACACACACACACACGTATAAGCGCGCACAAAGCACACACACGTTGCCAGTTCACAGCGCAAAAGGCTTCGCCAACTTTTCAGCATCGCTTGCGATGCTTCCCCCCACTTGTCTCGTTCTCCTTAATGCTTCTCTTTGCGCTTCTTCAAAACAAACGTTCTCTTCTACATACATCTGTTTCATGTTTCCTCTAGCTTCTGTTTCTTTTGTTTAGCCAGGTGTAGTTTCAGACTTTTTCCAAACTTCCGCTGAGATGCCCTTTGAGGCAAATATAGTGATGTAACCTTACCTTACCTTACACTATCCGCATTTGTTTTCTTCTCTTATGTATAGAAACCATTGTGTGACCTCAGGTGTACAATTCAGGAGAAAGACATAAACTCCCCCTTTATGGGGCAGGCTTGGCCGGCCTGACTTCCAGTCCATCCTGAGCAGCCTGTGCAGACTATTTAAAAGCCACTATACAAAAGCCGTGGCACATGAATGCAACGAGAATTGCGGGCACGTCCTACGGGAGACCGTCCAATAAATGTTTGAGCCAAAGCAAGCTCTGGAGGAGAGGCACGGAAGTCAACTATTGTTTGTATGGATCAGTCTATGTCAATGTATTTTTAGCAAAGCTGGAATAGAAATGCAGAGAAAGGCACAGAGCAGAAACATTAAGAGTGAAAAGTAAGTCAGTCAGTAGTGCAATTCACCGCATCCGCTGGAGAGAGCTCGGCCCTGGATCATTCATTACTTACTAACGTGTTAAGTGTTACGCGTGTTGTGACGGTTTTTTGCCCTGACACATGGCTCCTTAACTGAGAGTTGTTATTCAGTACGAGCAAGTGTCTGCGTTCGCCTCCGCTCTTCAAGAGCCCATTCAAAAAGGTAAAATTGCTGCCTCTGTTGCCTGACCAGCTTCCAGGCCTGCATTTCAACACCAACATTTATGTTAAGATACATCGACGACAACAGGTCCTCATCTTCAAATGCAAAACAGGAGCAGATACTCACTGCTTGAACGCCAGCTAGAAGACCTGCTTCCAACAATACAGCCTGCGCCACCTGCACAGCCTGCGTCACTGGTGTTTGCCCCTGAAGTTCATTACAGTTACAAACGCTGAAGAATTAGTGCTATCCGGTACTTTTCATGAAACCTTTGGATGCTTATGAACTAATTTACTGCATGCTTGCAGCTGATGGCAAATCACTTAAATTGTAAAATCAATGAAAGAAGTCTTCAGGTAGCCCCAAAGGATAAGGAGGGCCATATAACTTAGCTCCTTACTACAGCAGATTTTAAACCATGATTCACTGCAAGCATGCATCACGCAACACATGGTTTGCATGATCAGGAAATTCTACGTCAAGCCTAAAGTCATACTCCACACTCTTCACCCAAGCTTCGGCACAAGTAAATTTCATAAAATGTAGATGGGGGAGGCAGTATGAGTTGCGTGGAACCACACACTTTCTAATAAGGTGTCGACGCGACCAAGAAAGCTTTAAGGCCCACAGACACATCTTGGTGTATCATCAATGCAAGACTTGCTCACAACCCCAGACGCCAATTTTCCCCTGGCTCGGTTTCAACTCGGTTTCAACTCTCTGAACTTTTTTGGAAGGAAAAGAGAGGCAGGAGGAGAAATAGGGTTTCCGGTTTCCTCATTCTTTTGCTTTTGCAGAATGAACCTTACCAAATGAAGCAAGTGTTCCCTACCTCGGTTGAGGTAAGCATGTAGTACGTGGTAACGTGGTGTGGAACCATTGTCAGCACAATGTACACGATGAGCCAAGGCAGCTGCATGCGTTAAGAATGAAACGAAGGTGTGAAATGTTGGGCAGATTGCAGTTCAATGGGTGGAACCTTGCCAAACGAGTGGGATGGCAGGAATGTGCATTCACAAGCAATTCAATCTGCAATTAACAAAGACACGGAACATAAGCCTTGATCGGTGATCAGACAGGCGTACGGGGGAAATGAAACATGGACAAAGGCTCACATGTTCTTGCAAGTTTCCAAAGTAGCCTGCAACGAGACGGCACGGCTCAGCTGCCGCCCAGATTGCAATCAGCACCGTCCGTACGACGTCATCGTCTTGGTATGTTAAAGCATCAAAATACTGCAGGAAAAGCCGTAATGTTGTTTTTACACAAGTTGCAACAACAGTTGAGCCCTTGAGATACAGGGGAAAAGCAGTCGTGTATCATCTGAGAGCATGAGGGAGCAGGCCCACACCCCCCTGTCCAAACTCTATAATTGCAGTTCCTGTTAAGACACCCAGTCTAGAAACCCTGGTGCTTCTTTGGCTTTAGAGAGCATTTGTGTGTTTACCTAATGAATAATATCAGGGGCTTCAGTCAATAAGGGGACTGATCGAAGCACCACACATTTCACCACTTCAAAAGAGCCTCCCGTTCTTTGTATGCTTCTGTGCTTCTGTTGGAATATGGTTATGGTACACCAGATGCTCGACGCTACAGAAACTGGCTAGGGTACCCAGGTTGGGAGGCAACCTGATTTAGGGTTCAGACCACAAAATGCAAGAATACGTGGAAGGCTGCACTACATGTGGAACTACATGTGAAGGGTAGCACTATCAAATAAATTCTCATTCTAACCAACAGAAATGTCCAGATAATGTCAGCCATCTGTCGTAGGGGCTCATGCAACTTTTACAATCAAGCAATCTGCAAAGTCTGCAGCTTGACTGAGAGTAAAGGTTCTGCATGGATCCCCCTTCCCTTCAAATTATTCGAGAGATGATGCGAGCAACATGCAAGTCACTATCATGGTTTAACAAGAACGCGCAAGCGAGCAATTTGCACAGAGTTGCGCTGTAAAAATGTAGGTCTCTCTTGTTAACCTCCAAGCATCAACTGAGTGAGCACGAGTCACCAGCTGCACATCATTATTTTGCCACACGTGCAATTTCCGACAAATGGATTGCACATGCACACAAGTCTTCGAGTACAAGAGTCAAATCTGTCTACAAGTTCCTTAAAACTGCCTATTGCGAGGCGATCTGGAATAGGCAACACTGCATTGGTATGTAAAGCGCACTAAATAATTAAGTTGCTGCAAGCACGATAAGGAACACTGAAAACATATCATATGATATCACTTACCTTAGTAAAAAGCCAGACCATCCAGAAGATCACCCATCCAACAGAGAAAAATGGCTGGTAATACAAGACTTGTTGTAGAAAGA
>Ga0307947_1001640_pt1 | contig 17802 bp, 19 predicted proteins | sample OrgLakmetagen232_FD_201840 | JGI IMG/M metagenome (GOLD analysis project Ga0307947, IMG submission 201840) | Saline water microbial communities from Organic Lake, Antarctica - #232 | ecosystem: Environmental > Aquatic > Non-marine Saline and Alkaline > Saline | place: Antarctica: Organic Lake...
TGGGTCTCCTTGAGCAGCTTCCTTTTGCTTTCTCCTCTGCTTGAGCCCTCTCTCCTCTTTTTTTTGTTGTCTGTCAGGTCCCTGCTGGGGGCCGTAGCTGTAACACCACCCAAAAAAAAAAAAATAGCATTTTCCAGTTGCGTCACAGCCCTTTTTTTACTTGGTTTGTTTTGAGGTTTACCTCGTTCTCATAGGTTGAGCAGCCATTCCAGGTTGAATGCCTTTGTAATCCAAACTAAACTAACTTTTCTTTTCTTTTCTTTTCATAGCAGAGCTCATGATAACCAAGCTAGTATTTGTATCTGGATGCAAACACCATACTACATGCCTTTCCTTATTTAAACTCAAATATATGTACAGATTAAGCCATCAGTCAAAAAGTGCGACTGCTAGGTGAATATATGTACAAAAAGGAACAGCATTATTTACTCCTCGCCATTTATTTGTGGCTGGCCAAGACCAGCCAGTAGTCGATCAGCCAATTAATCCTGCCAAAGGTAACATCCTATTGTCACCGTAGCAATATTATAGCCGTCGTCCTTGCCATCTGCACCTTCAATTCTTTCGGCCAAACTTGCGGGATGTTGCTGGGTACGCCTCAGTTGACTCTTCTTTACTGCTTGGCGAAGGGTCCTTTTTAACCTTCTTTTTCTGTTCCCACTGCTTGATCAGACGACTGGGAAAGTTTGAGGCCGGCTCCCAGTCTCCCTTCTGCAAAGGCAAGAAAACAAGAATTTGTTTGAGGCAGGTATTCCTGGATTACAAACTTGAGAATTGGCAAACTTGGTTTTTCGCTTTGTTTACATTGATGACGTGATTAGAAACCTGGTTGCGAGATTTTGAGATTTAATCAGGTAAAAAGAAACTAAAGTCACTGAATGGCCAGAATCCAAATCGTAGGAAAAGTAATGAGCAAACATCTTCACAGAACGCAAAGCTAACCTGTGAAAATACATCGCTCTGCACCGTGTATCAAACAAGGCAACCTTAGATAAACTACGCCAAGATGTGGGTGCAGATACATACCCACTTTCCTTGACCCGCAAAGTTCTGTTAATCCAGTTCTGCTGCAACTGTTTGCTGGGCGCACCAATACGAGAGTTTTACGGCATTTAATACCAAAGTGCCTCCTTTCCTTAGTGCATGTGGGGAGCGGATTTTCCATACCAGCGCAGTTTTGTTCGACATCACTTACTGCGTGTGGGTCCCCTGACAGCATGCCCCTACGCACTCCAGGCCTCAGTTCGTAGCCCTTCCACTTGGGCAGGTACCACTTCTCTCCTTTGCACTCGTACTGCATTGATTTGAAAACAAGGTGCCTCATGTAAGTTGCAATACGCATGCCATTAAATTTTAGAAGAGGTTGGCATAATTTGTGAGCTGCTCTGGCACGCAAACATTCAAAGGAAATAAAGCACGTAATACACTTAACACACACAGACTGCAACTCTATGTAATAGATCAGCAGTCACGCACACATACACACATGTCCATGATGGAAGGCCCTGCCTAGACGCATCTGTTTTTTTTGTACATTGCATCGGTGCTTGTCATCAGGCAAACACACACACTCAAACACAATCACGCACTCACACATACAGACACATACAGATCAAACACACCAAGCATACCTCATCCATGATCTGCTGCACCTCGAAGTTTCCCTCCTCCACCTCCACTTCGCCTGCAGGCTTATCGCCTGCAAGGAACCGTTGAGAAAACTCTCTTGCTTCATGCCCAAGAGATCCTTAACAGTTTTTGTGAGCAGCGAGGTGAGTGGAATGTAGCTCAGGCTTTTCAAACAAAAATTGTATTTCATATGACTAGTGAGGCTATTCTTCCTAGCCTGGCGATAAAAATTCAAGAGGACCGACAACCAATCCACTCTAAAACAAAGCAGATTTGATAAAGCACACAGACGTTAAGCGTCTACACAACCACTGACGCGTCTCTATGGAGCCATCATTTTGTAAGAACCCCTCTTACCAGGCTGAAATGCAATGTGAGAAGGGTACCGAGTGCCTGTCCAGCCTAAGATGAAGCCCTCCTCCTCCTCGTCCTCCTCCTCCTCCTCCTCCTCATCTACCTGATAGAGGCTGGTTGATCTGAGTTTGCATGCAGGAAATGCCCAAAGTCCTGTTAAGCTGTCAGGACAAGGGGGGCTGCGCGTCATTTGAACGGGTATTACCTTGTTTGATTGTTCTCAGCACTGTTACTAAATTACTTTTGTGCTTTTGTGTTTTTATTGCCTGCGCACCCGAATCATCATCATCTGTTGAGGTTTCTCAAGGTTGCTCTGTGCACGCACAAAGGCACACAAACACATATGCACACACACGCACACACGCACGCACACACACGCACCTCGCCTTTCTTTTCGACCCAGCCTGCTGCCGTAAAACCTGTGGCGATGGCCTCGCTGAGCGGCTGGGAAAGGGGTTGAGTATTAAAGTGGTGCTTGTGGTGGTGGCCGGAAACTGCCCTTGCTCACCCGCCTCTGTCCCAATGCTACTCGCTTCTCCTGCCCTCCCTGCACGACGCCTACTCTTCGGCACAGACACAGTGGACGCAGCTTGAAATGCAGGGGGCTGAGGCGGTTGAGGGGGCTGGTGTGGCTGTGCTCGTGGCTGCCGTGTGTGTGGTTGTGTGTGTGGCTGTGTGTGTGGTTGTACGCGTGGTTGTGTGTGCGGTTGTGTGTGCGGTTGTGTGTGTGGCTGTAACGCTTGGGAGGTGTGTGCATGAGCTGAGGGTGCTCGGGAAGGAGCGCGCCGTCTTGCTGGCGGGGGCATTGCTGTGCTTGCTGACGGAGATGCGTGTGTTAAAGCCAGATCTCTTGCCCGCGACAGGACTTGCTGCGGAGTTGTGCATGACGGCGCGAAGAAGGGAGGCGCTCCTGCTCCCAGCCTTTTTGACGGTGCTGGTTGTGGTGGCCGTGGTGGTTGAGGTGGTTGTCGGGGACGTTGGGGGAGTTGGGGGGGCTGGTGTGGGGGGGCTGTGCGGCGAGCACGTGAGGATGGGTTGGCGCTCAGCAGGTCGTCAAGGGGGCCTCTACCGTTGGTATAGTTAGGCTGCGAGGCAGGAGTGAGAGAGGGGTATTATTTAAGCCAGTGAGAGCGGTAGAGAAAGGGTGGATGCGTTAAGGCCAAATCCAGGCAAGTGTCTGGCAAGGGTGCACGAAGGGAGGGTTCTGTAGACGTGTTTCACATGCGAGATGCAAGCTATGCCAGTGTGATGCAAGCTATGCCACACCAACAAGCTTCTACGTCCCGCCACAGCTAGCATCAGCGTTTCAACTCACCCTCCAGTTGCTGCGTTGAAGCTCAAGAACCTGTGTGTGTGTGATTGCGTGTGCGTGTGTGTGCATATGTGTGTGTTGGGAATAATACGGTGCAGAAGTGTTTCAACAAACACTAAGATAACAGGTTATTAGGATGTGGGCAGCAGCGTACGGTTGGCAATGCAAAATCTCCAGATTCTGAAAAAGTTGAGGGAAACTAGGATTATACCAAAGCGGCTCTTTTCACCCCGCTTTTCAGAAGAAGAAAAAACAGGTTTACCTCCGGCCATACAGATGCTGTACCAATCAGTCCATTTTTGCAGAAATAAGAATACGACACACTTTCAATGGGCTGTCCCCGTGAACAGTCTACCCCTTTGCAAGCCAAACAGTCCCACTTCACTTTGCGTCACCACAACCTTGTAACCCTTGTAACCCCACTGTATTATTATTAAGACCTGAGACATGCGTTGGGTAGCTGATATTTGCTCATTCACCAAGTGCTTGGCGGTTGGGAAGAGGTGCAGAGACTTGGGAGATAAACGGATCAAACTGTTTTTCACACAGTCCATCAATTGGCCCCATACAGATTTTATTTGACGCATTTAGTTGCCCGCACTTCTGAGAGCAAAAACCAGGCTGAGACTCAAAGCAGGTATAGAGCGATAGATCCTTCTGTCTTTTCCCCCTGTGTCCCTTATGTGAGTGCCTTCCATTTGCCGGCATTTCCAGTACCCTTGCCCGAATTCGATATTGCTGCATTGTTATATGATCATTTATAACGCTTATATCTTGAAGCAGAGATCAATCGGTGCAAGTTCAGAAATGCACGTTTCCCTACTAAAGTGAATGCAAAATACACAACAGGCCCCACACAGCCCCCGAGAGTGCCTAATTTACAGCAAATGTCCATGGTTTAGATAGAAAATCAAGCTTTTTGCATTCAGGTGAGGTATAGGGGGCTTTGGATTGGGTGAACGCTAAGTGAGACTGTGGTTGGGGGGATCTGTTCACAGAAACAGCCAATGGAGAGGGGTGGGTTCTTTGGAGTGGCAGCGGGCAATTGAGGGAGATTGGGAGCACCTCAGCAGCACCGCCAGCAACCAGCAGGTCTACCATCCCCAGACAGCACCAACCTAATGGTCTTGGCAAACTTCAACGTGACATCCACCTCATTAAGACTTTGAGGACACTAGACCTCAAAAACAGTTGAGCATCGCACAGGAACAGTATAAAGACTTCTGCATAGGGTTGGCCAGAACCGGTAATATACCCCGTATATGGCTGCAATTTTGCATATCTGGTCTTGCTGCCAAAATTACCCTACCTCTGCACTGTCCTTCCTTCCAATACCCTCCCCACTCTTCTGTTGGGAGGCCATGGCACCATCTACAACAATCACACGATGGATACATTCAAGGACTTGGGTCCAAATTCTCAAAAGGTCTTAAAATTTGCAACCAAGCTCCATATGCATTCTGTTTGTTCACACCAGACGTGCCAATTTCAAGTACCATTACCAATTTTCATCAGAGCCAGTTTCAGGCCACCCTGCAACCCTCCTAATTAACAATAATATAATAATAGTCGGCGCCTTCTAATTTGCGAGGCACTTTACAGATGCAAATGAACAAAGCAATCTACCTCTCCTGCACACAACCCACCGATGGCGGGGTGACAAGCGGGTCTTCAGCGAATCGGTCGCTGATGAGGAGATCTGCCTCAAAAACTTCCTCGAGCTCACGACTGGTGCTGAAGTCGAAGCGCACCCCGTACTTGGGGCGGAAATGGGCTACGAAGCACTGAAAGTACACGTGCAAGTGCGTGCAGTCGTCAAACGAAGCTTGCTGTGATGTGCCAGTAGTCAATACATCAGCCTATATGAGCATTGGAATGCATGCACACAGCTTTAATCATCACAGTTGCACAGCAAATCAAGAGTGCTGGAAAAAGCGCGTCACTGGAGAATAATTCTGCAGCAGCCCCTCTTGTAGCGCTTTACACCCTTACTGCTTATACAAACAGTTTTTGATATAAAGAAGGAGGGAGTCCATGGTCTTTAAAGTTTAAATATGTCGCTAAACACGTCGCTTTATCTACGGTCATTACCTGCCAAGAAGGGAAATAAATGACACCACGTCTGCCATCCTGACGATGTGTACAGATCCGACCCACATGTATATCGGCATAAAGAAGATTGAACATAGGGCCCTGCGTGCACACGTGAATGTGCGAATGAGAGTGCGTGAGTCTATGCATGTGTATATGTGAGTGATTGTATGTAAGTGCTCATGCGCGCGGATGCAAGTGAGAGTGAGTATGAATATGTGCACATAGCTGTGCATGAGCGTGCACGTGTGTGCTGGTGTGTGTGTATGTGTGCGTGTGTGTGCGTGTGTGTGTGTTTGCGCGTGTTTGTGTATTTACGTGAGTTTGCAACATGAATTTTACAAGAGTGTGCATGCGCATTTTGAATTGTATTAATGTGTCTGTGTTTGAGAATGTGAATGTGTGTGTGTGCATTACGTGAGTTTGCAACAAGCATTTCCAGGAATGTGCATGCGCGTTTTAGATTGTGTTAATGTGTCTGTATGTGTGAGAGAGAGGGAGAGTGTGCGTGTGTGTGTGTTTCTGTTGGGTGCGTGTGCTTGTGTGTGTGTGTGTGTGTGTGTGTGTGTGTGTGTGTGTGTGTGTGTGTGTGTGTGTGTGTGTGTTTGTGTTGGGTGCGCGTGCATGTGTGTGTGTGTTTGTGTTGGGTGCGCGTGCATATGTGTGTGTGTGTGTGTGTATGTGAGTGTGTGTGTGAATGTGTGTGTGTGTGTTGGTGTGTGTGTGAAATGTGCGCGTGCTTACACCTTTTCCTCCGAATTTTGCATGGCTCCTGCGTTACTAAATATAATACCTTATTTATTTTCTGGTACCATGCCAGATCATATGCAAAATCACCATCATATGCAAAAATCACCAGTATTTTTGAAAAAAATCAATAATTACCGTTACTACCATGATGCTGTCCTCATCAAAGCTGCTCAAAGCAGGAACTCCTACAAGGAATGTGTGCACACGGTCATCATCTGTAGCAGCAAGCACAAAGGCTGCCAATAGAAGGTAAGCTTGCTTACCTGGATGCATCTGCACCACACACACAGAAATGGGCCATGGACGAATTTCTCTCTCTCTCTCTCTCTCTCTCTCTCTCTCTCTCTCTCTCTCTCACACACACACACACACACACGCACGTGCACGCGCGCACGCACGCACACACACGCACACGCACACGCACGCGCACGCGCACGCACGCACGCAAGCACGCACGCATGCACGCACGCACGCACACCCCCGGATGCTGGGGCCCATCATTAATCACCCACACTTGTCTGTACGGTGGATCCAGGAAGCTCGGCTCTTCAGACCTCCAGGTTTCAGAGTGCTGCCTTGGGACCATGACTTGGGTAAGAGGGTTGTTTAATTTGTACAAACACACACAAAACACACACACTCACATACACACACATGTTCACACACACACGCACACACATATGTAGGCACACATATACACACACAAACACACACATGTGTACACACACACTCACACACAAACACGCACACTCACACACTTAAACACACACGTACACACACTCACACACACACACACATGTACACACACGTACAGACACACGTACATACACGCACACATTTAAACACACATACGTACGCACATGCTAAACAACAGGGCAAACAGAACACCGAGGCAGAAGCACATCAGCAGCTCAGCTACGCCTATGATGACATGGTGAGTATCCTCTCCTGTCCCAATGCTCCCATCTGGGCAAATCCTGAGGCAGCAATGAGACCTTCTTGACGAGAACATCATTTTGCTTGTGCTGAAGGCTCTCTTTGTTGCCTCTATGCTTTTGTAGTGTCCAGTGTCCGACCGTCAGCACACTCTCTCTCTCTCTCTCTCTCTCTCTCTCTCTCACTCTCTCACACCTATATAAATGACTTAATGCATAATGCATCAATCAAGCTCCTCTCAAGCGGTGTATTGCTCCAGCTTGAAGCCAGTTTTAGTGTGCTCAAGCGATGAAACTTATAAAGACCTTGTCGATGAGAGATGACCGTATAATTACCTATTTCTTTCACCTCTTATTTTTTCTTACTGTCTGGTCAAATCACTGTCACAGCAAAGTACAAGACTCAGCAAATCAACTAACTAGTATTGTGTCTGGTTCCTTGCCCTTGTGAGCAGCACATGCGCACACTCATAATACACACCAGCACACATACATAAACATATACACACAAACATAAATACATGCACATAAACATTAACACATTTGCTCATAAACACATTTGCATATAAACATAAACATGCACACACAAACATAAACACACACACAAACATAAATACTTGCACCCAAAGGGTATTAACTTCATGGACACGGCGGAAATGTATCCAGTGCCTACCGAAGCTGAGACTCAGGGCCGAACAGACCAGTACATTGGCAGCTGGATGAAGGGTCGCAAACGGGATGACATTGTGCTTGCCTCCAAGGTGGGCGTTTATGTGTGTGTGTGTGTGTGTGTGTGTGTGCGTGCGTGTGTGTGCTTGCATGCTGTAGTGTGCCTACTATGTGTGTATTGCGTGTGTGTGCTTGCATGCTGTAGTGTGCCTACCTGTTGCTTGTGTAAATAAGGGGCGCAATTGTTATGTGCGGTATGTAATCCAGTTCACCACATGAGTATTGACACCCAATGCAGTAAAACCTTTTATCCAAGCAACAGCAAGCAAGAGGACATCACGCTTTCTTCTTTAGTAGGGTTGGATAGAATTGCGCGTGCACTCCGTGCATGACCTTATGTTTCTAGGTTTGCCTGCCCAAAATATACACCCTATATCGTTCTGCCCAGCCCTGCCTAAGAGTTGTTGATTGTGTTTTGTGCAAGCGTCGTTTTGGGTGATGTAACTGCTGATCTGCCATGCGTTGGGGAGGGCGTACAGTCATTTAAACCTGCAACTGTACATGAGACGTTTCAGTCACGCGTGTATGTGTTATGTGTAAATGCTACTTTCATTTGTCAAGACATATCAGTCACGAGTGTGCACATAAATGCTACTTTCATTTGTTGACATCAAGTTCCGCTTCTTTCTACTTAGGAGCTATTTTACGAAGCTGGTTTGTCTGATTGTGTGTGTGTGTGTGTGTGCCTGAGCAGGTGTCCGGATACTCACCTCGAACAACCTGGGTCAGGGATCCACCACGAAATGTGTAAGTGTGTGTGTATGTAAGTTTTGTGTGCGTGTTTTAAGTGTGTAGTGTGTAAGCACGTATGTGTTGTGTGGACGTGTCTATGTTTTATGTTTTATGCGTAGTGTACTTGCATGTGTATGTGCCTTTTTTACGTGTTGATGTGCCAAGCGCTCTCCAGTTGCGGAACACGCACTACAAGGAGCATTTCTGTATCAAACCTCCAGACGTGCAGCAACGAGTTGGATGTTTTTTTCTTGTTATTGTCCTGCACTACTCAGTCTGAATCAGGCGTGTGCAGGGATGTGTGCATACAGTCATTTGGGACGTTCAATGCTGTAAAGTACGCGTTAAATACGATGCGGCGTATTATACAAATACGCCGTATGACACATCCCTGGGCATGTGAAAGAATTCAACATAGCATGCTTTGCGCGTACAAAGCGCTCCAATGTGTTGCTTACATTTCTCCTCAAATGCTGAGTTTAGATTGGTGCCCTCTATTTCACGCTTCAGTCACGCATCGCAGCTTAATGTGTTGTACTTTATGCTGTCATAACACGCACAAAACAGATTACTAACATCATACAATCGTATGACTCTTCTGTGCCATCGCTCTCTTCAGGCGTGTTACACCAGAGCAGATCCAGGTAAGCTTTATGTGTGTGTGTATGTGTGCGCAATCATGTTTATGTGTGTGTGCATTTGTGTTAATGCGCATTTGTGTTTTTATGTGTGTGTGTTCAATTGTGTTTATGTGTGTGTGGATGTGTGTTATGCGCTTTTGCAAGCGTGTTGGCCCTGACAGTCCTTGGTACTTTTTGCCCTGTGCAACTCTAGCATTATGGTTTCCTGGCAGCAACGTAATTTAGCACTGCATTGCCAGCAGGTTGAGTTGTCAGACACAGACAAATCATAGGTCTGTGCCTGTGCGAATTGGGAACCACTACTCAATTAATTAGTCAAAGTCGGATATGATTGTGTGGATGTTGAGTAGAGGGTGTGATATAAGTAGCGAGAGGTAGAGCTGCTCTTCACAAAGTGTGGGCCTATGCCTGTGTTTTTATAAGCTGCAGCAGGGAGCCCAATCAGTGCGAGCAATCTTTGTTTGAATGAATATTTCTACAGCTCGTGTGCTGTATGCCAACTTAGCAAAAGCTCCACCCTCTTTCAGGTGGCGTTTGCAAGTATTGAGCTGTGTGTGTCAAAAATTGTGCAATTCCAATGTGTGGAAGAGGTCCAAGGAAGCACGTACACAGATAGGCACCAAGAAAGCACGTACACAGATAGGCACACATTTGCACATACGTGTGTACTCACACTCACGATAACCACACTCACACAACAGATTTAGTAAAAGTGTGAACTAAACAGAATATGTCAATTTTACTAACTTTGATGCATGCGCAACTGCAGGAAAGTGTGGACCACAGTTTAACGCGCTTGGGCACTGATTACTTAGACCTGCTGCAGATCCACTGGCCAGATCGTGAGTGATTGTGTGGGTGTGGGTGTGGGTGTGGAGTGTGTGTGTTTGTGTGTGTGTGTGTGTGTGTGTGTGTGTGTGGATGTGTGTGTGTGTGCGCGCGAAGCGCGCACGAGAGTCTACTACCTATTGTGTAAAAGTGGCACGTGTGTAATTGCTGTGTGTACTTTGTTAGTCAGTGTTCCTTTGTGCCTGCACTTGAGCGTCGGAAGGCGTTGATGGTGTATGTATGTGTCAGTGTGAGGGCAACCGTTGAGTGCCTCTTGAGTTTAGGCAAATGCGTGTTTTCTCAAATCCTTGAGAGAGACCGTTCCTTATCCCACACAAGGGATACACTGCTGGTGTTTTGTTTACTGCTCTCACGCGCGCAAGCACGCACATATGCACGAACACACATGTGCATTCACACAGCACTCTCATGCATACAACACACATACACCTGAGGCTCTTAACACAGGCTCGTATACCTCCTACGACTAAGTGCACACTCACGTACCAATTCTTATTGTCTGTACTCATTGCAGGGTACGTGCCTCTGTTTGGAGCCCCCTCATATGACATAGCAAATGAGCGAGAGGGGGACATTCCTTTTGAGGAGCAGCTGCGGGGGATTGAGAATGTTATCAAGCAGGGCAAGGTGGGTGCAAAGAAGAATGCGTTCAGCATCAACATCAGGGGTGGGAAAGTGGTGTATGCGTGCATGATGTGGTGTGTTGTTTGTCGTTACAAGCATGACCAGAGGCGCCGCGGATTTGTTATGGCGGTATTTGAGTAAAGTACTGCTGGGGTTCTTAGGATATTGTGATGGCAGGTTTTGTGATGGCAGGCAGGGGGATTGTGATGGCAGTGTTTGTGATGGCGAGTTTGTGGTGGAAGTGTTTGAGTACAGTACGGTTGGGGTTCTCAGGGTGTTGTGATGGCAGTGTTTGTGATGGTGAGTTTGTGATAGCAGGCAGGATGTTTGTGATGCCAGTGTTTGTGATGGCGAGTTTGTGGAAAGTACGGTTTGGGTATTCAGGGTATTTGTAGGGTTGGCCAAGACCGTATATGGGATTTTATGTATACGTGTATATACAGCGTATAAACCTTATTCATACGTATGTACCGTTTAACGCTCCTAAGAATTTTTGTGATGGAGGCAACAGCTGAGACTGCTGGACATCCTAGAGAGGCCCAAATGTCGTGCATCTATCAAAAAAGTAATAAAAACCGCGGGCAATTGCTCGCATAGCGCGGTGAATCGGTAGGGCGTGATCTGGCAGGCCTGCATGTAATTGAAAGGTATCCATGCACAAGGAAACACTCTCACAAGTGTAAACGAAGGGCACTAGAAGAGGGCCCTACAAGAGGTCTCCAGAAAGACAGCAATACGCAGCACGTTTCTTGTTTTTTGTTTGACCCCCTGCCTGATTCACTCTGACGCCACTTTTGGTGCCACATTTTGCCTTTTCATTCTAAAATTGCGCCGTCCCTTTTCATAGTGTTTGTCATTTTTTCCTGTCATGGTCGTTGTTTGCAACTGACACTCCATGCTTTGACCCCCCCCCCCCAAGTAAAAGCACGTCCTCACCTCACTTGTGAAAATATGTGCAAATGAGAGTCTACAGTGTGTGTAAGATTTGTGTGTAGTTGTATAACTGAAGAGGCAATGAGAGGCAAAGATTTAGGAGAAAAATGATTTGAGCACCAACACACTCTCACGTGCACACACTTTGTTATATACATGTACATTCTCATATGCACACACACCTATCCACACGTACACACTCTTGCACACATACACACACACGCAGGCACACACGCACACACATACACAAACGAACAAACACACCCTCACACACGTACAAACACACCCTCTCACACACACACGCACAGGTCCGTCACTTTGGGCTCTCCAACGAGACAAGCTACGGTGTCAGTGAGTTCTGCCACCAGGCAGCCCTGCACAACCTGCCCAAGCCCATCAGCATCCAGAACTCGTACTCGCTGCTGGCGAGGAGCTTTGAGACGGACTTATCAGAGACGTGCAGACGCCACGGAGTGGGCCTGCTGTCATACAGCCCCTTGGGTGAGTGTAGTGATTGTAGCAGGGTTTTGTGAGAGAGTGCCTTTTCCTTGTGGATCATTGGGCCTGTTCCATCAGCAGCTTCACGTTGGTGAGTGAGCGTAGCAGGGTTTTGTGAGAGAGAGAGTGCCTTTTTCTTCTGGATCATTGGGCTTGTTCCATCAGCAGCTACACGTTGGTGCAGCACACAGCATTAGGACGTAATGGGCCTGCTGTTATGCAGCCCCTGGGTGGGGGGCGAGCAGTGACCTCGTGATAGCATGTAAACAATGAACTATGAACTACAGTCTCTTGTGGCCATTCTGAGCGTTACAAAGGGGACAAGTGAAGAAAGGTACCTTCTTGTCACACACACACACACCCTGGGAGGGTGAGATCATGAACAAGATCCTCTCATGGAAGCAGGTGTTTAGTTGTTATGCACACATGCTTTACTATAGCCAATGTCCTTATTGTCACAAAGCTGTTGTTGCATTTGCCGCAACGTAGACCTGCTGTTTGGTGTAGTAGGGTGGCACGTTCTCCAATCACGCCAATCACGGTGAGCGCGCATTGTTACCACAAGGAACTGAAATTTGTCAAGAAATCCAAGGATTCTCAGTATAATGCACGCTCTCCCATCACGCCAATCACGATAGAACGCGCATTGTTACCACAAGGAACTGAAATTTGTCAATAAATTCAAGGAATCTCAGTATAATGCCAGAGGGGGTTGACTGAGGAAATGCCTGAAAATGTGCATTTTTGCACTCTGAATCCAGCCATTCACTGCCCACTCAGCCAACTGAAACCATCCTGGCTTTAATGAAAGCTGATGTTGTAAGCTGCACGAGGATGTGCTTATATCCATGTAAGTCACAGTGTGCGCAAATTGACGGGGGTCAAAGCTCACCTTGACTGCCCAAACCTTAATTTGGGCCTTTCTATGGGAAAACAGCACATGTTGAGCCACATCAGCCACGCACTTCATCTTTTCACTTGATTTTTTTTGCAATCATATTCGTTTATTACAACAACTCTATACCACTCGAAAGTATGCCATTTGGTGGAGTAGGTGATCTGCTGTGAAGATTTTGTGGTGAAAAGTGGGGTCCACGCCGCAGATTATCAGACACGCGTGCCCTAAGTTGCTATGTTCAAGCTCAGGTGCTGTCAAAAGTTTAGAGCAAGAGCTACCTCTGGGTGCTAAGCTTAAACATAGCAACTTAGGGCGCACGTGCTCAATTCACATTTTAAAATGACCCTTTTTTTTGGCTCAGTCAGCCCCCTCTGGTATAATCAGGCTTGTCGAGATACGCCGTACTTCAGCTTTCTTGACCGTAATTACGGTACCGTACCGTAATACGCCGTACAATACGGTGCAAGTACGGTCTGTTTGAAAAGACGGTGTCCGACCGTACAGTATGGTGCCACCGTACAGCACGATGCTGACCGTAATTTGGCCGTTTGGCTCCAATTTCGACCCAAAACATTCCTTGTCTTTTTGCAACAATTAGTTATGAATAGAACACAAATTATTAACCAGGAATCAAGTACTGCGTCCGACTTTTGAGTGTCCATGCAAGCCATCGCTGGCCCTTCCCCCGAGCTGATGCAGCCCCAACCCAGCCTCAGGATCGTTCTGGGAAGCATTGTGTGGCGTCAGCACGTAAGAGGAGCATGCTGGAGGTGGAAATGGGAGGTGTTTGGGGTGGAGAGGCCTTTCTGAGGCCAAAATTGCACTGGCAGTGCCAGCCCCCGAGCTGATGCAGCCCCAACCCAGCCTCAGGGTCGATCATGGAAGCATTGTGTGGCGTCAGCACATGGGAGGAGCACACCGAGGAGCGAAAATGGGAGGTTTTGGGGCGAAGAGGCCATTCTGAGGCCATTTTTGCACTGGCAGTGCCAGCTTGGCACCGTACCGTACACCGTACCGTATTTTACCGTATTTACGGTAAAGTACGGTGTGATAATTACGGTAGTACGCCGTAATTTAACAAGTACGGTGCGTACCGTACAGACCGTCATCGTACCGTACCGTACATATCGACAAGCCTGGGTATAATGCACGCTCTCCCATCACGCCAACCACGATAGAACGCGCATTGTTACCACAAGGAACTGAAATTTGTCAAGAAATCCAAGGAATCTCAGTATAATGCACGCTCTCCCATCACGCCAATCACGATAGAACGCGCATTGTTACCACAAGGAACTGAAATCCATCGAGAAATTCTAAGGAACCTCAGTACTCAGTACCAATGCATACTCACTGTGATTGGTGTGTTGGAGAGCTGGAAAAGCTTCAGGATGAGGAGCTGTACTCCTGCCCTCTTGAGCGACTTTTCAAAATTGCTTTCCAACTGTTTTGGGCAAGTGAGTTAAGCTTTTTTGCAGGGGGGGCGGGGCATGGCGAAGCGATTCTCTCATAACACTCATGTACGTACGCTCATGTAGGTCTTTAGCCCAAGCGCATACTCACACATACACACCTAAACATGCACTCTCACATATGTAGCCCGTATACACATGCACTATATACACATCCACATTCAGCTTAAACACACATACACTATTTACACATACACGTTTGAGCCCAAGCACATACTCACACATGCACACACTCACACATGCACACAGCTGGAGGCTCCTTAACCGGAAAATACAACCGGAGCCCTGACGCAAAAGCGCGCTTCAACCTCTTCCCAGGGTGAGTATTTATGCGTATGAGTCTTTTGTAATTTCAAGGCACTGTGTATTTGTGTTCGTATGTCAGCGTGTATATGTTTGCGAATGTATGGTTGCTTTGGTGTGTGTTCAGCACGGCAGGAGAGGACGCAGGAGGGGCAATCTAGAGAAAGGACGTGTGTGTTGTATGTACGTATGCGTGCATTTAAGGACGTGTGTGTGTTGTATGTATGCATGCATGTTAGGACGTGTGCATGTTCGGCACCACAAGACAGGACCCATGATTTGGAGAAGTGTCTTTGCCGTTGAAGTTGTTATAGCAAAGTTGCATAGGATGATATATGTTTATGATATGTAGGATAAAGGTAGGATGACATGTTTATGATAGGTAGTATGATATGTTATTCCCTCATGTTCCATGTGTGAAAAAAGTTGGGTTCGTGTTGTTGTGAGTGGATGACGTTCACGACTTCTGCCTCCTTTTACGTGGGCTGTTTACAGGTACATGGAGCGCTACAAGACTAGCCTTGTCAAGGTACGAGGACAATAAGGGGGCAGGGACCTTATATATTTGAATTACAAAATTTAAAAAAGGAATGTCGAGCCTCTTTTCCTCTCCCCCTCTTGTCTTTAGCTGTTGACCTTTATTCTGGTGCTGTTCGTCTGAATCGTAGTATCTGAGCAAGACCAGTGACAGGATTCCTGTAATAGCAGTGGTCAGGATAATAACCTATTTTCGGACCTGATTGCGATTACTGGCTATCTTTTTTACTTTCTGCACCACTGCCACCCCCCGTGTGTGTTTGTGTTATGAGAGATCAATGACAAAGTTCTTCCCTACATCTTGCCGACACAGATTACATTGTACCAGGGTGCCTTTCACCAACAACCACTCCAAACCTGATGCCCACAATGTGTGTGTAGGAGGCTGTGATTCAATACGAGGAGGTGGCTGCCAAGCACGGCCTCACCCCCTCAGAGCTAGCCCTCGGCTGGTGCAAGTCACGCTGGTTCATGGCAAGCACCATCATCGGTGCGACAAGGTACGCGTGTGCTGTGGGTAATGTGTTTTGCGGGTTTGCTACTAGCTGTGCCTTGGATTGCTACTTTTAGTGCAGGCCCTGCTTGTTCTTAAAGTAGCTGAGAAGTACTCAGCGGTGCACTTGCGGTGCATGGCCACAATCTGATTGCCTGGCGTGTTGCCCTGTATGATAATGCTTGCAGCATGGAGCAGCTGAAAGAGAACATCAATGCTTTTGACAAGGAGCTCAGTGCGGAATGCCTGGCTGATATTGCCGCCGTGTACAAAAAGTTCCGGGACCCTACCATCATGTAATTTTTTGGTGACGAATGTTAAGCTCGACGAGCGTACGGACGCCCAAGGTAGGCGCTTCCAATGCGCCACAACACATTTAGATTTCTAGCTCCCTCTCGCTCGGCAAGGCAAGCAATGACCCCAAAACCCACACTACCTGCTGTCAAGGGCGGACGAGCTCTCTCTGAGCAGCGCTTGCTGCCGATGGTAGTACGTGTTTTTGACTCGCGGAGGAGTTGCTACATTATGCTGTATGGATGTGTACATCCGGTGCTTGTGGTGAGGAAGAAGTCCTGTAAGTGTGCAAGAAAGACTGCGCTAACACATGAGCCTTGGTCTTGAATGAGAGAGAAGTGAGAGTGAGAGAGAGGGTGCACGTGTGACACTGCAGGACCTGTGACAGTTGCATCCCTTGTCCATTTCGTCTGCTTTTCTTTTGCACGCGTGGAGTGATCACCGTGGAATTGTGTCTGCGCCCATTTCTGTGTGACGAAGCTAATAGCAAACTTACAATTTTGTCTGATAAAAAACAAGCTTAGCTCCAAATGCCTCAGGGGCATCTGATTGGAAGCTTGGAAATAGCCTGCAAGCACACCTAGCCGACCAAAAGGGGAAAGGCTTTCGATTTGTGTCTCAGAACATGCGTCCCAGAATGTTTTGTCTGCAGGGCATTGCACTGGCTGTGACCTGTATCCCTGGCTTACATTGCTGCCGACTGGGTCCAGCAAGAAAAACATCAGCCTAGCAAGCGTGACTGCCGTTTACCCCTTTGTAAACCCTTTCTGATTATAATCTTGGTTTTCTTTCCCAGAGCTAAAGTTTGTAACCCGACCACCTATAATTGTAGTGAAGGTGGTGAAAAAACTCCCGCGGCAATCAGCAATGCGGCTGTACAACTCTTTGACTAAATCCAACAGCTACACAATGAAAAAGGTCTTACATGCTGATGACATGCAGCTGAATACACGATCCTATGATTGCTGGTTTCTGCCATGGATGGTCTGATACTATCGTATATCTTCAAACAGAAGCTGCAAAACTGTGAACCCATTGGTCTCAGCCGTTTTGTCGTAGACCTCAGAGAGAGACACTTGGAGTACTAGACACCTTATTCTGAATTTCATTTTAGAGAACACGACAGCAAACGCTTTGCTTATCACCAATGGTGTGCTCTTCTACAAAAAGGGCTCTGGTCACTCGTTCGCCTTATATCAATCCCAAATACATGTGTCTTAACCTGCCTCGTGATGTCATTGCAGTACATCTCGTTCACACCCTACGTTTTGAGACAGCAGCATGGAACCAAAGTAACTCCCCCACCTGTGACCTGTGTGATACTGATGGTGTCTAAGATGAGCAGCATGTTCTTTTCCACTGCGTCAACCCATGATTTCTCTCCGCAGGAAACATGCGTCTCTGTTTCATTAAACAGGAGCTAACAACATATCTACTTTTTTCATGCAGAACAGTACTTTTCCCCTCCATTAACTAATTGCTTTTCATGAGCAGGCTAGCCGTCACACTTCTAATCTGAAGCCTTTTCTTTAAACCTTGTATTCTGACCAGTCTAAATACATGACGACGACTCCATTCTACTCTCTTTCATTCTTGTTTGCTCGTTGGGAAATTTGAGACTGTTCTGCGTGAACACATCATTTCGGATTGGAGAGCTGCTCAGCTTCCTAGACAGATGCACACTTACCACACACACTTTGGCACACCTTTGGGATCTGAGTCTGGCTG
>Ga0307947_1001642_pt1 | contig 17785 bp, 21 predicted proteins | sample OrgLakmetagen232_FD_201840 | JGI IMG/M metagenome (GOLD analysis project Ga0307947, IMG submission 201840) | Saline water microbial communities from Organic Lake, Antarctica - #232 | ecosystem: Environmental > Aquatic > Non-marine Saline and Alkaline > Saline | place: Antarctica: Organic Lake...
TAGCTTCTTTTTCTGGTGTCTTGTTCAGTCTGGCCTCTTTCTCTTCTTGAAGCTGGCTTTTTTATGCTATAGCTCAACTGCCCTCGCTGGCGGATATAGCTGTGTAACCCTTACCCTTACCCTTTGTTGCTGTCTCAACTTGCAGGGGGGCCAACACCTGATCGGCTGGTGCGCTGCAACTTGGGGCTCTGCTTTCTTCTTGGATGCGCAGTACACGGGGGAAGACAAAGTCACAGCTGACTACCTCGTGGTAAGCACTTGCCATGATGAACTCACTTGTGGTTTTTGAGCTCATTTGCAGCAACAGCCCTGTATTTTTATGGCAGAACTAAGTGAAGCAGAAAATGCAATGTAGCAACCACATGCCATGATGTCCTGCCCTGTTTGTTTTTTGAGCAGCTCATTTGCAGCAACAGCCATGCATTTTCATGGCAATACAAAATTGAGCTGAATGGCAATGCCTGATGCAGGAGCGCTTTGACGAGGTGGTGGAGAAGAATGGCCTGCAAGGCAAGGTTGTAGCCCTTGCCACAGACACACCGTCCACCAACAAGTCCATGTGGGGGAAGCTGATCCAGAAGTACCCCAAACTCATTGCGTTTGGGTGCTGGGCCCACGTACTGCAGTTGTTCCTGACAGGTATGTAATTTTTTTTTGCACCTCTTTGTAACTTTGTAACAGGTACGTGGGATGGGTTCCTGTGTTTCTATTCCTTGTGTAACCACCAAGTGGCAGCTCATTTTTGTAAATAGCACTAAAATTTCATTGTAATTTCCCCCCGTCCTGATTACGTGCAGATGTCGGCAGTAAGCCCAACCTCGAAAAGACCTTGAAGAACGCACGCAGCATTGTCAAGGTCTTTCTGAGGCAGGCAAGACCTGGGGCCTTGCTCTCTCAGCAACAGCGGCAGCATGGCATCAAGAAGAGCCTCGTCATGGACTGCGTGACCCGCTTCAGCTCCAAGTTCAGCATGCTCCAGAGCCTGCGTATCAACAAGCAGCCCCTACAGAGCGTTGTGGTGCTTGACCGCTTCCCAATTACGAAGGCAAAGTGGGTAGCAACTTTTGTTTGTTGTAGCAACTCTGGTGTGTCAGTGTGCCTAATGCCTAACGATGACTCAATGTTCTCACTGAACCCCCATTGCCCTCCATCATTTTGAGTACCTTGCTCCTGTGGTTTTGCTTTCACAGGAACCGCCAAGTGAAGGATCACGTCCTAGATGAAGGCTTCTGGAAGCATGTCAAGTTCATGGTTGACATGCTGCAGCCCACCTGCGACCTGATCAAGGCCATCCAGACCGACCACGCCAACCTTGCGGGTACGCTTGCCGTTTGCATGTGTAAAAAATATTTCTTTGTGTGTGACAGCCGGATGTGTGCTTGTTTGCTGCCTCCTACTTTGTGCAGAATCTGCCTCTCAACATTAATTTTAATGCACATCTTTTTTGAGAACTAACTTCACTACACTCTTGCCCTTCACTTGCAGATGTGCACTGGGCACTGCAAAAGCTGGACAAATTCTTTGAGGCAGCACTGGATGACGTCCCAATCCTCCTCACCAGAGGTCCAGCAGCTACATGCGATTCTGAAAAAGCGCATGAACTACGGAGAGCACCCGGCGCAGTACCTGGCAGCATTGTTGGACCCCAGGTGTGTATTTCTTATTCCTTTAAGCAATTGCTGGGCCACCACTTCTTGTCAGCTCCTGCATCCTGGGCTTTGAACCCTGTTTTTTTTTTGCTGTTCGTTTTTTCCCCCCAAGGTTCAGTAGGTTGCTATCCATGGGTTGCAGGTATGTTGGGAACCGGGATTTGATGAACCTGACTACAGAGCAGCGGGAGGCTATGGAGGACCTGCTTTTGACCTTAGCCAGCCCCACAGCCAACATGAACGACCAACACGCAGCCACAGCCCTTGTTCAGTTCAGGCGCATCTGGATGAGCAAAGACTACTTCAACACCATGAAATTGAGGGTAGGTTCTGTGTTTTGTCTTTGCATTGCAATTTGCCATATCATGTGTTTTTAGTTTTTATGCACATGAAAATGCTCGTGGTGTTGCTGTAAATTGCAGCGATGCCGACATGATTTTTGCATGTGTTTTGCCTTGCACACAGCCTGCGCATTTCGATCCAGCGCTGACAGCTGATCCCAAGACTTGGTGGGAGGAGAACGGCAATGCCACCCCCATACTCAAGGTACATATGAAAGCATTTTGGGGGAAGGGCATCCTTAGATCCTTAGTGAACATTTGAGGCACGCTGTGTATATGCTCTTTAGGCAGAGGTTTGAAAATTTCGAAGCTGTCGTTGATAATTTGTAATAATTGGTTTGTGCTTCTTTTATGTCCCTTTCAGGCTGTGGCCGTGCGCGTGCTGTCACTCCCCCCCACCTCGTGCGCTGGCGAGCGCTTGTTCAGCACTTTTGCCAGCATCTGGAACGACAAGCGCAACCGCATCTTGTTGGGCAGGATGTGGCTGATGGCCTTTATCTTTTTCAACACCCGCGTCATGCAGCGCAGGTAATTAGCAAGTTTTGCGCAGGTAATTGCCAATTTTTGCGCATAATTAAATCTGCTTGAATTGCACATGAACATCTCTTTACACGTGCTGCTCTTCATTAGCGTGCACATGCGAAGGTTCTGCACATACTAGAACTGGAGTTGCATGTTCATCTGCACTGCAGGGAGGCGCAGCTGTTTGATGCCAGCGATGAGCAGAAAAAGGAATTTGCAGCATGGCTGGAGACTGTCCGGGATGCCGCGGAGCCAGATGCAGAGGGGGATGCAGCAGTGCACATGGATGTGCAACAGATGGAAGTGGATGAGGAAGGGGATGAGCAGCAGGAGGGGGATGAGCAGCAGGAGGGAGATGAGGAGGGGGAGGGGGATGAGGAGGGGGATGAGTAAGGAGGAAACGGGTTATGAATTTCAGATTTTGTATGGTCTCAGATTTTTATGAATTTCAGAGGAGACGTTTGGAAACAGTTGGATGCAGCAAAGGACATTGAGCTGCATCCAAGGAGACAGAAAGCTGCTGAACTGTGCTCCTGGAAGTGACTGTCTGTAATTCCTGAATGTTTCACACCGTAAATAACCGTAAAGCCGACCGTCAGACGTCAAAAATTAAAATCACCGTAAATTACGCCTGGCGATTAGTTTCTGACGGTCAAAACCGCAAATTACGCCTGACCGTCAAATGACGGTTGACGGCGTCAACCGTAAAGTTCACAACACAGCATTAGAAAGAAAATGATCCCTATGAACTAAGCGACACTGCAAGGAACAACTGTAGTTCAAACTCCCTTGATGGTCCAACAACAATTTACACTGCAAAGGTATTATTTTATTGCAGCTAATTGGGTCAGTACAGCTATATGCCTGTGCGTCAATGCGAGCCTGCACGTAACAGACATTGAAATGCATCTGCTTTCAGGCACTCTGATGAAATGAGGAAATGGACAAATGGATAGGGAAGGCCACTTTTGGGGAAAACGACAGGAATGTATGCCTCCGTCCTGCTGAACCCACTTCAAAGCAAAATAAATGCTGTTCAGCAGGATTTGAGGTTAGGAACAATCACACTAGGTACACAAACAAAGCAACAGTTGAAGACCTCACCTACGGACCACGCAAACAACTAATCCCGTTTGCGTGGGCCTGCAGACTTCTCATGTGGCCAAGAGGAGGGTAATACGGGAGTTTTTGAGGACCCACCTATCCATGAAGCGGATGAAGCGCTCCCACTCAAATTGTGTTCGCAAGTTGAGGCGGGCCTCGATGGAGTTAGGCTTGCCGTTCACAAATTTGGCCTTGACGTCCGTTGTTGACAGCTCACCCTGGCGTTACATTGTTTGTTATGTGTTGCAACTGGGTGTTCTGTGTCGTGAGCAGGCTAGTAAGTATGCATATATGCTGATTCAGAAATTAAAGCACAATAATTCAATAAACGAACGCACGTGCACGTGTGCGTACATGTATGCAAGGGTGCGCGAGTGCACATGTGCATGAACATGTGCGTGCGGGGAAGTGTGTTGTGTACGTATTGTGTACGCGTTCATGTGCGTGTGTGTATGTGTGTGTGTGTGTACGTGTGTGTGTGTGTGCTTGTGTGCTTGTGTGTGTGTGTGCTTGTGTGCGTGTGTGTGTGTGCGTGTGTATGTGTTTGTGCTTGCGTGCGTGTGTGTTTGTGTGTGTGTATGTGTGTGTGTGTGTGTGCTTGCGTGTATGTGTGTGTGTGGGTGCATGCGTGCGTGTGTGTTTGTGTGTGTGTGTGTGTGCTTGCGTGCGTGTGTGTGTGTGCTTGCGTGCGTGTGTGTGTGCTTGCGTGTGTGTGTGTGTGTGTGTGTGCGTGTGCGTCTGGTGTTGTGTGTGTGTTTGTGTGTGTGTGTGTGTGTGTGTGTGTGTGTGTGTGTGTGTGTGTGTGTGTGTGTGCGCGCGTGTGTGCACACGCATGTGCGTAAATCCACTAGTGTTCACACTTGGATTACACACTTCAACTGTTCTCAGTTGATGACACAAGAGTGCACACACACCTCATCATCCACCATGTACAGGCCTGTGATTTCGCCCATCTCGGAGCTGGCCTGGAACAAGCTGGGGTTGTCAAAGATGATTTTGGCTGAGCCACTGGTGCCTGTGCGGCTCCGCAGGAGCTGCACGTCTGGCACGTTGGACTCCGTCACGCCTCTGAAGAATTGCATAGACGCGGCTTCGCAGGCCACGCTTCTGTGTAATTTCGTGAATCGTGGTGCATTTTATTCTGAGAAGGAGAAATAGGGTCGGAGATAGATGCCAGAAAGCATGGGAGTTCGCTTGCGAACAGTCTCTTGCTCCTGACCACACCCATCTCACCTGCTGCGAGGGGCCAATGAAACTCCCCCTTGTCGTCGCAGGGGGGCAGCCGAGCTGCCTGCGGCCCGGCGCTGCACAGCTCCTGCACAGTGTGTGGTGAATTCAGGGGGTAATAGGAAAACATCTTCTTCCAGGACTGACAAGCTTCGATAGACATGTATAGCGCAGGTGGTGCCACTGACCGATGTTGGTAGCGCGTGAAGCAAGCATGTTCTAATGTTCGTGGGTTATTGGTTTCTTGACGATATAATTATCGAAATTAATCAACAGTCAATCAACAGCCACAAACTCCACCAGAGCTTCACAAAATTACATCGCGTTTGTATTTCGCGTTAGCGTAACTATGCATGTATCCATTACTTTTTTGACTAGGGTGAGCGCGCTGGTAGTCTACGCGACTAGAAGTAGTGCACACGCTGATATAACCAAGATTAGTCTCTCTGGAAAATAAATGGAAACGTAAAGGGAAAGCTAAGAGCAAAAAACTGTTGAGAACATTTACTCAGAAGGAATGGGAAGTTTAAAAGCGTGCTGTACGGAGCTTGGAGATGCAACTTTTCTTCTAATTTAAATGCCATGAAACAAAACCTTTGAACCATTTGTCTGTGGAGTGACTTGGGCAGTACGTCAGAACTCCAAGAGGTCGTAAGAAATATGAATGGTTCTACACCTAAGCATCAAGTTACCGTACAGTGTGGGAGCATTACGGAGCGTAAGCATGGCATAGAACATCTGAACTTGCTATACTTCCTCCTTACTTCACGATGGAAAATCGGATTTAGGTAAAGTGAACAGCTGAGACCAGCCGTTCTGGTCGAAGGTCATTCCCCACCTTTGCAACTTTTGCGCAGAGCAGTCCATGAATTAGAGTAACTTAATTAACAGAAGCAAAGAACACAGATAACGTAAAACACAACAGCCGGCCGGCATGGGTTAGCAAAGGATGTTGTATTGCACTCTGCACCGTCCAACGAATGCAAAGCCGCACAAAATACCACCTGGAAAACAAAAGGAGGGACGGTATGTTTAATGGAGCTCAAATGGTATGGTTGGGAGCATTGTAACCATTTCTGTTGATTTGTTGGTAAATTGGTCAGGAAGACAAACAAATCATTTTTTTCCAAGGCAGAAGAAGATGGATGTGTTTTGCCTCACACACTGAAATCCACCTGCAATTGAGAACACAATCATACGGAGATATCAAACTTGCTGAACTGGTGTCTGTTGATAAGGATCAAATTACTATGAAGTTAAAACGATTTGCAAGAAAAACACTCAAGCTTCAACATGAACGTTTATTATTTTTGATGCCTATTTACGCATGCGTGCGTTGCAAACAATCCCAAAGAAAAAGCGGCGTTTACCCCAATTGCCGTAAAGGATCACTATTGGACAATTGAAATTCCGTTTCGAAACTTCTCCTTGATCTTCTCTGATAAATTGAGGGAAATTTGTGCCCTTAATAGGAATCTAGAAATCTAGGAATCTAGGAATGAATTCCTATTAGAAGGGATGACCACAATATATTTCTTGTACTAACGATCAACTTTCAATGCTACCTAGGAGAAACGTTGGTGCCTACCTATGCCAGCAGTCAACTGACCGTGCACTTTCATCCTGCACTGAACACCTCTCGGGCTTTGCTACTTCTGCTGCTCCTACTGCTACTGCTACTGCTATGATGCTCTACTTGCTCTTGCTAGACATAAACCCTTAACTGCGCCTAAAACTTCTTCTCACTGCTCCTGATGCTGCTGCGACTGCTCTCATGCTCTGCTTGCTCTGTAAATACCTCTTGCCGCAAGCAATTGGATCTTGCTTAACTGTCCCTAATGCTAATCCTTGCTGCTCCTAATGCTTTTGCTGCCCACATGCTGCTGCTGCTGCTGCTGCTGCTGCTGCTGTCGCTGCTGCAATGCTCTACTGCTACCTCTTGTCGCAGACAAGCCTGCTGAACGGCTATAACTCAAAACTTACATGGCTGTGTGGCCTATGATGCACGCTGTTGCTATAGCTGGGAGTGGCCAAAATATCTGATGACAGCTACTCAAACAAGTTTTTCTGCAATACTGCTACTGCATTTTTGCCGGCTGCTTGGCCTGAAGCGCACGTTGCTGTTGATGTGGTTGCAGAGAGCAGATGCTGATAAATGTTTGCTATTGCCGTCGCCCTTGCTGCTGCTGCTGCTGCTGCTGCTGCAGTACCTGCCTCTGCCGTGCAAGCTCCATGCGGTGCTGCTGCGCAAGGCCCATTGGTTGCTGTTGCTGCTGCCGCTGCGATTGATCAGCTACCCCTTGGCTCCTCGCAGCACTGCTAGTGCCGATCAGGCCTCCCTCTGTCCCACCTCCCCCTGCCCTCCTTGCCATGACTACCTCTTTTGCGCGGCTGAGTTCACTGCCTCCGCTAGGACGAGGAGCAGGCAGGGTACCTTCAAATCTTTTTCTGTCAACTTGCGCAGATGGTTGACCGCCTCTCGCACCTTGTGGAGCAGCAGCAACAACAGAAGCAGCAGCAGCAGAAGTCCCTGCAGCAGCAGCAGCAGCGTGTTGGACCTTGATCTCAATCGCACGTTCTTGTAAGCTTACAATTCTCTTTGCACAATATTTGCTGCAAAGCACCTAAATTAGAATGAGGCACGTTGGAGGGGATTGGAGGGAACACGGCCCTGCATGCTACTGACCTGCATGTCGTGCCATAGGTCGAGGGCGGCTCTGATTGGGAACACTGGTGTTTGAGGGTAGTCGTGGTGCTGGTGGTGGTGGTGCCTGGACTGTCCGTTGAGTGTGAGTAACCTTGGAATAGTTCTGTTTGCTGCTGCTGCTGCCGCTGCTACTTCCTGGTTTGCTTGGCTGCTTGGACCTACGTTGGCGAGTTTAGGGGGAGCACCCACGGCTTATGAGAAGGGTAGACCAAAATCACACATATGACCCCTATTATATGGAGTTTATGCAGGAATTTGAGCAGAGAGTTCCTTCCTGGATTATCTACGGCCTACTGATCATGGGGGTATGGTACCTGACATCAAGTAGTACACTCGGTATTTGCTCTCATGCATGGCCTAGCTAGCTGTCTCTACAACGTAATTGCCGCAAGCCTTAGTTGACAATAAACGTAACTTTCAATTTAAATTTCTAGCTTTTCCCCTTCACTCACGTACACACCCATTTTGCATTAGTTTGCGAGGAAAGGACTGTGTGGAGTCAACGGTGCCAAGGTAAAAACAGGTTGCGCTTATTGCATGCTGAAGTCAAGGCACCCTCATTTCCCCCCCTTTCAACCCTGCAAGCAAATCTAACGCTTCAGCAAACTAAGCGTCTACTTGCCAAAGGCTTTTCCATTTAATCATGCACACTGACGGAAAATTGATTCCTGAAGATGTTTGTACTTTTCCCATGTACCAAGTGTCAAGTATGTTGTATGTAAGCGCAGAGTGCTATTAGGTTTCTTTCCTTTCACCTGAGTCCAAGGCTCTGCAGCATTTTGGCCTTGCTGTTGCTGCCTTGTTGTGGCCCTGGGGCTGCTGCAAAGGGAGATGTTAGGCATGGGGATGTGAGTAATCATTTCGTGCCGTGCCTCGTTGCGGTCCTGGGGGGCTACTGGGCTGCTTCCAGGGAAATTGTGAGGCTTGGGAAATAGATATGAATTATAGGTATTAGGTATGAAAAAAGGCACTACCTCCTAGTAAGAAAAACAGGGGGTGCATTTTTCCAGGAACATTCAGAAGTTGTAATTCAGTACTTACACCCATGCAACAGTGTGATGGTGATGGGCATGGTGGAAAACGCAATGGATGTTGGAAGGGTGTAGATATGGTGGGCATGGTGGTGAATATATGGTGAATGTATTGGGGGGGCATGGTGGTGAATATATGGTGAATATATGGTGGGCATGGTGGTGAACGCAATGGATGTTGGAAGGGTGTAGATAATACATGGCGGTAAGGCACTACTGATGGAATGGTGTGCACGGGTAAGCAGTAGATATGAGTGTATGCGTTGTGGCAATGTTATGTGGTCATACAAATGTTCAAACATTTGTAATCTAACAAGCACCAAGGTTATAAAAAGGTGTACTACCATGACTGGAGGCAAAGACAAGCTGAATGCTATGTATGCTTAAATGTTACTTATGTCACGGCGGGCCAACACGTTATCAGATATCAGCGGTTTGTATCATGCAAATGTGAATGGCACTGCTGGCGTATATGGTAGCTTTGGTGCAGACATCGAAACAATGCGATCTTTGTGTCATGCGAATGTGACTGGCACTGCTGGCGTATATGGAAGCTTTGGTGTGGACATCGGAACAATGCGATCCCCCAAAGTGCAAAAGAAAAGTATGCCATAACTCGCTGCAGGTGCACACCAAAAACCGTAGGAAAAAACACTTCAAAGCAGCAAAAAAAGGTACCTGTGCGCACAGGCTGAGGCTCTGAGAGTCGTCTGCGCTTTACAGGGGGCCGGATGGTTGTTGCCTGCACTTCAAAACGTGCGGGACGCAACATGGTGTCTTTCAGGCCAGTTTTAACTTGTTAAGGAAGGTTCGTCAAAATCTGTACCCTGAAAACATGGGTTGTGTTGTACAAAGGATGCAAAGGGAATGCGCTGCCCACCTCAGCTTTCCTGCTCTCTTTCAGCTCCAGCTCTTTTTCATACAGGGCTCGCAAGCGCTTGGAGGTGGATTCGGCCCTCAGCTTTTCTGCCTCCTCCTTGCGCTCCAGCATGCGCCGCCAGTGGGCTACAAACATGTAAGTGTTGTGTAAAATAATTATAAACAATGGACAGGAAGAAATTTCTCCTTGCACTCCACTACGCATTGCCAGCAGTGATGTGCTAGTACGCCGTATTTTCATTACAAGCCGCTGGTCGTAAGCCCGCCAGGGCGTCACCAGTAGCGGACCCCAACGATACAGCCCTTATTTTAAGATTTGCGCAGCTTCCACCCTCTCTGATGATGAATCTAAGTTCAGCATCGTGATATCGTAATCAGCAAGTCCGTTAAGCCAGGTCCGACGAAACAACAAAATTCTGGGGCTCCTCAGCTCATCTCAGATCCGCTCCAGAAGTGAGACACAAGCCAGCCCATGTCAGAATCCTAATTCCTCAGGAGTACGTATGCCATTGCGCGGGAACCCAACATACAGCATGTGGGCCGCAAGTTTCACTGTTCACGCGTAGAGGACGCGCTGAGAAGTGCCCTGATGACATGTTTTATTGCATGGACGCATATTTGAAGAATGCTACCTATTGTTCCGCCATTCAAATCCACGAGAGCGCGGCATTGAACTTGCAGGGTGTGGTGAAGTCCCAGAGTCACCTTTGTGATTGGCTGGGATCGCTCCTTACATCATTTGCTCCACATATATATGTCCAAAGTGCATCCCCTCCTCTCCGGCCAGATTGAGCTTGCGTACCACTGCCCGCCAGCAATCGACCAATACATGCGGCATAAATCCTCAACGTGTAAAACGCTAGCTGGGCTTGTCCGCCACTCCAGCGCAGATTTCGGCATGCTTGCTCGGCGAAGCATGCATAACAGTGAAAACACATTGACGGGCTGGATTTCCTTCAATGTTTCTTAGTATTTTGCTTCAATTCTAGACAACAGCGCGTAACTGCTCGCTTGCCCTGCCCCACCCACCCCCCTTCATCCAGCCAACAATGCAAAGCAGGATACATTATAGGTATCTTGCTTGCTTGCCCTGCCCCACCCACCCACCCTCGCTTCACCCTGCTGCAAAATAAATAATGCTTAACATCCGTTTCATCCCTCCCCATATCACGTCTTGTCACCCACCGAAAAATTTTCGGACCTTTTATACGGTACAGTTACAGTACGGTGCAAAATTGAATTATTCGGTCAAAGGAATAATACGGTCCAAATTGGGAGGGTGTAGGAAGCATAACTTTTGGACGGCACGTGTCAAATCGATAAAAAATTATATATTCGAAATCCTGATGTTGAGAGCTAACGATTGGTATATATATGAGTCGAATCGGAGGGGGGGGGTGTTTGGGGGGGGGGCGGAGGTGTCCAGAATTTTTTGGACCCCCCCTCCGAAAATTTACTGGGTCACTCCTACAAAATTCTAAATATATCATCGGAATCCTCAGCTCAAATCCATTCGATTGGCACCCTTTTTGAGCAAATTGGGTTAAGGGGGAGGGTCTGTGGACATGTCCGAAAGTCAGAGGCACACGCGCTCGGGTGCAGGCCGCGGGGTGAGTCAAGCCAATGAAGCAGTAATTTACCCCAAACTTACAGGATTGTGCCAGCATGAAATAGTCAGTGGAATTCTGAAGGAATGGAAGTATTGTGGGACTGTGTAAGCCAGTTATGGGTGCCTGGTAGGTCACGTGTTCATGGGCGTCCGTATCTCAATTTTTGCCCCATAACTCTGCAACACTTCAGTTTCAGGTCTTGATGAGTATGCAGATGGATTCCTATTTGAAAAAGGAGCAGATTGGTACCTTTTTTGTCCTGGTGGGGGTAACGCAAGGGGGGTTTGGGGATGCGGGGGGGGCTCAGGGGTGTCCACCCCAAAAAGTATACGTGCCATCCCCCCCCAAAAAAAAACCGGTCCAAACCATACAAAGATGGTCACCGTATTTTACCGTACATATAGTCTTACCATACCATACCGTACCGTACGGTACATCGCACATCAATGATTGCCAGGGCACTGTAAAATAGCTGGTATAGTTAAGTGAAATTTTATGGAGGGAAGAAGAAAGAGCAAGTGCGTAAAGCTTTTTTCTTGCGTTTCTGCAAGTACCGTAATTGTGTAAGATGGAGGGCATTGAAAGGGCAAAGAGGGAATTTTCTCATTGCACTCCAGAACGTCAGTCCTCCAGTGAATCACAAACGTCCTCCAGTGAGTCACAGACTTTCTCATTGCACTCCAGCACGTGCCTCCGGTGAGCCACAAAAGTGTAAAGCGCTAGTTGTGTCAGTGGAAATGGGTATAGAGGAAGAAAATTGCAGAATGTTATAGGACAAAAACATAATGTGCTAATTTATTTGTGTAAGCGTGATGAGCTCGGGCATTTGCGTGAAAGTGTGCATCGTGCACGATTAACATTTGATGCACTGTACGCCTCCCTCATAATCTTGTGTATGTGCTGCACATGTGTAATCCACGTACTTGCGAATTCTCAAACAAATTTTTTACAAAGCTACATGCATGGCAGTTGTGATCAAATAAAAGAAACAATCTTAGCTTTTGTGCAGTTGTAAGGATAAACCATTCCGTCTATCGATGGCCATTTAAAGGTACTAATATTTCCACAAATGCACCAAGTTACCATACTTTAATGTCAAAACTAGCTTGGGCGATTGCCATGGTCACCCCGGACAGCACACACCAGCATTTGGCTTGAGAATTCAGCAACTGACTCCATTTTTTAAAGAAACCATGACCTAGGTTTTGGTAACCTACACAATGCATTGCATGTCAGCCCCGGCAGTTTCAACCCTGTTCACACGCAACGGGTTGTCAAACAGTGTCGGAACAATATTTTTAGGGTACCAAAGTGGCTCATATATTTTGTTAACTGGGGGGGAGGAGATCCGCTGCCCACACAGTTTGCTTTAAAATTCATTCCAGCCTCTTCCTTTTTCTTTCTATTCTAATTTCATCTCTCTTTACGTAATCAAAAATGGCACGCCACCCTGTAGCAGGACACCCACCAGTGGGAGCAGTGATGCCTGGCGGGGGCACATAGTCCGGGGGCATGGAGCCAGGCAGAGGTATCAAGTCGGTCGCCGCTATCTGTTAAAACAATGAGGGGTTCCATGTTATCTCTCCATTTTTTGCAACCGTATTTGTTGGTGAAGGATTGGGTTAACTCTATACCCCAAAGTACAGAGAGTGTCAGGCAAATGTGGGAAGGGGGACGATAACAATAACACCGCTATTATCTAATATACCGATGTGCAGCAAAAGGGCCACCTCCTGCCTCCAGATTGCTATCTAACATCTATCATTCAAGTATAATGCACAATCATGTTTCACAATTTACAGTGATGTACAATTGTAACTGAAGCTTGGCTCTTTATTCGGTTACCTGCTGCTGAGAGCATCCAAAGGTGCTCTCGAAGTGCCTGCAGTTCAGCGCAGTCATTGTCGGGAGTCATTTGTGAAAAATATGTAACGTTTGTGTTTGGACCAAAGGTAAATACAATAATTTTTCCCCTTGTAATCGTGCTGAAGCCAAATCAACCTTAGGCCACAATCCCACATCCGAGTGGGCAAGCGAAACTTACACCTCAACAGAAAGATAGCGTTTCTCAAAGCCAGCTAAAGAAGGACTGCGTGCCTCGACTTTGCTCAGTGTAGCCGGGTGCTGCAAACTTCTTAAACCTGACATTATATTTCCTCACATCATCAAGGTAAAGAAATACGCTTTAGAAACCAATCTGTCACGACGAATCATGGTACCAGCTTAAACAAGTCCGCCAAGCCCCCCCATAAAGGTGTGTTCAACGTCTCCTCCCTCTCCACGCGAGAAGAAAGCGACGGCTCAAGCAGCGCCCCGAGGAGATGGATGAGGAAATTATTTCTGTTTCCTGCACCGAACAACCTCTGCTGGTGACATTCGGAAACAGAAGACAGCCTTTAGGTCCATCAATCCCTACCTGAACCAGAAATGCCTGCGAAAATAGGAAGCGAGGCACAGCGGGCTCAAAATTTAGCGGGAGTTCTACACATCTGATGTCCACACTAGCAGGAAAAATCTTCTCTGTGTGCTTGTAAAGTACATTTACTCACCAAGTGTACCACGCGATGCACCGTCCTGAAGCCTCCCTGCTTTGAACAAGAAATATGGGGGTTGCCAAGGATCGTGTGCAATTTCAGGTTTAAGACAGGCCTGCACGTTTGCGCGTTGAGAGGCATGCTAGCCTGAAAACATACCTTGTTCCGTCCTCAATCTGAACGAGCGTTCTTCTTCCAGCATTAATGAGGCACGCGCGGACAGACACAGGCTCGAGGCAGCCCACATCTACAATGCAATCCACGTAATGTTGCAAAGTCTTGATGGCCAGGTCCTTCAAGGAGGGCACCACTGGCATGTGTGTTGTCTTGCAACAACCACAAGCCCCCTGAATGGGGGTTCTGAACAAAAGCTTCGAGTTGTCCAAGTTGTTGTGTCGTTCCAACAATTATTTAATTTTTTTTTGTTCTACCTTTGTTCTACCATTTTTAGGTGCTCCCTATTCTAGCAAAACTGGTGCAGAAAGTCACCATGCCTTGACTTGCTACTGAGACACACACTCTTAAGAATGGACTCGCTGTCCAGCCTCCTGTCTCAGCTGCAGACAACGCAGCAGACCAAGGCCACTGCCCGCCTGTCTGAAAGGAATGTGATTGAACTGGTGAACAAGCTGAAGCTGCTGGGCATCTTGGGAGATGAGCTGCTGTACACGATCAACGGCAAGGAGTACATCACCACCGACCAGCTGAAGAAGGAGGTGGAGGTGGCCCTAAAACAGGTGTGCACGCGCTTGCCTTGCAGGCACAGATGTGCACGCGTTAATTTGAGGGAGCTATTAAGCACACTTTAGTCCTCATGTGTGATTTCTTCCTATGTATATGAGTGTGGTCTATACGCATGTTTGACAATAACTAGGCTCTTGTCACAAGGCTCTTGCCATCGGCCTGGCCCAGAAACGCTAAAGTCTTAAGCTGTTTCTCAGAAAAACGGGAGTAACTATTGCAGTCTCTTTAAGATGTGTTAATGAGGAGGGTCTGGAGGACGAGGTTTTCACGGGTCAGGCAGGCTCCTTGGATAACGGTCAGAACATGTTTTATTAAGGGGTCCCTCTCTATGACCTTTTACCTCTTGGAGGCAGCTTCTCGTCAGCAAACATGTACTTCCCTGGCATTGGGTTGCTTGTGTAAGCAGAACACTGCTTTGGCGTTTGGCCTAGTGTGTTCCTATATCGACTGCTTGTGCTCCGCCCTCACCCTGCTTGAATTGCAGGCTGGTGGGCGTTTGGCCCTGGTTGAGCTGCCTGCCCTCGTGGGCTGTGACCTGCTGCACTGCGAGCGCCAAGCAGCTGTGGTCGTGGCGGAGGCGCAGGGGAGAGTGCTGGAGGCCCAGGGGGAGCTCATAACCGTGCAGGTGCTGTTGTGGGAAGGTGTTGCTGTGAGAAGAAAAAGGGAGTGTGCTGCAGGATTGTGGTTGGTGTATAGGAGGTGTGTCATGTGCCTGTTGAAGAAGTGGTGTTCTGCGTGAGTACGATGTTGGGAATTCTACGCCCACCTCTCGTTTTACAATACACACAATATAGGGCTTTATAGTACAAACACAGAGCACCCTGTTGATCCTGAAATTGTGTGGAGCAAGGTGGTGGTGGTTTGATCTGCTGAGGTGCAAGCTGTGTGCAGAACTTCCAAAATGATGACAAATTAAGCCGAAACCGAAACAGACCACACACACACACTCACACGCACTCACACACACACACACACGTACACAAATACACACACTTACACACACACTCACACACACAAATGCACACACGCACGCACACACACACACGCACACACGCACACACGCACGTGGGCTGCTGAGGAATTTTGGATGCCTGCTGGATGTGTAGGAGGGGAGCGCGTTGCTGTATGAATTGCAGTAATAGGAAGGGACGTGTGGTAGGTTGCTGAGGGAGGGGGTGGATGCCTGAAAAGAGGTACAGGGTCACCGATCACTCACTGTAGTTCCTCTCCTCTCATTGAAAACCCACCAGCCGAAGGTTTTCCAGGTGCGTCTGGGGAACGGAGCTTGTGTGTGCGTGTGCATCTTTGTGCATTGTGTTTTGTAGGCTTATATGCCACACGCACTGTATTAGAAGCACAGCAAAGTGCGTCTAATGTGTTCGTGCTTCTTTGTGCATCGTGCTTTGTAGGCTTATATGCTGCACACACTGTATTAGAGGCACAGCAAAGTGCATCTAGATTGATTGGATGAGGTTAAAACAGCAACAGGTCTCTATCTGGGGCAGTTCCTCGTTCAGCAAATGCACCCCCCCCCTTTGCTCACATCATGTGTGCAGGAAAGACACGAGGTCTTGTGGTGGGCTGACACAAAGTTTTCTGGTCTCTTTGTTGTTCATGCACTAGTTTTTAGCATCGTAACAGGATTTGCCAACACGGAAGTTGTTGTAAGCGTTGGCAAAACGCAAACAGCAAATTTGCCTCTTTGCTCCTTACTCTTATCACGCACACTCATGTAAACGCATGCAAACAGGGTTGGTCAGAACCAAATGTATACACACGGTGTATATACCGTTTCTTTGGCAGGGGAATCACCAAGCATACGGTTATATACGGTGTGTATGTACGGTTCTGATCAGCCCTGCATACGGTTATATACGGTGTGCATGTACGGTTCTGATCAATCCTACATGCAAACAATCACACCAATTCATTTTTACATGTGCACGTGCAGTATTTTGATGCCATTGCTGCGGAGATCAACGACCTTCTTCAGGTACGTCCAGGCTATATTACACGCTTGTGCTCTAACTGCATTTCTTAACTGTCTTGCATTACTAGCGTTACTAGCGTTTCCTAACTGTCTCGCAGCGTCTCATAGCGCTCCTCCTAACTGTCTCGCATTCCTTCCGCTCCTCCTTACTGTCTCGCAGCGTCTCCTAGCGCTCCTCCTAACTGTCTTGCATTCCTTCCGCTCCTCTTAACTGTCTCGCAGCGTCTCCTAGCGCTCCTCCTAACTGTCTCGCATTTCTTCCGCTCCTCCTTACTGTCTCGCACCGTCTCCTAGCGCTCCTCCTAACTGTCTCGCATTCCTTCCGCTCCTCCTAACTGTCTCGCAGCGTCTCGCACTGTCTTGCAGCGTTTCCTAACTGTCTCGCATTTCCTAACTGTCTTGCTCTGTGACTGCTCTCCTTGCTGTGTGTGCACGAGTATGTTCATTTGATTCGTCATTGAGCGCAAATGTGAGTGTGCACTTGTTTCTGTAAGCGCACTTTCCATGCCCTGTATAGGCATGTAAAAAGGGCAATCTGTATTACCTAGGGGACAGAGTGTGTGGGAGTTAGACGTACATTTTTTATTCCAAGCCGATTTCAGTCACAGCTGCTGGATCTTGTTTGTACGCGTGCTTGCAGGAGGCAGGCCAGATCAGTCTGTCGGACTTGGCAGTGCAGTACGCACTGCACACAGAGCTCCTTGCGTCCATGCTTCACAGCCGGCTGGGTGAAAATGCCATCCAGGTGACACCCATTCACAGTCTCGTCACCCACCCATCGATCACACGTCACTCAATTCCGTGAAATGTACCTCCTGCGCTGGACAAGCAAAAGCGCGATCCATGTGACGCTCACGTAATCACGCAACAAATGCAACGCCCATACCCCTCACTTGTCGCTGTTCGCTTTTGCTTGTCTCTGTAAAACTTGCAGCTGTGCTGATGCCTGCACTTCTGTGCTGCATGCACGCATGTGTATGCAACGCTGTTACATGCATACGAATGCCGCTACAAGCCCATCGGTACCAGTACTGAATAACCTGAATACACATGCACAAGTGCATGCCCATGCTCACACACTTGAGACTCAAACGTACTCAAGCGCACACATATGCGTACCCACACGCTTGCACATGTACACACACACACACACACACACACACACACACAACATACAGGGCCGCTTGGAGGCTGGCCTGTTATACACCTCCTCCTACTTGCGCAACATCAAGGCTGTGCTGAGGGGTGCGCTGAGGGGGGTGTCTGAGCCGACCACGATGACGAGTGTGGTCAAGGTGGGTGTTGCAGGGGAACATTAGTGGCGAGCTTTTGGTTAAGGTAGATGGGAAGAGAGGGTGGGGAAGGAGAGGGAGAGGGTGGTAGTGTTGGCAAGAAGTGTGTGAGGTAAGGCCAGGGAGGGGTGAATGTTAGTGGCGGGTGTGGTCAA
>Ga0307947_1001645_pt1 | contig 17781 bp, 18 predicted proteins | sample OrgLakmetagen232_FD_201840 | JGI IMG/M metagenome (GOLD analysis project Ga0307947, IMG submission 201840) | Saline water microbial communities from Organic Lake, Antarctica - #232 | ecosystem: Environmental > Aquatic > Non-marine Saline and Alkaline > Saline | place: Antarctica: Organic Lake...
CAAGTTGTTTGCGCCTGAGACTTTCCACATAATGTCTTTAATTTCCTGTTTCAAGTGTTTATTTGGCTGGTTAGCATGTCACGCCCAATCGTTGGCAGCAACGAATCGTGTGACAGAGCAGTTAAGTTGGTTGACAGTTGAGAGTTTCTATATGTCTTGTTCAATAAGCTGGATGGCCAGTCTTATTGAGCGATCACCTTTATTTTCTGGATTTGATAGTTTTGGTAATCGATCGACTTTATGTGAACTATAAGAGGTACCATTAGAGGGGATCCTGAAGAGACCCTATATTGTGTAAGGTCTCCGATTCTAATTGTTCGTTTAGTCATATTAATGTGTAACCACAATGAGCCGAGAGGTCTGTCTGAGTGTCTAAGTCAATGGTCCCAGCTCCGGGAAATAGCAGCAGTGTGGGAGCCAATCAATGAGTGGAACTAGTAGACACAGACATGTGTGTGTGTGCAAAGAGCGCAAGGGCATGAGCCAAAGAACTGGCAGAAGCATCAGGGAATATAGCAATGCAAACCCACTCCTCTGCTGGATGGTTTTTCCACCTTGGAGGCCTTTCTTAATCCGAAGGCAAATCAATTAGTAGATGTGCTGAGTCTTATACTTTGCAGTGACGGTAATTTGATCTGACATAAGGGTTATTTTGTAGGTGCTACAAGTCTGGTGCTACAACAACAATTATCACAATTTTTACGTGTTTACATACGCAGCCTAGCCGTCGCATGTTTTGACCGATGGCTAAGTCTGAAATCTCTGAATTAGGGCCCCTTCAAATTGTTTGAATTCTGATTTTCAATTCGGTTGATGGTACTGGTAGTAAACTCAATTTGGAACCGGTTCAGAAACACTTTTTCCATCCCGGAGTTTCAAATTCAAATTCAGAGCAACCTCGGTTTTGGTTCAGAAACACACCACAAAGATGAAGTCGACAAATTTGAACTGAGTGCTTCATACATCCACTGTTTATTCATCAACTAAAAATACATATGCTAATTTCACGTGTCACATCATCTAAAAAACACGAGCATTTTTAATGCTCCTGGCTGCCTTGCACGCATCCACGGTACTATTACTAATCATTGCCTGCCACGTGCAGGTTCCTAACCCTTATAGGTTGTCTTAGCCTCGTCATGACAATCCTCTCATCTCGATTGATCTGAAACCTCCCTCTCGTTACTCAGACTTCTCCTCCATCTCCTCATCCTCTTCCTGTGCTGCTTGAGGCTTAGGAGGAATGCCGCAGGGAAGCAGCATTTTCTGGAGGAAGTCGTACCTGAGCAGGAAATTTGTACAGGGACCACAACTGAAAAATCCAACCTAAGTTGTGAACGCCAAATACATGTATGACTGCCCTTTCGCTCATATGCAAGGCATTTACAGGGATAGATGGCTTGAACCATTTGTGTATGGTTCTCATGGAGGGGGAATCCAAACGCATCTTTCAAAAGCGTAGCCATATGTCATATCACAACATACACACACGGTTCCGGCCAACCTGTACTTAACATAAGGCCACAAAACACACACACTGTCATCATCCTTGTGCCTTATAAATGCTGGAGTAACACACGCAACACTGCCCTGGTCGCCCCACGGCTGGACCTCCCCAGCGTGGCCATTTAGCTTTACAGGTCCTAGCAAGCCCTATTGTAACTTGCTCAGAAATACTGCTGAGTTCAGTGTGTAACACTTGAATTCTAGTTCTTGGAGTGAAGCAAAGCGATATCACTCGTATCACTCTTGCTTTTTGTCTGTGTTCCCATGTGTTCCCTGGTGTTTCTCTAAAGTTTTGTCTTTTTATTTCCATGGTCCTCACAACTGCTCTTCCTTCTCAGTTCGAGTCTTTTTTTTTCTTCCCTTTTTGGCGAAGCCCCCTTCAGGGGCGTAGCCCCTAGGTTTAACTTATTCCCGCCAAAGTTCACGCGTGGCCACCCAGCCTCACCCAGGCCACCCCCCGCCCTGAAACTTTGGCTAGCTTCCCAAACAAAACTGCTAGGAGGGTAGCCAAAAGTTGGAGAGCTCAGGTTGTCTAAGTGAAGTTATATGGACCAAAGTTGAAACTTGGGTAAAAGTTTGGCCAAACTTAAATGCATAGCACCACCCCACCTCCCGCCCTGGAATTTTGGCCAGCCCCTTAAGTATGCTGATGGAACAACTTGATAAATTTAGGAAGGCTGAGGTGACGTGAGGAGTACGCTGGAGTAATCAGTCTGAGACAGGAAGGTTTGACCAGCCCAGAAATTCAACACAGACCCCCCGGACAGCCACAAACTCGATAGGCTCTGTCAGCATGTATATCTGAGCTCGCAATTCGGGGGCAGGACCTTGGGGAGGTTCGTCAAAAAATTGTAAAAGTGTTCGGAGTTTCTGATGAATATGATATGAATTAATATGAATTATAATTTTTTTTGCTGCCGAGGTCTGTTGGCTCATGCTTGCATGGAAGGTGACGCTCACTCACTCACACACATACACACACACGCATACCCACCCACCCACCCACGCACATGCGCACGCACACACACGTGCACGCGCACGCACTTACACGCACACACACATGCATGCACACACACCTACACACGCACACACACACACGCACACACACACACATGTGCACACAACACACACGTACTTCCACATACGCACGCACTCACATACTAGCACGTATGTGCAAGCATGCATGTGTGCACGGACGCACATACATACACACACATAACGTGCATACACATACATGCACGTAAACAGGCACACGTGCACATGCAAGCACGCACGCATGCACGCAACAAAACAAATCAGGAAATTTGTTATAAGGTTGCACGCAAATAAAGAAGACGCCCACAACTACTTCGCCAACTTTTCAGCGTTGCTTGCAACGCTTCCCCCACTTGCCCCTTCTAGTCTGGGCAGTTGTGAGGATCTAGTTGTTTAGCAGTTGTGATGAGTCCTTGAAAACAATCCATATTACGATGCTAACATAACAGAATCACCATGTCTTTTCTGCATTTAATTCAGCAAGAAATTGGCAGTTTCAAAGCCTTGGGGGACTACAAGCCTTTCTTTGCTCAATTTGGCAAGTACAGGTACATATTTCGTCTTGCGGTTCTTTTGAATGCTTCGTACATAAGATGCCCAAGTCGTTTCAAGCAGTGATATACCAACGTTAGATATGGGGCAGATGCACTGGTGGTGTGTGAGCTTCATTATTCCATGAAACAACAAAGGAAGCTGAGCTTTCTTTAAGAGAGCGTTCAATGCACACAGAGCGCAACAACTCATACAGCAGAAAGATTGCAGGACACTCAAATCTGAAAGCCTGGCCCTGGCCCCCACAGCCTGAATAACACCATATTCTTCGACACCGCAGCCTTGACTACACCATAGCCTTTGCATGCAGGTTTGCACATTTAGTTTTAGGGGCAAGAAAGGTTTGATAAGATCACAGGTGAAAGTGCAAAAAATGGAAATGGCACGACCCCGACACGAGGGTGTAAAAAATTCCTGACAGCCAAATTGGGCCTCAAGCATAACATCCCGTCCCCCCCCCAACCCCCTGCCTGACCCATTAAACAAATAATAAGTCATTTTCACCTTCTAACAATGGGCATTTATCTATTTCTCCAAACTAATTCCAGAGTAATAATGCAAAAACTGATGCGCGCACGCTCTTGCACTGACCACCTATTGGTACTAAAACACAGCTGAAACATTTGCCATGCACTTTTTTACTTCATAAGATTAACATAGTTAACATGTTGTACATCATGCGATACGATACCAGCACGTTTGGAGCCAATTTCTGGTTGTTTGCTTGAACGCACCCACGCGATTTACTTGGGGGCATTCCATGCTAGCATGGAATCTGTAACCAGGCATCTAATAACCAGGCATCCAGTAACCAGGCATCTAGTAACCAGGCATCTAGTCCCCTTCCCTTTCACAAGATTCACAAACAAGGGTTCCAATCGACAGATCTTGAGCTCAGAATTCCGGTGACAAATCTACATGCAAAATTGCTGACCCATGTATAGAACCATCGAAAGCCCTAAACATCAGGATTTTATATAAATGATACTTATTCGGATTGACACTAACCACGGGGCGCCAAAAAGGCCATAAATGATACCTGTGACCCCGAATTGAATAATTCTGGCCTTTTTGCGAGGAGGCCAAAATTAGCGCAACTGAAGGGAGGCATGCTCGTTCCAAATTAGGTTGTACATTCTAGATTGTAGCCTTGCCGCTAAGAACTGCCAAAATGAGATGTTCTGAGGGCCCATTTGAGTGGGGGGAGGCATCCAAAATGTTTTTGGGCATTGCACAAAACAATGAATGTACATTGCTCATTTTGCGCTCAGTCAATGAGCACTCCTTATCAGTGGCTATGTTGGGGGGAAAACGAGGAGGGCATAGACATGCATAGAAACAGCTGTGAGTGTTTTGGGTACTCCTGTTGGACGATTCCACACTTGCCAATGCGCAAGAAGCTTAAATAATGCATTGGCAAGGGTGTCAAGGCTGGGTGACTATGGTAGTCTGCAAGAACACAAATCGAATTTGAATACTTCTTCTAGAACTACCCTTAGACAACCACGGTGCGCAATGACACCCATTTTATTTTTGTGGGATCTGGATGTGGGGAAATGGGGTGGAGGGGTCCAACCCAAGACGGAGGCATGCCTTCGGTTTTTTTGTTGCTATGCCACCCGGCAATGCCGAATAAAAAATTCACTAATAACACATTGTTCAGTATCATGATTGGTAGGGTGTAGGGGGAAACGCCAGTTAGCCATATTTTGCCTTATTGATGGAAATTCCAGCCTAGGCCTGTGCTGGTCTGAATGTATGAGCAGCCTGGATTGACAAATTCGACTAGCATTGAAAAGCAATGTACGCAAACCTAGAGAGAGAGAGAGAGAGAGAGGGGTGTATGTGTGCACTCTCTCTCTCTCTCACACACACACACACACACACACACACACACACACACACACGCACGCACGCACGCACGCACGCACGCACGCACACACGCACGCACGCACACACAACACACACATGCAGCAGCCTTACTTGACACGACCGACGGACTCGTTCTCTACGGTGGAGAAGTAGGCCAGCATGGGGTGGTGGCCGATGTAGGAGGCATAGCTATCACGATGGATGTTCAGAGCCCACTCAAACCTGGACACGTAGGATGTGGAGATGGGTGCAAGTGGAGAGCACAGGGAAGGGAAGTACAAAATTGAGCGCACAGATGAGAAGTGGATGGAAACGGTGGAGTAAGTGGCCTTGCCAACCTGGTCATACTTTGTTGAGCAAGTGGCAACATTTGTGCTATCCTTCTACTCGTCGTAGCTCAAGAGCTGATATGCGCTAACCTGTACTTCTCTGCACATCCCCAAAAACACCAACAGGTGCGAGCTTGTGCGAGAGCGTGCACGCACATACACAGACTTACATACGCATATACACTACTCCTCATATATAAATGCACACACACACACGCACACGCACACGCAAACTTGCTCACCCACGCATGCACAACGCTCAGTCGCGCACACATATGCACGCACACAAACTCACGCACGCAAACACAGACACACACACACACAAACACGTTCACACACACTCTCTCACCGATACATGCACAAGCAAACCACGCACATGCCCTTGCACAACACGCACAGCGACACGCGCTGAACAAACAGATTTATGCACCACATGTGCACCTACACATGGAGCTACAAGCATCTACCCGTGTGTATTACAAGCGGCTCAATTCCATGCAGCGCTATGTGCGTGTGTGAAAACAGACGTGAGCAGATGTAACACACTCACCTGGAGATATCAGGGTGACCTGTGCCCACATACTTGGACTGCAGGTGCTCAATCTGGGTGTTGATGGACATGCGGTCACTGAGGGTCGCCATGATTGCTGTTCTTTTGGCCCCGACTTCTTAACACAAAATAAAGGGTGTAGAAATTAAATAGTAAACTATAATAAAATTATAGCTGAGAAGCAAAAAATTCCAACTACCTATGCTCCACCAGCGCGGCTCTCTTGGCCTCAAGCAGCATGCAAACAGCCCAGTAGCATGCAAAAATAGGCCTAGTGCTGGAAGAGGAACTCAAGGCCAAAGAAGGCCTGCAAGCCGCTCCCTCGTGGTCCATGTACGCGTCTTTCAGCCATTCTGTGTTCCTTCGTGCTGTTATTGCCTTAATGTTTAAGAGTGTGTGTGTCCATGCAAGTGTTGCATGCAGTAAGCGACCTGAGTCAAATGTGAAAGTCCGCACTCAACTCACAAGCGTAAATCAACATGCGCTCTTCTGAATCCATGCAGGCTTCAGCGCTGTCAGATGCCCCGAAGCCACAAATTATGGTGAACAGCATGGTGGGCAAAATGGGCCAGGCGGTAGCAGATGCCACACGCAGGGCTGGCCTAGAGCTGGTTCCTTACACCCTGTGCGCCTCGGACATGGCGGCTGCCAATAAGCACCTCATGGTGGAGGGACAGAAAATAGAGCTAGTCGGGCCAGAGACCCGTGATGAAGCCATTGGAGCCATCAAGGAGAAGGTTTGTGACAAATTGCTTGGTCGACCTCCATGTTCTCGCATACACATGTAATTTCAAACACAGAGCACAAGGTGATTTGCACTGTGCAATTAATATGTGATGTTTGAGGCATACACATTCTGACAATTCGTGCACGGACGCACTTCACAGGCGTTGCTTGGCAAGTATTTCTGGATAACACAGGGACAACACACCTTTGATTCAACCTTTGCATTCGCCCCACATTGCAGTACCCCAACCTCATCATGGTGGATTACACGGTCCCAGACGTCATTCACAGCATGGCCGAGTTTTACATGCAGCACCGCACACCCTTCGTCATGGGCACAACAGGCGAGCGTGCAGCAAGGACTGTCAGAATGTAGCGTAGCAATTTCTCACAGACAAATGTACACATTAAACATTGAGAGCCCCAGTATTCTGCTCTTTCTCTTCCGTAAAGCATGGCACTGAACAAATGAAGGTAGCAATGAAGGGTGCGAGCATCCACGTTTCTTATCTTCTAGTGTGTACAAAAAAAGACACTTTATCTCGGTGTTGGTACCACCCTCATGCAAAAGTCCCCCACACTGAGAAAGCAGCTCTATCTGCGTAGGAGCATGCCATTGTTTGCAAAGACCTTGCACTCATGGACAGCCAGCAGTTTGTTTGACGGAGAGGCCTGGAGGGGCTCTTCAATTTGTTAGCCTTTGCCCCTGAACACTAGAATGAGGTGTGAATAAGCATATGATTTATTGGTACAATGTAGGTGGCGATCGTGCACGACTTCTATACGAAGCTGACATGTCCAAGGTGTATGCCGTGATAGCACCAAACATGGGCAAGCAAATTGTCGCCTTCCAGGTGCGTGAGGGGCATTTGTGTCATTCATGTCATAAGGCGTTCGTGTCAAAAGGTCTCTTGTCAAACCAGGTGGTTTCCGCACTTATCTTCTGTATCTTTTAGACCACCGACGCCACCTTACATATCTTAACAAGTATAACGGATAAGATGTAAGGTGGTGTAGGTATGGCGCTACTGTATGAGATGTTGTAGTAGTGTAATTGCTAATGATCCAATGGCGGGTTTTATCTTATATAAAGGGTTTCTCTCTCTTCCCTGCTACCATCCTCCAGGCAGCATTTGCAAAGTTTCGCACGTACAACTATTTTGATTAACCATGCATTCCATCCTCCAGGCCATGTTTGAGCAGGCAGCTGCCTCGTACCCAGGCGCGTTCTCAGGCTACAAGCTTCGTGTAATTGAGTCTCATCAATCCACAAAACAGGTAACTTTTTTGATGGAGCCTAATTACGAGCGCCCTAGCATAATAGCTTGCAATTCATTTGCTGGAAGCCTTGAAGCTGGAACTTGACTGAAATTCAGTTGTAATTGTTCAACAATTATACCTTAATTGTGTGAACCTAGCTCTTGTGTGCCCCATTAATGGCGCTTTTGTTTTGGTAATCTAAACCTTTTCCAAGTATTTTCTCTGTAGATCTTCCCTTAAAACAGTACTATATAAAAAAAGGCTTACAGACCCTGCTTTGCAGAGATCTGGTAGGATTGCCGCTCTTTTGCTAAAAACTCCAGTCATTCTGTGATGTGCACGACAGTTTTGAGCAGAATTAGAAACCTTTTGTGTGCTTTGTGACATAACTCTGAAGGCAAGAACGAGACACTGCAGCTGTGCTGCCGCCCTTTAATCATGTGGTCACCATTCTACACCTGTATTGTTTATGCATCCATGGAGTTGTGCTCGAACATAGTCAGAAGATATTCCCCGCTAGAAATGGCTATGCATGTCGAACCTCAAGCTCCTTACCAATGTGCAGGATACATCTGGTACTGCTAAGGCGGTTGTGGCATCCCTCAACGATTTGGGCCTAAATTTTGATGTCGCTGAGATTGAGCTAATTCGTGAGCCTCAAAAGCAGGTGAGAGGTCTTGTTTCTTCTGATTGATATGCCTATCAAAGCGAGTATATTTAATGCGGGGCTGAGATTCTTTGACGCCCGCCCTTGTACTAAAAAGTAAAAGTCTACACTGGAAGTCACCAGCGTGCATAAAGGAAAGGCTCTCAATTAGTGCTCACACTAGCCAGAGCCCCACCGAAAGACGAATAAGAGAAACAACAGAGACTAATGAGGATCCGACGGGTTGTCAGCCATGCGATCCGGCCTGCGCCTAGCCCTCCTGAAGCCAGCCGCTCTACCAGTAACCCCCCCATCAGATCCCCCATTATCACTGTTGTTGTCAAGGTGTATTTTATGCAGTGTTGTGAATTTACGGCGTCAATCAGAAATGGCACCGTAAATCACGGTGCTTAAATGACGTCTACGTCACATAACCGTAATTAACGGTGAAATTCATACTGACGGTGGGGAATCGTAAGTAACGGTGCGGCGTCAGGAACTCAGTGGCTCAGAGTGCCAACTCAAGCTCCGAATTCCCCACAAACAACATTTGCGATTTGCGATATAAATATAAATGTCCTCTGGTAATCAGGCCAAGAGGGCTCGTGTGGCCCTGTGGCCCTGAGTCAGTCGAGCCTGGCCGGCCTGGCCAGCTGCTGCAAGCAGGATGGCAAGACAACTGAGGAGTACAGCTGCATGCACTGCCAGAGGACGCTCACTGGGCTGAACGCTACGCGGCTCAAGAACCACCTGCTCAACCCTGGCAGGTGCAATTTCCTGTATAGCCCCTCTGCGCAAGAGGTGGCTGAGGTGATGACACACACACATACACACACACACGCACACGCGCACGCACGCACACGCACACGCACGCACACATGCACACGCACGCGCACGCACGCATGCGCACACGCACGCGCGCGTACTCGCACACACACACACACGCACACACACACACACACTTGAGCTGCATCCAAGGGGACTGAAAGCTGCTGAACTTTGCTCCTGGAAGTGACTGTCTGTAATTCCTGACGTTTTCACACCGTAAATAACTGTAAAGCAGACCGTCTGATGTCAAAAATTAAAATTACCGTGAATTACGCCTGGTGATTAGTTTCTGACGGTCAAAACCTTAAATTACGCCTGACCGTCAAATGACGGTTGAGGGCGTCAACTGTAAAGTTCACAACACTGATTTTATGTCTTGTTTTTGTGATATTGTGTAAGCTTTTTATCGCATGGCAGTGTAGTTTAGTAGCTAGTTGGTGCACTTTGTGCGTGGGGATGCCTAAGTCAAGTACCTTTACTTTATGGTGTACTAATTGTAGATTGTAGTTATGGTGTACTAATTGTAGATTGTGCCCCCGACTCCAAGAAGCATAACATGATGTGTGACTTGGTTGTTTCGAGAGATGCCTTGGAGGCTTCTTGTTCGTAAACGCTGGATAAGAGGTTGATGTTGGTTGTGCGCTTTGTCTAATGTCTGTTGCGGGTATATGTCTGAGTAGAGTTTGAATTCTACAAGATGTTTGTCAGTCCTAAAGGGGGATCTTTTTGGGATCCAATTGCCTGCCTCTCCCCTCAATGGGCATAACTAACACGCCATCTGGACGGCTTTGATGTCTAGTTGGAAGGTTTTGTTGTGTTGGGAAAACCCAGTCAGGAATGTTTCTTTCAATGTCATCGGGGGGTTCAATGTTAAGGTCATAACTTTTCACTGTTACAAGCATCCGTTGTAACAATTGTTGGGCCCAGCTTGCCTTTGCTGATCTCTTCCTCACGAAGGCTAACTGCGTGGTGGTGTCGGTTTATATGCATTCGTTTCAAAGTTTGGTTGTTGTACCTAAGAAGTATGTGTGGAGCTCTGTCTGATCCTCCGCACAAAGGGCATGTGGCAGGCCCTGTCGTATTGCTAAACCGTTTGGTGTGCTTGTCTGTGTATCGTGTCCGTCCTGTACTAAAGGACTTGTTCCTGCTCCTTAAAGGTCACATTTGGCATGGACCTGCCCTTGTACTCACCTGTAATAAAAACTGAATCAACTTAAATTTCCTTGCTCACTGCCTCCTGTGCTCCTTCTTTGCAGATGGAGGTCATGCAAGTACCTGAATCCGCTCTGAATGGGCACGCATTCCACACGTACCAACTGGTTTCAGAGGACGGGAGCGTGGCATTTGAGTTCAAGCACAATGTGACAGGACGTACGACGTACGCAGAGGGCAGCGTCGACGCTTGCTTGTTTCTGTCCACGCAAATGCATCTGGCCAAGGAGTTGGATGTCCCAGGCAGAACTCTTTTCAATATGAGCGATGTTTTAAGGGCGGGGGCAATGCGCTGAAGCGCTAGCTGTCTGTTTTTTCCCTGCCACGGACACAGATACATGGTTTGCTGATGAGAGGTTCGGAAGCACGCATACGCATTTAGTGTAACGATTTTTCTTGTTTCTGTAGCCCTACTTCTAACCAGAATTATCGATGTGACATGCCAAAAGAATCCCACCCCTTCCATTTGGTAGGATGTCGAACATGATTCTCACAACATTGCAGAAAATAGGCGTAGAAAATGTGAGAGCTTGTGTGTATGATGAGTTTGTGGTGAGGGTGTTAATGAAAAAAAATATATATTATTGATATCTACAATGAATATAAGCCACAGTGTCCTCGGTAGCAAGCCCTGCCGTCTGCACCTCTCAAGCACCCAAAACCCTGTGTTGCTAAATAGAGGTCAAAGATGTACATCAATCAGGAAGCTGATCAGCCAAGAGCACAGCAGGTTAATTTCCTGCAACTCCCAAGCTCAAACTGGGCCTCGGTTCATCCAGCATAAAGAGGAAGCAAAGACCTTCTACCGCTTCCTTTCCATTGTGTGAGTGATGCGGCAAACTGTAGAAGAAGCAAAGAGACCCCCTGACCTCTCCTCACCCGTTCCTCCCCCACTTCGCTTCCCCACAGTTACGACACCATCGTTAACCCAGGGTGCGTGCGTGCGTGTGTGCATGCGTGCGCGTGTGTGTGTGAGTGTGTGTGTGTGTGTTTATGTGTGTGTGTGTGTGAGTGTATGTGTGTGTTTATGTGTGTCTGTGTGTGTGTTTGTGGGTATGTGGGTGTGCGTGTGGGTGTGGGTGTGCTACGTGTGTACTTGCGTGCATATCTGTGTGTTTGTGTGTGTATGTGTTTGTGAGTTTGTTTGTGTGTTGGAAAGGGGGGGCGTGCGTGTATGTATTCTCGTGTGTGTGTTGGTGTATGTGTGCGTGTGCGTGTGTGCACGTGTGAGACGCATTTCAATTGCTTCTGTACACGGGTTTGATAAGAGGGATATTTATATTGGTAGCACTAACGTCTGTCTCTGCGCGCTCTCTGTCTCTTAGTGACCTGGAAAAAGTATGAGTTTGCGCACATAGGATTAAGCTCAGTGTATAGCCTGTGAGGTGCTAATGTATGTATGAAATAATACGCGCACCTTGGTCCACGTCTAGCCATTGTGCCTGCTTTATGAGTTCACTCAGCGCGCTCGACTGCTTTTGCTATTGTCCTCATGCGCCCCTGATTGCCTTTCTCACAGGCACTGGACGGAGGACATGCGTGAAGACTCGCTGCAACCTGCCAAGCTTGACAGCCCGGATCTGAAGGTGAGAAGCACGAGTTTGCTCGACAGGGTTACTACAAGTGTTTGGCGTCCTGCTGTGTAGGAATTTCGACTAAGAAACAGCTGACTGCTGGTGAGACCTGGGTTTCTGTGTCTCGGTATGCTTCGTTCCTGCGTCTTAGTATGCTTGTCCATGTAGGTGCATGCCTCTTCTGCTCACACACAGTTTACCGTGATATGGTGCAGTCCTTCGTCAATATTCTGAATTGACCTCTTTCTGACCCTACCATTGTGTCTATGTAGGTTGTTGACGTGGGAGGTGGCACAGGCTTCTGCACCCTGGGTGTCGTCAAGACTGTGAAGCCAGAAAACGTGACTTTAATCGATCAGTGAGTGCTGCCTGCTTTGACTACATTTTACAGAGATTGCAGTGTGGTGCACTGGGCGTAAGCCAAAAGTGCCTGCATCTTGCAGCGTTTGTGCCTTGCGGCTTTGTGATCAGGCTTGAGACAGGCACGCCATTCGTTGTCTGCTTTATTGCAATGAAATTGCGCCCTTCATCATATAGCAGATAGATTATATGGTGCCACCTGCCAATCACAACTCGTTTACATGAACAAGCTTCAGTGCTGGGGGCGTTTCAGAGTCAAACACAAAAATGCCATGCGATTTTTTGGGAAAAATTTGGTTGCCACTTGTCCTGCGCTTTTGTGCCAAGCATTCAATACTGCGCTGCGCTGCTTTGCAGGTCTCCCGAACAGCTAGCCAAGGCCAAGGCCAAACCTGCTCTGCAAGGGGTGACCATCCTGGAGGTGAGATCAGCTGTCCGTATGTGTGTGTGTTTGTGTGTGTGTGTGTGTGTGTGTGTGTGTGTGGTGGTCCTTGTGTGTATGTGTTTGTGAATGTGTGAATGTGTGCGTATAATGCTACTTAACACATTTCACGTTTCTATAAGTGCCATAACACAACGCATTTCACATTTCCTACCTTAGCTGGGAGATGTGGGGAGGACCTGCCCGCACCTTTTAAAGCTGACTCCCCACCTTTAGGTCCCAACGTGTGCGTGATGTACTTGACAGCACATCGCCTTGTCCCCAATTGCAGGGTGATGCAGAGGACCTTCCATTTGAGACGGACTCCTTTGATCGCTACGTGTCTGCTGGTTCCATTGAGTATTGGCCAGAGCCCCAGAGGGGCATTAAGGAGGCCTACAGGGTCATCAAACCAGGGGGCACAGCTTGTCTCATAGGGCCTGTGCACCCCACATATTGGCTGTCAAGGTGTGTGTGTTGTTGTTGTGTGTGTGTGTGTGTAGGTGTAGGTGTGTGTGGGGGAAGGGGGGGGGGGTAAGCACACGCTCGTGCATGTGGGTGCGCGCTCGTGCATGGGTGCATGGGTGGGTGTGGCAGGGAGTTTGCATGTAAGGGCGTGGGTGGGCTGTGTTAAAAAGGTTTTAAAGACAAGCGCTTCAGAATCATCGAGTTATGAAGCACGGCCTGCTGCTTATTGACTGCGCACTCGTGACGGTTGTTATCCAATTGGTATTGTTGTTGTTCCTGCGACCTTTGGCAACGTATAACTTCAAATGAACAGGAAGAGAGAACCAAGGCAGAGGTCAAGTGGGGTTGGTATCCCAAGCAAGACCTAATTTTGGTGAAATAAATTTGCTCCCATTGGTTGGGATGAAGAGATAACGTGAAAAGACCATTGTTACGAATTATAGGAAGGCCTGTGGCCGCTGGCTGCCTACTTCCTTGGATATTGATTGGCACGCTTCTGTGTGCATTTGTTCCATTTGCTTGCGGGGACTTACTTTGAGACAGAACGTGAGACGTGCTGCTTTCGTGTGAGAAGCGCTTTCGTCAAGACGGATGCAGCTTGGGCAGAGTCACTGGCAACTGTTTATGGTGCAGGGCAAGTTAAAGCCCAAAACATTGGCGTGCAAAATTTGTTGCAGAGGAGTAGGACAACACCCTTTGTATGGGGAGGGGGTGCAATACAAGTGATATTGGTCATGTTGGGCCAGAAGCCCTCAAAAAGGTTAAATTTGTCACTCCTGTCACGCTGAAATAAGTTGCAACCTTCCAGAGTTTTACCCCAAAACCTTGCTTCACAATTGCCTTACAGGTTTTTTGCGGATGCTTGGATGCTGTTTCCTAAGGAGGAGGAATACATGGAGGTGTGCCTTTTAGCCTCTGGTTACTCTTGTCCGGCATGTACGATGTTGCCAGCAAATGAGTCGTTATTTGGTGCAAGGTGCACACAAAATGCTAATTAGTGAATCTCGTTTAAATTGACCACTTGCTTGCCCCTTTGCTTCTGCATGCAAGCAATGTCTCTGTTGAATCGATTGTGAGGGATAAGGGGAGCCTGTTTGCCCTGGCAGCTGCTACAAGCTGCATGGTACACCAGCAGAAAAGCCACCCTGTTTCATTACACAGTTTGTCTCTGCTGCCGCCAATTTTGACATGTTCTTCATGCGCAGGCAAAAAGTCAATGTGTGAGTCGTCACTGTTTCTTATATTGGTGTGTGTATGTGTGCAGTGGTTCACCAAGGCTGGCTTTACAGACGTGAAGATCAAGCAGATAGGGCCCTCTTGGTACCGAGGAGTGCGGCGGCACGGCCTGATTATGGGCTGCAGTGTGACTGGCACTAAGGCGCAGGTAAGTTATGCTGTAGATGGAGGGACTATGATGAGGTCTCCCAATATTCGCGGGCGTGTGCAGCGCCTTGACCTGATGGGCTGCAGTGTCAGCGGCACCAAGACACAGGTAAGCTAGCTGTAGGTGCATGGTGCTATATATTGGAATGAGAATGGTTGCTGCTGGGATGTTCCATTTTGGCAAGGGTGTGCGGCATCTTAGCCTGATTTTGGGCTGCAGCGTGATGAGCACCAGGATATAGGTTCTTCGTGCTTCGTTTTGGCTGTTCTGGGGTGTGTTGCTGCCTGTAAGTTTAGTTTAGTTTAGTTTGGATTACAAAGGCATTCAACCTGGAATGGCTGCTCAACCTATGAGAACCTATGGTTGCTGCCTGTAAGGGGGTGGGGTGACGTAGGATTAGCAGGACGAGTTGTGACAGGTTGAGGAGCAGGAAAGAGATTCCCTGATTGATTTGTAGGCTAAAATTTCTTCATGTTGTTGTCAGGAAGATAATGTTTGGTTGGGTCAAGATGCTGGTGAGTGCTTTTGACCGTATGTTTAAGGCAGGCTTAATGGCAATGCTAAGGAGGTGTAAACTGGCACTGGGCTTTTGAAACAAGTATAGGTAGAGGTATGCGGGGGGGAATAGGAAGAAGATCAGGGCTGAAAGCTGAAAGCCACCATGCAAATTTCAAGGCATTCTTGCCTTCCTAACAATAAGGAGCGATTTGCGCTGCCCCAGCTTATTGAACGAGACTAGGCAAACTAACCTCAACTGAAAATCCAACTAGCCAAATCACATGAATTGTCACTGCCAATTATTGGGCGTGACAGCCCGTCTGTATTTTTAATTGTCCTTTCTTCTGTGTCTTGATCTTTTTTTTACTCGCAGGCAGGGGACTCTCCGCTGCAGATGGGACCAAAGGTAGAGACCGCCGGAGCGGCTAGCACCAACCCCGTGTCCTCTTTGTTGCGCCTCATACTAGGCTCCTTGGCCGGATTTTACTACTTTGTATTGCCTGTGTATATGTACTTGAAAAATCTGGTGTGGCCCAAGAACTGGGCGATGTAGGGGGGGTTGTCAGTAGAAAGCGTGGACGGTGCTTTTGCGAGAGATTAGCAAGAGAGTTTATTGTTGTCAGTGAGAATGCATAAAAGCAGATTCAACCACCAATCACTACTATGCAGTTAGCTTCTGCGGTAAAGATCAGCAACTCTTAGCCCAGCGATTGTTACAATTATTGCCTATAACAGACCTCCCTGACTAGGCATTTGCAACATACCCAAAAAGCCATTACTAATCATCGTAACCGTTATCTGAAGCTGGTCCAAACCTACACCTTGGTTGCACTCATGATTTGTATTTGATTGTAACTTTTTATCTTTTTTGGAGTAGTGGAGTCTTACTTATTATAGAGAATAGAAAGGCTGCAAAAGACTGTGTGTGCTCAGCAATAGTGGTTTCAACTACTTCCTCCTCCCTTCATAAAAGGCGGTAGTAAATTATAGACAAGGTGTCAAAAGAGCTGCTTTTCCCAAACACACTTGGGATATGTACATCATTGCCATATGGAATACTTAAGGCAGAAAATGCCTCAATGCCCACGATAAAAAAACTGGCTAAAAAGGCTTATCAAAGATGGCACCCTTGGCCCTTGGGGCCCAAGTTTGCAATTTCTAAGTTTACCCAAAGGTAGCTACTCACAGCTACTCAGAGCACCTGAGCTTTAAAGTTGCAAACTAGGGCGCACATTTCTAATTGCCCGCGGCGTGAACCCCACGTTTCACTGCCAACCCTTTTAAAAATGGTGTTCTTGTTTTTGATAAATAAATATCACTGAAACAAAAATGGAGTGAAACGATCCAGTAGTTGGTCAGATGATTCATTTTGACCTATTTCCCTTAAAGAACATCAACAAAAGGGGTGCCAAAAAGGTGGAAAACCAACCTTCACCATTTCTGCTTTTCAAAACCTAGGGTGCTTTGGTATCATATAGGGAATTTTGCCATCTTGTTTTGGAATAAAAAGAGGCGCTGGTTGGGGAGTGGTGGCCTAAAATGTGAATGCCAAAATTTGAACTTTAAACGGGAGACCACTGGGGTGGTCCGATTGATCCCAAACTTTGTGGGACACACAGTTATTTTAATATAATTTGCATCAAAAAAGTCACATTTCAGGACAATTGCTCAGTTGCCCCCCTCTGGCAAATCACGAGCACACACTGTCAAAAAGCCTCGCGTTATCAACGCGTTTCTGAGCTTCAGAAACGCGTTTCTGAACCAGAAGCGTGAACGCGAACATTTTGAGGCATTCCAAACGGTCCTGTAAGGCCTTTGCTATGGCGACGATGGCTTGTTTTGGGCGTGTTATATTATGTTTTAATTAATCGGAAGCAGATGGGAGCTGTTTGGGCCGGATTCCGGGAAGCGCATTTTCACCGCGTTTCTGAAATTCAGTAGCGCGTTTCTGAACTTCATGCTTATGATGAGCATAACTTATTTTTCAAAGGGCTTGTTTCCCGGTCCTGTCGCTAGATCTAGAACTGCAGCAGTGTTGTCCCAAGAATGTGCTTGCAGCCTCCAAAACAAAGCAGGAGGCAGTTTGTACCTGTCTGCGCATGCAATCCCCAGAAGCGCGTTTATGAGTCTCAGAAGCGCGCTTATGAATCTCAGAAGCGCGCTTATGAGTCTCAGAAGCGCGCCTATGAGCCTCATAAGCGCCGGGAAAAACGGGAAAAACGTGTTCATAGGCGTCAAAAGCAGTGTTGCCAATTGGCAAGCGCGCTTATGAATTCATAAGTGGGCTCGTCAGGGTGGTGCTGTGCTTACGGGAAAAGGTTTAAACAAATTTGTTCAACACTTCGCATTTTTGTGAAATACACCACTCGCGCGCAGGGACATTGAAAATAATCAATGGTTCTCCCTTAAGAGATGTGTTTTGCACGCTTTAATTGTGTTGACCAGCTTGCCACCGCTCCCTTTTCACTCCCTCTCCACTCCCTCTCCACTCCCTCCTTCCTGGATGTGCGAACACCACCACCAGGCCGCTCCTATGGGCATTGCTGTGAGGCCCTGGCGC
>Ga0307947_1001649_pt1 | contig 17766 bp, 20 predicted proteins | sample OrgLakmetagen232_FD_201840 | JGI IMG/M metagenome (GOLD analysis project Ga0307947, IMG submission 201840) | Saline water microbial communities from Organic Lake, Antarctica - #232 | ecosystem: Environmental > Aquatic > Non-marine Saline and Alkaline > Saline | place: Antarctica: Organic Lake...
ACAGTAGTCTGTGTAGGTGACGTTGTAGAAAGGATGGTGGGAAGGGATTGCAGACGTGCCCGCAGCTGTGTTGGTGTTGTCATCCCCACCAGGCGTGGCTGTGCTACTCTGCTCGATGCCTGTGTTGGTGCTGATGGCCTGTGGGAGCGCAGTCAATAAGAAACACAATGCTTTTAACAGCACAAACTAACAACTGCTGACCAAAGAATACACCTCCTGAAGCGTCCTGAAGCGTCTCAAGTTTCTGATTCAATTGGTTTTTCAAGGTATTGCGCTCAATCTGGTGAGAGGGCCTGAAATTCAGCGCCTGTTGCAACTGCTGTATTTATAGGGCAAAGTTCAGGACATACACTATTGCATCAAATAGGGGTCGATCCCAACATGAGAACAGGTTCACCCCTAATTGATACAAAAGTGTCAAACTTACCGTTATTTGTTACATGTTAATCATGCTTCATTCTCAGGTGTAACGTAAAGGAAACGCAGCGCGCACCTTTCAATCGCTGTATTCAGCATACACCAATGCTATTTAACCTGTGCACGCACATGCACATGCTACATAGCTTGCCTGACTATCATTCTCTGAAGAACACATTCATACACGCTTGACGTGAGGTTTGAAACACGAAAACTGCGTCAAGCAAAATCTAGGAGCTTTGAGCCGAGTGATGACTGGATTAGTTAGATTGCTAGATTACTGCACAAAATTCAACGTCTACATTGTGCATATCTCCGGTGTTATGTGCAACGTCTAAATTGTGCAGATCTCTGGTGTTATGTGCAACTTCTACATTGTGCATATCTCTGGTGTTATGCGCAACAACATATTGTTGGGTAGCTGCCGTGAAAATCTAGTGATCAGGCCAGACTATTTGAGGTCGAGGGTTTGAATTGGGGTTGAGGGTTTGAATTCACCTGGTTGCATGAATTGTTCGCAGTCCGACAGTGCACCCACACCCGCACCTTCAACACCAACGCCATCGCCATGCATCCACATCATCCACACCATCAACACCACACACAAGACAGCACCTTAAAAATGAACCTACCTTAGGATAAAGCGCGACCCAGCGACCCAACTCCACATCAAATACGGACAGCAGCATCTGAGCAGCAACCGCACTCTTCTGCTTGCCTCCTCTGCATGGTAAGGTTTTGGAGGCGGGAGGAGGTCCCATGTCTGTACCTGCTGTGTGTGCGCAAGTGTAAGTGTACATATGCGTGTGAGAAATGTTAGTGCTAGTGCCTAAAATAAGCCTGTATCTGGAAAGAGATCTCTCTAAAAGCAGGCAATTAATACAGTATTTTTGTACTGGGTTGACATTAATGAGCGTTTGATAAGATACAGCACCAATTAAAAAGCGAACACGCACATACACTGCAAACACAAAACGCTTGTAGAAGGGACTCATAGGAGCAGGTCAGCCTCAGAACAGTTCCAATATATAAATTCAACAGACTCAGAACATATGAATCCAACAGACTCAGAACAATTCCAACATATGAATCCAACAGACGTATCTCATCAAAAGCACAATTCCAACATATGAATCTATCAATTCCAACATATGAATCCAACAGACTCAGAACATATGAATAATCCAACAGACTCAGAACATATGAATCCAACAGACTCAGAACATATGAATCCAACAGCCTCAGAACAATTCCAACATATGAAACCATCAATTCCAACATATGAATCCTACAGAAGTATCTCGTCAACAGCACCAACACTTGAGTCAGCAGAAGTGCTGGGAAGTCCAAAAGCCTCTCACCAACAGCACAGCAATACTTGAGTCAGCAATCCAAAAGCCTCTCACCAACAGCACTAACACTTGAGTAAGCAGAAGTGCTGGGAAATCCAAAAGCCTCTCACCAACAGCACAGCAATACTTGAGTCAGCAGAAGTGCAGGGAAATCCAAAAGCCTCTCACCAACAGCACAGCAATACTTGAGTCAGCAGAAGTGCTGGGAAGTCCAAAAGCCTCTCACCAACAGCACCAACACTTGAGTCAGCAGATGTGCTGGGAAGTCCAAAAGCCTCTCACCAACAGCACAGCAATACTTGAGTCAGCAGAAGTGCTGGGAAGTCCAAAAGCCTCTCACCAACAGCACCACCACTTGAGTCAGCAGAAGTGCTGGGAAGTCCAAAAGCCTCTCACCAACAGCACCAACACTTGAGTCAGCAGAAGTGCTGGGAAGTCCAAAAGCCTCACCAACAGCACAGCAATACTTAAGTCACAATCCAAAAGCCTCTCACCAACAGCACCAACACTTGAGTCAGCAGAAGTGCTGGGAAGTTCAAAAGCCTCTCACCAACAGCACAGCAATACTTGAGTCAGCAATCCAAAAGCCTCTCACCAACAGCACCGATACTTGAGTCTGCAGAAGTGCTGGGAAGTCCAAAAGCCGGGTACAGGGCGTGGATGCTCAGGCCCAGCACGTATTCAGGGTCACGTGCAACAAACACGTCCCTGCGTATATGTATGTGTGTGCGTGTGTTTGAGGGTGCATGCTCAGGCCCAGCATGTATTCAGGGTCACGTGCAACAAACACATCCCTGCGTATATGTGTGTGCGTGTGTTTGTGCGTGCATGATCAGGCCCAGCACGTATTCAGAGTCACGTGCAACAAACACGTCCCTGAGTATATGTATATGTGTGTGCGTGTGTTTGTGTGTGCATGCATAGGCCCGTCACTTATTCAGGGTCACGTGCAACAAACACGTCCCTGCGTATATGTAGATGTGTGTGCGTGTGTTTGTGTGTGCATGCATAGGCCCGTCACTTATTCAGGGTCACGTGCAACAAACACGTCCCTGCGTATATGTAGATGTGTGTGCGTGTGTTTGTGTGTGCATGCATAGGCCCGTCACTTATTCAGGGTCACGTGCAACAAACACGTCCCTGCGTATATGTAGATGTGTGTGCGTGTGTTTGTGTGTGCATGCATAGGCCCGTCACTTATTCAGGGTCAAGTGCGACAAACACGTCCCTGGGTGTATGTGCGTGGGTGTGTGTGCGTGGATGTGTGTGCGTGTGTGCGTGTGTTTGTGTGTGTATGCAAAAGCATGAGATCTGACAGGAACCGCTTATGTGAAATGTCATACACGCCGTAAGTACACCGTATATATTCTGATCAACCCTACGTATTCATACGGCAAGCATCTTGTTTAGTACAAAGTAACTATGTAGGAATGTAGACCGTAGCACACTTCTGGAATATCTAGATCTGAACTCGTTCCTGTTATACCTATTACATATACTCCCACACAGACAGTTTTTTTATATAAAACTAGAAACATGCAAGGACCTTGGACATGTTCAGACACATAAGAAGTTGCAAGCAGACATGGCCGGTGCAGTGTGCATGCGTAAGAAGGGCACAGGCTTGTGGTCGGGGAAACAGCAAGTGCAAGAAAAATGCACGTATCATACATATGTTTTGACATGTGATCAGGGGTATTGCCCAAACATAGCCCGCCCACACAATGGTGGAGGAGACGATATGTTAAATCTTTGTGATCAGGTGCATTACCCAAACATAGCCCGCCCACACAATGGTGGGGGAGACGGTATTAGATCCCTTGAGAGCCTTATCAAATTCAAACAGCAGAACGTCAGTGCCTATTTCAAAGCACACACTCACTAAGAACTGATATACCAAATTCAAGCAGCAGGACGTCAGTGCCAATTTCAAAGCACACACACACACTCACATCGGCCACACGTAGCCCGCCCACACGATGGTGGGGGAGAAGACATCAGATCCCTTGAGAGCCTTATCAAATTCAAGCAGCAGGACGTCAATGCCTAATTCAAAGCACACACTCACATTGCCCACACGTAGCCCGCCCACACGATGGTGGGAGAAGCGACCAGATTGACACTGCTGGTGCAGTTAGGAGTGTCTGTGTCAGCTGGTGCTGATGCCGCAGCCGCTGCTGCCCCTGCTGCCCCTGTCGAGCCTGCAACGCCCTCCCTGTTCATCACTGAGGTGGTGCTGTGCTGGCTGCTGCCTGCCGCAAGGACATTTTGAGTGCCTGCACAAAAAGTGACAGATTTGATATTGAACATCCTGCACTGCAAAAAAGATGCACAATATCTGACATTCCTGCAGGGAAAGTGCGCAATTCAGGATGTAAACATCCTGCTCCTGCACCACACAAAAAGTGCATGCTGTGATGCTGTAAGTTCCTGACGTTTCTGCACTGAAAGTGTACGTTATTCACCGTCCAACTAAGGGATATCACCAGACTGAGAGTCAATGAGTTGATTCACTGTCCTCCTGGTGATGTTCCTGAAGTGATCCTGGTTGACTCAGGATTGACTGAGAGTCAACCAAGAGGTTATAACACTGAAGTTTTAGGAACACCTCCTAACTAGTGATTTCCCTTAGTACCGTTTCCCTTCAGATAGATTCTAGTGTTGTTGACGTATTACACAGGTCAAGGGGAGATAGCAAACCCCCTACTTCGAGGTTGAAACAAACAAACTGAAAGTTGACATTTAAGACTGGGTCACACAAGGTCATTGCATCCCAGTATGTCCCTGTATGTCACTGTATGACACTGTAAGAAACTGCACCGCACTAAACGTAAAGCATCCATTCCTGCACTAGTCACACCAGCTTGTTGCAGCCCTGATGCCTACATGACAGAAAGATTTTGTGTCATGTTCTTCTCTTCGCAATACTTCCAAACGCATCTCTTTGCTGTTTGGCAGCTTCTTTGCTCGGTAAATGCTGGGAATTTTATGAGCCCTTGCGTTTTGCTGCAGATGTAGTAACAGCAGCGAACAGTGCTGCTGCTCTTGCGTTCATGTGACCCAGCACCAGCACCAGCACAATTTGTTTCAAGGGTGTTGAGGTACACATGCAGGCAGTGAAATACCACCATGTACCAAAGCAATTGTTTCTTGCCAAACAAACTCAGCTGAGAAGCTCTGCTGCACAAATGTAAAATTTGCTACTTCATTGCTTCCACCTGGGTTGTGATGACCTGCCGGCATTACACACAAAAGTACAAAAGTCCAACACACCTGCTGCAAGTTCGGCCAGCCTTGAGATGTAAGGGCTGCGTCTGTGGTTGCCAATTTCGGGGGGTGACCATCCCAATGATTCCAGCTCCGAGCGAAGCTTGTGCAGTGGAACCTGCAAGAATTGTGTTGAGCGCCACATGTAAGAAATTGTGTTGAACGACAGATGTAAGAAACTGTGTTGAGCACCACATGTAAGAAATTGTGTTGAGCACCACATGTAAGAAATTGTGTTGAGCAGTACATGTAGGAATTTGTGTTGAGGGCCACATGCTAGGAATTGTGTTGAGCGCCACATGTAAAAATCGTGCTGAGCACTACATATTAGAAACCTTAATGAGCAACACATGTAAGAAACTGTGTTGAGGGCCACATGTTAGGAATTGTGTTGAGCACCACATCTTAAAAATTGTGTTGAGCACCACATGCTAGGAATTGCGTTGAGGGCCACATCTTAAAAGCTGTGTTGAGTAACAAGGTAAGCAGCTCACGAGCGGGGTACAGTTTTGAAACTCACAAAGCTTTTGGTCAAGCAGCTTAATTTTAGCAGTACAGCGGTTCAACACTCTCACTGAACAAATAACAGCGGCAACCACTCTCACCAAAATAAAAAAGAGCCACATGTAAACCTTTAAAAAAAAGAGCCACATTGGTACCAGCCAGCATACATCTCCTACACGGCGAAATACGAAAAAAAAAACTGTAGGTGTTTGGCGGGCTGCAGACATGGCCAAACAATTTGTCATCCTATTATGGTTCGGTCACACAATGAAGCGATTAATTTGAAGAGGCTATATACACATTATCACACATTAGCACACTGCCAGGCTATATACACATTAGCACACATTAGCACACTGCGATTGATTCGAAGAGGCTATATACACAATAGCACACTGCCAAATGCTTTCTAAACCTGCAAACCAATTGAACAGAACCAGTTGAACGGAACCAGCTGAACGGAACCAGTTGTACAGAACCAGTTGAACAGAACCAGGATACCAGGGATTGGTAGGAGGGAGCCTGCGCGCATGGCTTTCTCCTACTAATCCCTGATGCTCCACCTCCATACAGCTCCTTCCCACAGCTTTCAGAGACGGTATATGGAATAATTTTGTAATATTATGCCTGTGGGCAAAGTGGCTGAAGATATGTTGACTATTGACGTTGGGACATATTGACTGGAATATATTGACCATTGACACCATTGAGATTGTTCACGGCACAAGAAATCATTTACGCCGCCTGATCCTCATCCATATTTTCCCTCTTTCTTGTGGTAGAGGAGCTTGCTGTACTTCTGCATCAAAGTGGCTCCTTTGCTTGATCTATGAGGGTAGGCAGCTTTCGTTGCCGGGTCAGCGCCCCCCCCCCTTCCCTGTATCCTGTCTATTCATGCAGGTTTCAATACAAGAGTATGCTCGCTCAGGTTTTGTTGCATTAAAAAACCTGCTCTGAAATCAGGCCAAGCCAGCAGCCCTCCTGATAATCACCAAATGTATCTATTTTATTTGGTGAGGGCGTTTTAATAGATTGGCACCAAAGTAGCTCCTTTTCCGTATATACTGTGGGGAGTACTATTATGTTGCCTGCGTGTTTGTTTCTTCTTACAAAAGCGAGCCAAGCTGATGCAACCAAAATTCAAGCTCTCCTTGGCAATTTACGTGCACAGATGTTTTAGGATTAAATCGAAAAACTGCGAATACAGCCCCCAAAACTTCCCACCTCCATCTGAAGCATACCAGTCCCAGCAGCTCGCACGTCCCACTTCCGCGCGTTTGGATCAAGGAGCGAAGAAAAGGAGGAGGTGGGGATCTCACGGGGGGGCTGATTCACTGTGGCAGTAGGTAGGAAGCCCTCCCACTCTATCGCCCCCGCAGTGCGTGCTGTGTGTGCTTGGCCAGAGGAGAAGGACGCATACTGCGCGCACAGACGGAGCGCACCCCTGAGGTCCTCCATGCTCTCTGCTGAGCTGTGCTGTGCCGTGCTGTGCTGTGCTGTGGTGAGGCTGAGGTGCTCCTTGCCCTTGGGTTTGGCCTTGTCACCCTGGGCGCTCTCTAGCACGTTGCAATTCGGGCCTGGAAGAGTAAATGGTGCGTATAGCATGTCGCTTGTCTGGCCTGAAAGAGTGGGTAGTTATCTTGCAGCACGTAAAGATTGAACTGGTGTGTATGGTGTGTATAGCAGGTAGCTCTTCTGACCTGGGATAGCAAAACTTTTTGCAGAGTGGTATGTACAAAGTGTGCTTCCAGCTGATAACACTTTTTGCAGAGTGGTATGTACAAAGTGTGCTTCCAGCTGATCACACTTTTTGCAGAGTGGTATGTACAAAGTGTGCTTCCAGCTAATAACACTTTTTGCAGAATGGAATGTACTAAGTGTGCTTCCAGCTGATAACACTTTTGCAGAGTGGTATGTACACAGTGTGCTTCCAGCTGATCACACTTTTTGCAGAGTGGAATGTACAAAATATGCTTCCAGCTGATCACACTTTTTGCAGAGTGGTATGTACAAAGTGTGCTTCCAGCTGATCACACTTGTTGCAGAGTGGTATGTACAAAGTGTGCTTCCAGCTGATCACACTTTTTGCAGAGTGGAATGTACAAAATATGCTTCCAGCTGATAACACTTTGCAGAGTGGAATGTACAAAGTGTGCTTCCAGCTGATGCTTTCCTCCTGGCGTGATGGAGCAACGAATTCGCAATGTGCAATCAATTGTGCTAGGATCTGCATGTCGCTCAATTTGATGAATCATTTACTGATTTATTGCTTGGTATGTAAGGAATAAGTTGCATATATCTCATTTGGTATACAGTCTTTACCTTGTGCTTAATCTCATATGGTGTACAGTCTTTACCTTGTGCTTAGAATGCTCAACATTCTGCTTGCTTGGTATGATGAGCCATCTGCGTGACATCTGCTTGACATTATCACACACACAAACACATACACACACGCACACACACACACACACACGCACACACGCACACACACTCACACACACACTCACTCAGACACACACACACACACACATACACACACATGCTGATGATCCAGGGTTGCGTTTACACACGCACTTGCTGGTGACTCAGGGTTGCGTTCACACACCACCCCCGCCTGCTGGAAACTCATTGAAGCACACTGGTTCGTACAAGTCATTGCAACCTTTCACACACCAACCCCATCTGCTGGCAACTCAATCATGCACACAGGTTTGCACAAGTCAGGGCAACACACACACACACAAACACACACACACCAACCCCACCTGGCAGGCCACCTCCTCCACCATGCGTGGCTGCAGACACACCACAGTAGCCCAGCCGAATAGAGCTGCTGCTCATGCCACTGCTGGGGCCAGCAGGTGGGCCAGCAGGTGGGCCAGCAGGTGGGTGAGCAGGTGGGCCAGCAGGTGGGTGAGCAGGTGGGCCAGCAGGTGGGCCAGCAGGTGGGTGACCCAGGCAGGTGGGTGGGCCAGCAGGTGGGCCAGCAGGTGGGTGACCCAGGCAGGTGGGTGGGCCAGCAGGTGGGCCAGCAGGTGGGCCAGCAGGTGGGTGACCCAGGCAGGTGGGTGGGCCAGCAGGTGGGCCAGCAGGTGGGTGAGCAAGGCCGCCGGAGCCGCCGGTGCTTCTGGCCCCGCCCCCTAGAGTGTGCGCGTGTGGGCTGCTGTGCGAAGGAGGAAAGGGCAGGATAGGCGATCCTGCCTCGTCTGAGTCGTCACTGCTCAGGTCTGACACCTCCCGGCCGTTGATCTGCTCCATTGCTGCTGCAATCGCGGGGTGGAGAGAATCGATAGGCACCTCCCCCCCGCTGCTGCTGCTGCCGCTGCCGGTGCTGCTGCTCCGCTGCTCACTGCCTTGAAAGGCGGGCGTGGCTGTTGGAGTGGGGGTGCTGGATTGAAAAAGGGGGTTTGTAAAGAGGCTGCGGCCACCCTTGCGTTCCAGAGCACCAGCAGCTCTAGCTAACCAAGGCCTGTGAGTACGTTTAGCACGTTTGTTGTTGAACTTTCGGTACATGCTAGGTAAAGAGGCTGCGGCCACCCTTGCGTTCCAGATCACCAGCAGCTCCTGCTAACCAAGGCCTGTGAGTAGATTCAGCACGTTTATTGTTGAAATTTAGGTACAAGCTTGGTACAAAAACTGCGGCCACCCTTGCGTTCCAGATCACCAGCAGCTCCTGCTAATCAAGGCCTGTGAGTAGATTCAGCACGTTTATTTTTGAAATTTAGGTACAAGCTTGTTAAAAAAACTGCGGCCACCCTTGCGTTTTAGATCACCAGCAGCTCTTGCTAACCAAGGCCTGTGAGTACGTTTAGCACGTTTGTTGTTAAACTTTAGGTACAAGCTAGGTAAAGAAGCTGCGGCCACCCTTGCGTTCCAGATCACCAGCAGCTCTAGCTAACCAAGGCCTGTGAGTACGTTTAGCACATTTGTTGTTGAACTTTAGGTACAAGCTTGGTAACGAAGCTGCGGCCACCCTTGCGTTCCAGAGCACCAGCAGATTTTGCTAACCAAGGCCTGTGAGTAGATTCAGCACGTTTGTTGTTGAACTTTATGTATTAGACTTTGCAGCAGATCAGGTCATGCTGCAGAGTTACCTTGATTACAATCAACCATCTCTCTCTTGCAGACACTTTTACCCTTAGAGACACTTTTACTCTTGCAGGCAGACACTTTTACTCTTGAAGACACTTTCACTCTAACATACACTTTCCCTGTAACAGACACTTTAGTTAAAAAGGCACATTAAATAGAAGCAGGGCAGGAAGTGACCTCGATGACTTAGGGTTTATTGGAGGATGCCTTCAGCAGAGGGGCGCTTTCAGTGGGCTGATCAAGCACACACATCTTGATAAGTTTTCATCTGGATTGGGTTTGTAGTATAAAGAACAAAGCAGATAGAAGCTCATCAGGGATGCTACGTGCACAAAATATTCACTAAGCACATGCAATAGAAGCGACCGCGATTTACCTGCTTAGTGCGTGCGACATGAAGAACGAGGCAGACAGGTGCTGGAGGCGCATCAGGGAGGCAAAGTGGGCAAGCTGCTCTGGGGGGGCAAATCGGCCTCTGCCCCTTTCAACGTAGTCCGTAAGGGCCACAAATACGGTGTTCTCACTTGCAACCTGGCAGCACAAAATGAATTGTGTGTAAAAGGTCTGTGTGAGCATCACAGAGCATGTGTGGTCATTACAGAGCACGTGTGAGCATCACAAAGCATGTGTGGTCATTACGGAGCATGTGTGAGCATAAAGAAAATGTGTGAGCATCACAGAGCGTGTTTGAGCATTACAGAGCATGTGTGGTCATCACAGAGCATGTGTGGTCATTTCAGAGCATGTGTGAGCATCACAGAGCATGTGTGAGCATCACAGAGCATGTGTGGTCATTATAGGGCATGTGTGAACATCACAGAGCATGTGTGGTCATCACAGAGCATGTGTGGTCATTATAGGGCATGTGTGAACATCACATGGCATGTATGAGCATCACAGGAGGGGCAAGGTCATGCCGTGCTGCTTCTAGCCATTTAATTAGGGTTGACCAGAACCGTATATACACAACGTATATGACCGTGTATCAGGTGATTTCCCTGCCAAAAATTATGTATATACACCGTATATGTAAAGTTCTGGACAGCTCTACAGTAATTGGCAATGGATGCCCACTCAAGCTGTGCTCAACGCTTGCAGCCTGTTTGTGTGTAGACTTTTTACAACAATTTCGTCCACAAAGCCTGACTAGCCTGCTTACTCATTGGACGCAAAGCCTGCTTACTCATTGGACTCAAAGCCTGACTAGCCTGCTTGAAATTGGATTTCTCCCTTCACTCTCCCTCTTCCCCTTTAATGCCTGTTTAACTTTATTTCTAGAATTGGCCAGAACCATATACACGGTTTATTTTATAATTTACGGTATTATAATATACAGGAAAATTACCACATACCCGGTTACCACATACCCGGTTACAGGAAAATTACCACATATCCGGTTCTGGCCGTCCATATTTATTCCCCTTGCCGTCATGAAAGAGAAATGAAAATTGCAGGCAAAATCAACACTGTGTCATACTATACATATGTCATACCTATACATATGTCATACCTATACAAATATCATACCTATACAAATACAAAATTCAACACTGTGTCATTCCCATACACATGTCATACCTATACAAATCTTAGACCAGCGCCTGGAGCGCACACTACAATTCACGCCTTTTCTGCACGCCACTGCCCGAAGAGGTTTAGATCACTGCTGTAAACCTGCAGATCTGGTTGGCTTCACGCCTTTGGGAGGGTTAAAAAAATATTATCTCTGTTTGGCTTTACAACTTTGGGAGGGTTAATACTAAAAAATCGTATCTCTGTTTGGCTTCCCGCCTTTGGGAGGGTTAATATTAAAAAATAGTATCTCTGGTTGGCTTCACACCTTTGGAAAGGTTATACTAAAAACGTATTCTCTGCCTTCTCATCTGTGCGGCTAGATGCCCAGTGCTGAGGCTTCTTATGTTCTTCCAAAGATCAACCAGCAGCTGCCTTGCCTGTATGTCTGGGTGCCTTATCTATAGCTGCCTTATCTGTAAATCTGGGTGCCTTACCTGTATGTCTGGGTGCCTTACCTGTAGCTGCCTTATCTGTAGGTCTGGGTGCCTTACCTGTAGCTGCCTTACCTGTAGGTCTGGGTGCCTTACCTATAGCTGCCTTATCTGTAGGTCTGGGTGCCTTACCTGTAGGTCTGGGTGCCTTACCTGTAGCTGCCTTACCTGTAGGACTGGGTGCCTTACCTGTAGGTCTGGATGACTCAGCAGGAACTCCACGGCATCTGTGGGTAGAGCAAGGAAGTGTGCCCTCATCTCCTGCACGTGCACGGTCAAGTTTATATATTTAACATGACCTCCTCGATGCATACTGATGTGCGATCCCTTGCATACGCACGCCTCGTCAACGCTTCGGGTGCTTTTCCGGTACCCCCTTTAAATCCACTGAGCTTTGCTGAACTCTAGTTCTTTTTTGTTGTAAGCGATGTTTTGGCCTTCTTTTTTGTTGAGATACATATCGGAGGTCTTACACACTATTGGCAAGCCAACGCGTTTGCTTGCCAATAGTGTGTAATGTTACGTGGGTATATGTACCCAGTAATATAGAGAATTGACATCCAATCGAAAACCCTTTTCCTGATGTAACGTGTAAGACCTCCGATATACACCTTAACAAGGTAAAATCCTTGTGGTCCTCTCACACAGAAAAACATCATCAATTTTAGCCACAGTCTGTGCACTTGCATTTGCCGTTCTCTGCTAGGATAGATTCACAAGCGATGGCTTAAGGTTATGTTGGAGGTGTCTGTGAACAGAGCACGTAGCATCTGCTAGAGCCCATTTGTTTGTGTGCGCAAGGGCTCAGTACCAACAATTTCTTTTGTTGGATCATGCTGCAAAGTACCTACAACTCATCATATTACATCCACACAAGTCTAACATTGGAACGGCTCGCACCACATGGCATTGCCTACCGCATCTGTCCATGCTGCCTCCAAGTCTGCATAGCATGCAACAAGGCGCTCATGAGCACGCTGCAGCAGTGGGCGGCAGAACTGGGCACTGAGCAGCGAAGGCGGCAGATCTAGCACCTGCACGTGCATTGCCAGTGTGTCAGTGGCTACAGAATTGTTGCACTAGAGGCTAATGAGCAAACAAGCTTGTTTTAACCTCAACATCATACCCGAGTGGATTGTTTTGCTGGTTTTTGCCAACAGTGTGAATGTAAAAGAGAAAATAGAACGTTGGGCCTTACAGCTATATGCCAGTTTGTTTGGCGTAACAAAGCATTCTCTAATTTTCTTGCTGTGACGAGAATTCTCACTGGCACAATTTTCACACTTGGATGGTTGGCCAGTGTAACTCCCCCTTCGATATATATTGAATAGAACCAAGCTGGGTCGATATTTTATCTCCTTGGCGTACAGGAACGTAAAAATTAGTAGTTCCTGCTGCCTGAGAGTTTTCACTTCTCTTTTAACGATGGGAATCAGTGATGAGAAGAGGAGCATTTCTTAAAACTGTGCGTGATGTTTCAACTGTGTCAATACCAAAGCATATACACGTTTGAGAGTACAGATTTCCGCACAACTCTCCAGTGTTTTTATAGGGAGAGCAGAAGTGGTGCAGAAATGAAAGCACAAAGCCTTGCTACGGAGATCATAAATTTTGCATAACGTGTGGCAGGATGAAAAGCAGAAGTCTCGCAGCATTGCTGCTCAAGTGAGCCGGCAAAGAAAGCAGGACTACATTTGCACACATCGCACACAAGTTTGAATACTACAGAGTACTCTGTAGCCTGCTGCAGAAGTACTCACGTTTTTGAAGGCGAGTGCAACCGAATGTCAGTTGGAACTGTCTCGCCACAGCTTGCGCTGTAGGAACCATCCTTTTTACACCTGGTCTTTAGACAACGTTTAAGTTTGATTTCCCCCTCTTCCTGGCCTCAACCTTCTCTTCTTGCTGTATTATTTGGCAGGTAAGGGTGTCAACGACACAGATGCTCACCTTCTTTTATTCTCTTCTAGAGTTCAGGAGGGTTTCAGTCTGAGCCAGTTCAGTGTTTCTCAGGTTTTCAGCTGGATGGTTGGCCATGTGTAGATTCCCTTCCAACGTTCGGTGGAGCCGAGCCGGACGAGAACTTGAACTCCTTACCTTTTTAGTGTACAAAATCCTTACCCTACGATCGAACTGTTATATATATGTTTAATTTAAACTTTGATTCCAAGCTGCTGTGCTTCACATATGCAAGTAGCATCAGAGAGGCACCAGGAATTAAAGTAAGAAAAAAAGTGTGGAATAACACACGAACACACGGCTCTCCCCAACATCACAGATCTGCGCACCTGAGGCCATCTTAAACCTACAAACGCAACCTCAGACAAACTACCTCAGGCAAGCACCAGAAACACTATAGCTAAAAGATTTTTACCTACGTGCCAATAAAAACACACAGTCAGATCTGCACACCTGAGACACCACAGCCCATGGCCAGTGGTACTCATCTACGAAGCTCCGTGGGGTTGCGGTGTTGTGCGCGCCTGATGTGTACTGCAGGGCATGTGCAGCGGCCTGGAGAGGACGGACACACATATGCGTCCGTGAATATGCTGAGCCATACTATTGCATCGTTTGTGTATTGCAGGGCATGTGCAGCGGCCTGGAGAGCACACCCATGCGTATGTGCAAACATGCTTAGCAATATTGTCTGTGCATCATAGGGCATGAGCAGCGGCCTGAGAACACACACATGCGTATGCGAACATGCTTAGTGATATTGTTTGTGTGAAAAAGAGCACGAGCAGCAGCTTGTAGAGCACACACACGCGTGTGCAAACACGCTTAGAAAATTTTTCGTGTAAAATAGGGCATGAGCAGCGGCTTGAAGAGTACACCGGTGTAGAAGCCTGGAGAGTACACACACATGCGAGTTGAAAATCATACTAACGATATCATTACTATTGTTTAAAACAGAGCATGTGCAGCAGTCTGAAGATGACACACACACACGTGTGTAAAAGGCTTATTAATATTATTATTACACTTTTTGGCACAACAAAGCATGTGCAGCACCGGGAAAGCATGTAAAATTGCTCAGCACATTTTATGTCATTGCTGCATGCGCAGCGGCTTGAAAAGGACACACGTGCTTTTCATGGTGGACATTATGTGCATTATGGATGCATGTATAGCAATAATAATTTAAAGCATACCAGATCATGCAGCGAGTTTCAGCGGTCAGGCTTTTGTGGTGTGGCGCTCAGATAAGCAGAGGCTCAACTTGAAATGCAAAGTTAGGAGGCAGAGGCATTGTAATAAAAATTGTGTGTGTATGTGCCCAGCATAACGACAACAGCTTGCAGCTGATTGTCAACGCAGAGGGCAGAGACAAGAAGGTTGGGGGAACATTAGAAGAGGCAGTTGTAAAAGAAAGTAGAATGCGCACCAGCATGACGACAACAGCTTGCAGCTGACTGATAATACAGAGGGCAGAAACAAGAAGGTTGGGAGAACATTAGAAGAGGCAGTTGTAAAAGAAAGTAGAATGCGCACCAGCATGACGACAACAGCTTGCAGCTGACTGATAATACAGAGGGCAGAAACAAGAAGGTTGGGAGAACAGTATAAGAGGCAGTTGTAAAAGAAAGTAGAATGCGCACCAGCATGACGACATCAGCTTGCAGCTGATCGGCAATGCGGAGGACAGAGACAAGCAGGTCGGGGGGAACATCCTTTGTTGCCAAGCCAGAAGGGTTGTACCTGCATGTGTTTGGTTAAGGTCGCGTTTGCAGCTTCACAAGACGCAGGTCAGCATGCGTGGCGCACATGAAAGAGCGGAGTAGCTGCACACAGGATGGGGTATTCTATAGGGTTGGCCAGACTCTCAGTTTATATATGGAATGATTGGCAGGGAAGTAACCAAATATACTGTGTGTATCTACAGTTCTGGCCAACCCTAGGCATCCACAATGATTGCGCTGCACACACATTTCATGCAGATCGTGCACAATATATGTTGCTTCATGTTAAATGTCCGTTCAGATTCCACTGAAACAGACGACACATCGTAGCTGAAACCTGACACACCGACAATGTAAGCTATCTGAAAATGTCTGACTTGCATCGTCTTAACTGCAGGCTGCAGGGTCCTTGTTGACATAAAACATCCACTCACATTGCCTCCAGGGTGAGCATGCCCCCTGCAATGGATGGCACTGGGAGTTTGAGCAGGCCACGACGCGCATGAGGCCAAGGCTTGTTTGCGGTGTCATTGGGGTTGGTGGAACTGCAACCAGCCGTGTGCAAACAGGCTTGGTGGATTTTAAAGAGTTCTTGACATGCAGATGCATGTACAATGAATGTGTCAGGCATTTAACGCCAAAGGGCAGGCCTAATATTTGGGGGACAAAGAAGCACCCAACACCACCAGCCACTCATTATTCTCCTGCTGTGCCTGTGACTCTTTGTGTAGATAGGGACTACAGGTGAAGCTGCAGGATGAGTTAACAGAGTGCTGGCGCGCTCGTGAGATTACTGGAAAAATAAGGGTTAAAATCCTCGTCAAGCTCCCTCCCGCATCCCACCCCTCCTCTTTCGTTTTCCAGCTGCCTTGTTAATAAGCTCGACACCAACACAGCAACGAGATAAACGTAGCAAGACTGCTGGTACGCGCTGTCAAAACCCTGTCACGCCAGGTTTATCTTGACACGTAAGAACTGAGTTGCTGGCACGCACTGTAGTGGTGTACGAGGTACAGGCACTCTATAAACAAACACCGCAAATATTTCTACAAACATAGACAACTCCAGTTCTTCCACTCACCCTTCTTCTATGCTGTCGCCCTCTGCGTCAATCTCTATACAGTCTCGTAGCAGTTTAGAGGCACGGCAGAGGACGATGGCGTGCGCAGGGATGGTAGCACGCTGCTGTAGTGGGAAATTGTCTTGAAAAGCTTGACAAGAGCCCGCCGTGATAGCATCGCTTCTCCTCGAGGGTGCACCGTTGCTGCTGCTGATGAGCTCAACCGTGTAATCAGCCAGGAATGACTTTCCGAAGTAGTCGCTGAAGTCCGCAGCGATCTTGTTCGGATTTCCTGCTCTGGATGGGTGATACATTCTATTGTCTGATTAATTGTTTTTCGTGTGTTTGTCGAATTTTGTGTTGTCTCTTGTCTCGGAGAAAAAATCAAAAAATTACTATCCCTTTTGTGTTGTCTCGGTACCGTCTCAAATAAAATTTTGAGTATTTCCCGTGGCGTATGCACCGCGTAAAACACGAAACAAGAGCTCCGAGGCAACTGGGGTTCCCCTGCTTTTCGTCCCAAATATTGATGAATAAATATTTATATAATTTAAAAGGGTGTTAACAGGACAATTGGGTATTTGCCCAGGCTCGCAGCCTGCTCCGGTTTAAGTGGTTAACGCATCACCAACATGTAAAATTGTGACTTCGTTATCGCTCAGCAGTTCGTTTTTTTCATGTGTAGCATCTGCAAGTAGCCCCTGGTATACCAAGTACCAGGGAGCCCCTGGGACCTGAAGGACCTAGGAACCCCAGATATGGCACCTTCAAATGCTGTACTGGCACCCGGTATGCTTTGCCATTCTGATACTTCCGCAACCGCAAAGACAGCTAGGAGTCAAGTTGACTGATGCGTGTGTAACTAACCCCATACGTGCCTTTCAGGCTGGCAGCATCCCTACGTGAATGTGTTCAAGCTGGTGGATGCGGAGAATGGCAAGGAAGTGGAGCAGCTGGGGGATGTGACGGGTGCAATGGTATGATACTTTGATGCAAGCTTACTCACTGGCGCAACGCAGCACAACGCCCCCTTTCATCTTCGCGTTGCGAGGATGCTCCTCAGCTGAGTTGAAATGCACACATGCTTCCATGAAATGCACACACCACACACACACACACACACACACACACACACACATCCCTTCTCCTCTAGCAGCACGGAAATCCTTCTTCCGTCCATTTCTCCCCAGGACCGCATCATCGGCAAAAAGGTGTTCAAGATCCGTGGCCTCATACCTGCTGCCAACTTCATGCGCATCCCACGACTCAAGAGCCAGTCGCTGGGATTGACGGGGCGCTTCTTGTATATCCAGGTACGATTTGTAAAGCATGTTGTGTTGTTTCTGCAACTTGGTTGGGCAGTACTGGTGCACATGTTGGGG
>Ga0307947_1001650_pt1 | contig 17745 bp, 15 predicted proteins | sample OrgLakmetagen232_FD_201840 | JGI IMG/M metagenome (GOLD analysis project Ga0307947, IMG submission 201840) | Saline water microbial communities from Organic Lake, Antarctica - #232 | ecosystem: Environmental > Aquatic > Non-marine Saline and Alkaline > Saline | place: Antarctica: Organic Lake...
GTGTGTGTGTGTGTGTGTGTGTGTGTGTGTGTGTGTGTGTGTGTGTGTGTGTGTGTGTGTGTGTGTGTGTGTGTGTGTGTGTGTGTGTGTGTGTGTGTGTGTGTGTGTGTGTGTGCACCTGCTATCATAGGTCGCTTTGTCAACGGATGGAGTAGCCATCCTTGCTGTACGAAGGTCCCTGCCCGCAGGCACCCGCAAGCCCGCTCGGCTGAAAAATACGGCTGCCAGGGTTGCTAATAATGTGATGTAAAAAATGTAAATACAATAAAAAGACGTAGAACAGGCCAACCTTGTATTACCACGTAAGACCAACGTAATGCAAATTTTACCCAATATTTATACGCATTAATGGTTTTACTTAAAATTTGTCGCTGTGCGCTGGTAGTTTCGCGTCAAATCTTGACGGGAATAAGCGTGGTCTTTGTTCAGAGCACGCGATGCGAACGAATGCCGTTCCTCCTCCCAACTTTTTCTACAGCGGTAACGCAGTTGCTTGGAATGGTGTTCCCTGTTTCTAGCGTTTTTTTGGTTACAGGCTTGTATCCAAGCTTCCGCTCAGATGCCCACCAGAGGCATATATAGCGATTTAACCTTACCTTACCTTGGAAATGGTGTCACATTTGCCACGGCTAGAATTAGAAAGTGCGCTACGTTTTGCTTCATAAAGACAAGGAGGATGCGACGTAACTTTGCTACGGGAAGGGTTCACGAGAAAGTATATATACATCACAAAAAGCCACGTGCTCAAAAGCTGAACGGGAAAAGTATCTGCACACTACTTCAGCATTTTCATCAGCCACTCCATCCCCTCCGTTAAACCTTCACCCTGTTTAGCTGAGCAGGCCTGGATCTGCCACGGCCTGTCACGGATGGCAACCAGGTTAAGTTCATCGGCAATTTCATCTGCTGACATTGCGCCCACCAGGTCTTGCTTGTTGGCAAACACGATGAGTGGGACGCCGTTCATCTTCTCCTCCTGAATGCGTAGACACAAATTGAAGTAGTGAGAATTGCTGATAAGTAAAACACATCTCAAGTGGTCAAGGGATCAATGAAAGATTGAGAACTGCAGAGCAACCACTATTGGCACCATAAGGTACTGTAGCAGTACAAGTCAAAGGCATTTTTGTGATACATAATTGGAAGTTGTAATCCTGTATAAAATGTAGAGTTCGTTCCACCACTTGCTTGCATCCTCAAATCAGAGTAATTTATGGGTGAAACGGAAAACCTCTCATGACAATCTATACAGGAAAACAATTTCCAACATACATATTGAGAAAAGCAGGGAGTAGCATTTGTTCATTTGTTCGCTACAGATATTTAGTACCTACAAGGCTATACAAATGTGATCCGCAGGTACGAATTTCAAAACAGCAATTTTAGCAAACGCACAAATTCAGGGCAGCATGCCAACCCGGCACCCTCTAGTTGCTCTCAGCCCTTTGAACCGCTGCTAGGAATTGCAATTGATTATCATCCCTTCCTCTAAGATCGTCGTGACGAGCTGGCATTCATCATTTCAAAAATCGGTGAGAGAAGTAATAAGGTGCCTCCCCCTTCTTACATGTACCAACAAGCCCACGAATACCATGAATGATTGCAATAACTTATAGGCTGTGCTTTAGCCTGGATCCAGCACAGACCCACAAAACATGCATTGCCTCTTCATGAAATCAGTGAGGAACAGGCTTTGCTCTGTTTTCTGGGAATACCCACGCTCTTGCTTCTATAATTGACTCCAATTATCTGCCTCTTTTGACCACTGAAGAAAGGGGTGACATGATTGCCCAAGCTCGCGAGCTCTCGCCATGTAATACTCACGACCACATGGAGGGCTAAAGTAGGCATGCTGGTACACGTTGCCTCAATAAAAGGGCTAGCATTCTGAAGAGGAGGAAACACATGCTTTTCATGCATAAACCCTGGTAGAGCACAATCCCTGTCAGCTCCATACCTCCAGGATTATATCCAACTCTGATCCGCTCTCCACAATGCGCTTTCTGTCAAAGCTGTCAATCACGTATACCAGAGCGTCAGTGGCATCAAAATAGTTGCGCCTGCAATGCAACGGCAAGGTTAATGCTAGTGAGGGCCTCTTGCAAGCAAGCTCTTATGAGGAATAAATTTATTTTGTTTCATATGAAAAGCGCTGAGCGATAACAGTAGAGGTTGATGGAGCACGGTGCTCCATCGTTCAGGTTGTAAAAATGGACCTCTACTAGGGCATGGCATGGCCTACAGTTCTGGCCAGCCTCACCCAATCCCCTGGAATTGAGTAGCAGGCGTACCACACATGCGCACCAATATGGTCGGATGGACTTCTGGCCGCCAATATCCCAAATTTTGAGGTTGAAACCGTCACGAGTCAACGACTTGATGTTGAATCCCTACGCACAGGTGAAGAGGAGGTGTCTGTGTGCTGTAACAATCATGGTGTATACAGTTTGCTGCCCATTATAACTCCCTTAGTCCCTTAACCGTGGCATACCAAAACAGGACTCTGCATTGACCAGGGAGCCCGCACCTGTGTAGGAGTGATGGTCGTGATATCCTCCTCGCTTAGGCATTTTAAAATCGTGGTTTTGCCCGCGTTGTCAAGTCCCAGCACCAGGATACGCGCCTATGAATTGTGCAAGTCAAGGAAGGACGTTTGATTTTGCTGTTGCTACCATGTGGGCACGAGCGTTGTGGTCTAGACCACAATTTTAAGTGCAGCTCTGTGATTGCTGTTTGCTCCTTCATCACAGGACTTTTAAACTGCCTTTAAGCCAACACACGCTTGCATGCACTCTTTGTGCAAGTGTGCAAGTGTGTTTGCAGCCTTAGACGCCTCACTGATGCAACGAGGCCAGGACGCATACCTCTCCCTCCTTCTTCTTCAGGCTCCTGATGAGAGAGAGGAGACCCTGCGACACAAAAGCAAAGTTGCAAGCGCACGTGGAACACATAGTCAGCCCCGCTCTATTGCGTGTAATTTGTGTGTTGTAATAAGGATGGTGATGTGTATCATACTGTAACAAGGAGGGAGAGCTATGTTTGCCAGGCACGCATACCATGCTCTTGCAAAGTCAAAGTGTAGCGAAGTGTAGCGGCAGACGATATGTAAATATCAGGAATATAAGTAAAACTAATTATTAATTACGTGGAGAAGAAATTGGGCTCTGTTTATGTTAGCACAGCTTACACATGGGTAAGCGCTGCCTGGCCAAACTAATCAGGGGCTCCATCCCCGATGGAGGACAGCAGGAAAAGAAGCACAAAGCAGGCCATTTGGGCCGCCATCCCGCAGCGCGCCCAGCACCCTGCAGTTCGAATGGGCCGCAGCCTGTCCAGGAGGATGGGGGACTTGAGGCAGGGGGGAGTGGTGATGCATACAGCGCACTGATGGGCATGCTGAGCGCGGGGCAGGGCGAGGTGTCTGAGGCGCTGCGCAGGCGCAGGAGGGAAGCAGACGGGCAGGACAGCGAGAGTGAGAGTGGAGGTGGGAGCGAAGAAGACGGGGCTTCCTCTCAGGAGGGAAGCGGGCGTGACAGTGAGAGCGAAAGTGAGATTGCCTTGAAAGCTGGCAAGAAAGGGAGAAGAGGGAAGGGCCCTGGTCTGCGTAAAGGGGAGGGATCTGGCAGCAAAAAAGTGGCAACAGGCACGGAGGTTAAGGAAAGCAGAGGAGAGGGCAGTATGCGTGGCAGTGAGCTAGGGAGCGAAATGGAGGAGGAGCAAGGAGGGGACAGGCATGGAGTTCACATAGAAAAGGTGTGCGCTTTTAAACGTCCTCTGTCCTATTGGCCTGATATTCCAGTGTGTGTAAGCGTGCAATTGTTTGTGTGTGGGTCTAATTGCTACTCGTTGCAGCTTTCCTGCGAGGCATGGGTGTGGGTAGTCCAAAAATGTGGGCATGTCTATTTGGGCTGCACTAGAGGTACAACACCCGTGCGTGTGTGCATTGCGCGCACGCGCACGCGCACCAATTATTCGACTACAAGGATGCTTCTGGCAACCTGTGTATGTATATTACGCAGTACCTTTTTCAACTGTGCTGTTTTACTAAAGCAAGCGCAGGGAGGAGGCCAGGCTGCCGCTATCAATGGCCTTGACCCTCAGGGAAATGCAAGCGGGGAGGGGGCTGCAGTCACAGCGGAGCAAGGGGGGCCCGGACAGATAGTCCTGCTCCCTCCCCCCTCGGACACTTGGGACCAGCATATGGAGCGTGTGCTTACCGACGCACAGGTGAGTGTGGGGGAAAGGGGGAGGGGATGCGGATAAGATGTGGGTGAACGTTTGGGTATTAGTTACGTGGGTGATTCTAAGGGTGGGAGGGGGAACGTGTTTTGTGCTTGCATAAATCCTTACTTTTATGAGCAACTTAACTTTCATCTACCAGCAATACCAGGGATTCCTGGGCTTTTTGTGCACCATGTAGAGCTCAGCGCTCCTTACTGCACCGTGGCACGATTCATATCAAGCTTACCCTGTACTCCTCCCCTCTCAGCGGCAACGGTCATAGGTGTTGCAGATTTCAGGACTTTAAGACATGCCCTGGAAATACACCTAGGATTTGACAGGGCCTACTGTAGATTGTTCGCGGCATGCGGCATGAGCATGAGATCACTCCCGTACCTGTGTTTGGCCTTTGGCCTGCATGTTCAGTCTACTGTACAACCTCCTATAGTTGTAGTATACTGCTAGCGCTTTGGTTTCTTGCTTACTGCAACAATGGCTCCCGGTGTAATGCGTAGGTGCAAGAGCTGCAAGGACAGAGCAGCCGGCCCAAGTATGTTGATGTTCATCATCCAGACCATCAGGTGAGGAGGGGGAGACTCGTATGATGCACCAGGGCAAGCGCTCAAACACAGCCTGTGCGCACAGACACATGCTCACAATTACGCAAATACTAGTGCATACAACTAACTCACACACGCACGTACACACTCACTCACACACGCATACGCACGAACATACTCAAACACGCAGGGTGTGCTGCCTCCTCACTGCCATTGGCAAGCTGCCCAACGGGAGGGCCTACCCCCAGCACCCCACACCCTAGATGCGTTTCACATCAAGGATCGATTGCAGGTGCGGTGTTGTGTGCTTGCACGTATGCTAAACGTTGCACATGGGTGGAGTGTTCGTGTGTGCTAACCAGATTTGTGAAGACGCTTCAGGCTAGATGCATGGGGGGGAGTGTTTGTATGTGCTCACCAATTTTGTGAAGACGCTTTGGGCTGGATGCGTGGGGCGGAGTGTTTGTGTCTGCTCACGAGGTCTGTGAAGACACTTCAGGCTGAGTGCTTGGGGGAAAGAGTTTGTATGTGCTGACCAGGTTGTGGCGCGACAGGAGAGCGCCAGGGTAAGTAAGTTACTTACGAGCAACTGCAAGTGAGGGGTTTGTTACATATATTTGCCGATGAAGTCAGCTGGAACTTCGATGAAATTGAGAGGGTGAAATACTAGGGTTGGCCAGAACCGTATATGACCGCATGTATGGTAACTTCCCTGCTAGAAGTACCATATGCGCACCGTATATGCGAATGGGTGTGTGGTTCTGGCCAAACCTATGCAAAATGCATGCGGGCAATTAGTCAGGTTAGCTGTGAGTGTTGATTGTCAGTACGAACGACCTCTGTCCATGTAACATGGTCCGCCAGTGAATTCCATGATCACGTCCTGGCACGTGGATATGGTCTTGGCCATGTCGGCAGGAAATGCTTTGGAGAGGCAGAAAAGAAAGCAGCAGACAGTGTGAGTTGAACAGGCAGATCCATAGAGTGTGTACACACGTCTGCACAGCTGACAAGGGGTACATGGCCAGGATGAGAGGGCGGAGATAAGGAAGGAGGCGTAAATAGAGCATACATGCATGTGCTTGCTGCTTGCATGTACACAGGTCCACTGGGGAGATGTACACGGTCAGAATGGGAAGGAGCAGATAAGGAAGGAGACAACACAGCACATTCGTATTCTTGCTGCTTGCATGTACACAGGTTCGCTGGCGAGAGGTTCACGGCCAGGATGGGAAGGAGCAGACAGAGGCAGGAGCCAGCAAAGCAGCAGCAGAAGCGAATGGTTCTGGGGGGGACGAAGGTCTTCAACAGGGGGATGGTTCACACGGGAGTGGGGATCGAGGGCAGAAGCTGCGTGGGCTGCGTCCAAAGGAGCAGCAGCAGGAGCAGCGGGTATGTTCGGAGTGTTTGCATTACTGTTTGTGTGTGTGCGTACATGTGTGTGTGTGCGTACGTGTGTGTACACGTGGACATATTTGTGTATGTATGAATGCCTACAGACTGTGCCTGCAGGTAGGCAGCTGGAGTGGCAGGTGTTTAGAAGTGTGCATTTGGGGGGAGTGTGCGTATGAGTGTCTGTGAGGATAAAGGTGGGAGCGAGTTGGGGTGGGTTGTGTGGGCATAATGTTGTGCAAGCATGCAAATACAGACGCGTGAGTTATGTTGTATGTTGTGGGTTCTCCGGATGCGGTCTGAGGACGAGGGTGTGAGGGAAGAAGGATGGACCTTGATTGGGCTGCAGGGGCTTGTCACTTAAACATAGGAATATACAAAGCTCTCTTGTATCACTCCTACACGTACGTACACGCACGTATGCGCATACACGTGCTCACACACACATACGTACACAAACACACCAGTACGTGCACACATACTTACACACACAAACACACACGTCACGCACGCATGCAAACACAAACACATCACAGGAGCGCAATGAAGAAGAGCAACGCATCGCACAGGGGTTAGGAGAGGCAGGCAGGGGCAGTGGGGGTGCCTTTGTCAGTGACTGTCAGCGCTCCGTATTTGCAGCAATGCACAGCTATGCTGACGTGACCATGCCGTGCCGTGCCTACCCTACTAGCATGCGAGATCCTGGTGAGTGAATGTTAGAAATAAAACCTGAATGTGTGTGTGAGTGTGTGTGTGGAAAGTGTGTTCATAATGCTTTCTGCTAAGCTGATGTAACCATGCTGTGTCGTGCCTACCATACTAGCCATGCGGGAGCATGGTGAGTGAAAGAAGGATGTGAGCGTAAATGCATGAGCGTGAATGCGTGCGTGCGTGCGTGTGTGTGAGAAAGTGTGCTCATATTGCTTTCAGTTATGCTGATGAGACAATGCCTTGTTGTGCATGCCCTCCTAGCATGGGGGAGCATGGTGAGTGAAAGAGGGTCGTCGAAAGAAGCAAGTCAGCGCGGGTGTTCATGTGTGTCTAAAATGCTCTGCGCTATGTTTCTGTGGCGACGCTGGCCAAGCATGTACCTGTGTGAGCATGCAAGAGCCTGTGTCGTGGAAAGGAATGTGATTGGTGGTTGTGTGCCTTGTGCGTGTATGTATGATTACTTCATAAAACTGGCCAAAACTTGAGCAACATTTCATTCATACAATGGCCTCTCTGTCTAGTTATGATGTATGGACCAAGTTGCCAGTGTGCTGTTTGTTGTCTGACAAGAGCATCTGCAACGTGTAATATCTGCGTGCTTTAGCCACAACACCTCTCAAATTTTTGTACACTTGCCTCCTTGTCACACTGGCATATTTACTTGCTCAAAACAGCAGTGTACACACACGCACAGACGCACATGCATGCACACACACATACACACAAAAACAGGCTCACAAACATACACACAGACACACAGACACACATGCATGCACATACACATACATACACACATGCACATAAACTTACACACAGACCCCACAATGGATGCACACACACACATACACACACACTCACACATACACACACACACTTGCACATAAAACACACACAGACCCCACGATGAATGCATACACACGATTGCATATAAACACACACACAGACCCCACGATGGACGCCTACCTGCTGCACTGTTTGAACCACGTGTCCAAGACGGCCGACCGTATCAAGCGCAACAACACACGACTAGAGGCGGCAAGCAAGCAGCAGCAGGCAGAGGGTCAGGCAGGCACTGCCAGTGTGGAGGACTTGCCACGGGATCAGGTGGGTTGCATCCCACACCTAATGCACCACCTCTCCTTGTCTGTTCTCCCCCTCTCCCTCCCTTTCCTCTTCGTAGGGATTCACACGGCCATTGTTCCTCATCTTAGTGCCCACAGTAGTTCTCCTCGTCTGCCCTCTCCTACTCCCCTCTCTCAGGAATTCACACAGCCATAGTTCCTCATCTTAGTGCCCACAACAGTTCTTCTCGTCTGCCCTCTCCCTCTCCCCCCCTCAGGAAGTCACACGGCCATAGTTCCTCATCTTAGTGCCCACAACAGTTCTTCTCGTCTGCCCTCTCCCTCTCCCCCCCTCAGGAATTCTCACGGCCAGAGTTCCTCGTCTAAGTGCCCACAATAGTACTCCTCGTCTGCCCTCTCCCTCTCCCCCCCTCAGGGATTCACACGGCCATGGTTCCTCATCTTAGTGCCCACAACAGTTATCCTCGTCTGCCCTCTCCCTCTCCCCCCCTCAGGGATTCACACGGCCAACAACCCTCATCTTAGTGCCCACTTAAGTTCTTATCGTCTGCTCTTTCCCTCTCCCCCCTCAGGGCTTCACACGGCCAAAGGTCCTCATCTTAGTGCCCCAGCGCAACCTAGCCTACAAGCTGGTGGTGCGCTTAGTGGCGCTGGCCATGAAGGAGACACGTGCAGACTCTGTGCAAGGCAAGGAGCGTTTCGTGGAGCAGTTTACAGACCCTGAGGTGCGTGTCTGTGTGTGTGTTTGTGTTTTGTGCGTGTGAGAACCCGCATGTTGGGTCATGCATGCAAGGGTCATGCATGCAAGTAAGTATACTAATGTGTACAAGAAGGTGGTGGTAAGAGAAATATGCGCACTGATAGGCAAGAGGCACCAGCACAGACCTTGCTACTTCACCTTGTGGTCAAGCCCTCTATTATGTGCACAGACAAGAAAGGAAACCCAGAAATCAAATTCAGCTGGATGGCGTGCCCTCAAACAAGTGATTAAGGCTGAGAAGTATGCTCTGCATGTTTCCTTTAGGCAGAGGAGGAGAACATGAGAAGTATGCTTTGCATGTGTCCTTTAGGCAGAGGAGGAGAGCATGAGAAGTATGCTCTGCATTTTTACTTCAGACAGAGGAGGAGAACGAGGCTAAACATGGATGAGGCTGAAAAGTATGCTCTGCATTTTCCCTTTAGGCAGAGGAGGAGAACATGGACGAGGGCACGCGCACTCGGCGCATGGCCAAGCCTGCTGATTGGCGCGCCCTTTTTACGGGCAATACAGACGATCACTTCAGGCTGGGCATCAAAATCACCAGGGGGGCCATCAGGTGCGTGGCTATGTGTGTGTGTGCGCCTATGTGTAAATGTGTGTATGTGTGTGTGTGTGTGTGTGTGCGTGTGTGTGTGTGTGTGTGTGTGTGTGTGTGTGTGTGTGTGTGTGTGCATGCACAGTATTTAAAGGGTGCGCGCAAGATGTCACTTCAGAATCCACTGTTTGCAATGAAACGCAATGCACTGACACACTGGGTTTAAATTATCAGTGTATTGAGGTCATCTTTACATCATTCTTTCTATCAAGCTATCTGATTGCCTCAGCCAAACTTGTCGTGCTCGACCTGATCCGGTCCGATCTCAATCAAAACCCAGGCTGTTTGCTGACCTACTCCTTTCTGGCAGTTGTTTGTATATGCACATATACACGGTCTCCCACTGATGCCTTTTGCATACCCTAGCTGAACATGATCACTCCGTCCAAACCCAGGCTGTTTGCGGACCTGTTCCAGTCCGACATCATTGTTGCCTCCCCTCTTGCTTTGGCCACCAAGTTGGCGGAGGACAAGCGGCGTGCAGCCGGCAAGGGCGACCGTGGGAAGCACGCCTCAGCTGCCGCTGCCAAAGCTGCTAAAGCGGCGGGGAGCGGGGGAGAGGTGAGTGCTTGAGTGTGTATGTGTGCGTGTGTGTGTGTGCGTATGTTTGTGCTTGAGCGTGTATGTGTTTGTATGCGTGTGTGTGTATGTTTGTGCTTGAGTGAGTGTGTTTGTGCTTGAGCATGTATGTATGTATGCGTGTGTTTATGTTTGTGCTTGAGTGTGTATTTGTGCGTGTCTGCGTATGTTTGTGCTTGAGCGTGTATGTGTATGTATGTTTGTGCTTGAGCGTGTATGTGCGTGTTTGTGATTTAGTGTGTATGTGCGTGTGTGAATGTTTGTGCTTGAGTGTGTATGTGTGCGTGTTTGTGTATGTTTGTGCTTGAACGTGTATGTGTGTGCTTGAGCGTATATGCGTGCGTGTGTGTGTATGTGCGTGCTTGAGTGTGTATGTGTGTGTGTGTGTGTTTGTGCTTGAGTGTATTCGTGTGTACGTTTGTGCTTGAGTGTGTATTTGTGTGTGATTATGTTTGTGCTTGAGTGTGTATGTGTGTGCGTGTATGTTTGTGCTTGAGTGTGTATGTGTGTGCGTGTATGTTTGTGCTTGAGTGTGTGCGTGTCTGTGTGTATGTTTCTGCTTGAGTGTGAATGTGTGCGTTTTGTTTGAGTGTGTTTCATTTGTGTGAGGGTTCACGTTCGAGATCTTGGCTCTGTGACCACACTGGGGCTGTGGCAGTGACACGTTTGCCTGGCCATGTCTTTTTCCTGCCCTCACTATGTACAGAATATATTGCCAAGCCTGATGTCCAGTGGCCCACGTCTGTGACCTCACCGAGCGGCCAGCATTGACATACATGCAAACAATTGTCCCATACCCTCTGTTGTTTCTGTACGCTATGAAAGCGAAACCTAACGCTGCGAATACCTGTGTTTTTCTTCTGTCTTCCCTGTCTTTGAACATTAGCACCCAGCCTACAAATCCCCGGTCTCGCGTCTGTGCCCACAGGCTGGAGCTAGCAGCGACTTCTTGAGCAGCATTGAGGTTCTGGTCATGGATCGTGCGGATGTTATGGCGATGCAGGTGTGTGTGTGTGTGTGTGTGAGCATGCGTGCATGCACGCGCGTGTGTGGGTGTGGGTGTGGGTGTGAGTGTGGGAGTGAGATGTTATGGTGTAGGCTTACTAAACTATAAACAAGCTTAGTACAAATAGGAGCCTCTGCTGCCGTGCAAGTATTGGCGAGATTGAAAACGTACTCCTTAATGTTCAAGGGTGGTCAGAACCTGGCAGGTATGATGCTCATGCGTCAGGAACGTTGTGAGGGGGGCCTTGTGCGTTGTGTGTGAGTGTGTGAGTGCAATGCATGCGTACAGTAGCGGTCAACCTGATAGTTCTGACCACCCCTACACGTGACTTAAGCACCTGCCACCTTTCTGAAACAGAGCACTTCAGCTAGCCTTGCTCTTGTCGAAATAAATTTTTTACTAGTGTGAGTTCGTATTCAAACTGTGTAGTTGACGCGCGTGTTTGAACTGCGTGGTGGGGGTGCGTGTTCAAACCGCGTGGTGGAGGTTTGCTCTCAGATTGCGTGGTGCAGGTGTGAGTCTTTCTTTTAAACTACCAGCAGACTAACCACTGTGATGTCTTTACCTTTTTTGCTTGCGCACACAGAACTGGGCGCATGTGGAGACTGTGGTGGAGGCTCTAAACCAGCTGCCACGCCAGCAGCACGGTGTGGACATCATGAGGGTGCGAGAGTGGCAGCTGTCAGGCTGGGCAAAGCACTACAGGTGAGGGAATGATGGGGAGTGGGTGCTGTTGTGATCAGAGTTATGATCAGTGTGGATTGTGTTGTGATCAGAGCATGAGGTCAGTGTGGAGTTTGTTGTGATCAGAGTTATGATCAGTGTGAAGTGGGCGGCATGAAGGCAGCAAGCAAAAATGGGCGGCTGCGGCTTGATATGATAGCGAGGATTACGAGGAAAGAATCTATAACTGTAAAGCCATGGACTTTCCCCTGAAGACTGAGAATAGGACACGCTTGATAAATATCAGACCCCCATCTTCCCCTAAAAAATAACATGCACACAATGTTGTTCATTGAAGCCTCAGGAAACAGGTTGGCTAGGACGCAAGGCACGTGCGCACACATAAACATGCATACATGCACGTTCACGTAAACACACACAGGCAGAACATCCTCCTGTCCTCCTTCCTGACGCCTGAGATGAATGCACTGGCAGGGGGGGCAATGTGCGCGAATCACGCAGGCCGCTTGAAAGTTAGACAGGAGGAGCAGGGCCTGCTGTCGAGGGTGGTGCCACAGGTAAAGGATGAAAGAGAGTAATGTTGCTACGCTGATAAGGACCGTGGGAAGGAAGGTTTGACACGTATAAAAATATTATCTGACTTGCTGTGTATATCCTAAAGACAAAGGTAAGGACCGCAGGAGGTAGAGGTTTACATCTTACGATGAGATGGTAAGAACCGCAGGACGCAGAAAGAAGAAGAACCGCAGGACGCAGAAAGAAAAAAGGCAAGGTTTAATCCTTGCTGGTTGTGTTAGCACCATCTGCGTTTTTCTTTGTTCTTCTTAGATCCGCAGGACACACCTGGAGGTTTTGAATGTATAGGATGTAGGCACTAGAAAAATACCGTAGGTTCACAATCACTTCGTGACACCAAGTAATATAGTTCGTAGGGGGTCTGGGGATTAAAATTTTTAGTTCGAAGGGACTTCGGGAGGATCCTGTCAAGAATAAAATCGTAATTTTGAGAGCCCACTGCCGGCTGCTGCTGCCTGTGTAGTGCTGCTGCTGGTGGGTGGGCAGCCTGCCCATTGGCTGCATGGGGAAAATGACAGCTGTGGGCGCTTGTACGTGTGCTTCCCTCAATCAGAGAAGCAACCTTCTCTTACCCACTTGCCAGCAACACTCACTCTGGTTGGATGCCCCAGAAAAAGAGCCTGAAGGGGCTGTGAGAGGAGGAGGCTTGTTCTTGGAGCCGCGCGAGCGCCCCACTCAGTCTCACGTGCACACAACCACACAAGTGCACTCCTCAACAGCACCTGCCCCCCTCTTCCTCTGCCAGCTCCCTGAGCTGCCTCTCCCTCTGCAGCCTCTCATGGTCTCTCTGCTGAGCGGCCAGCCTCTCAGCTGGGGACAGGGGCTTTAAGAACAGGGCCAGGGGTTCACACTGGCACGCTGGGAGCTCATTTTTTGAATCACCCTGAAAACCACTAAGTATAATTGATTTATCATTTCGAATACAATTCGGAGAGGGGGCTCCAAAAAATATTAAAAATTGTGTTTTTGCCAAAACTATGTATTTCCGAGGTGATCGTGAGCCTACAATATACGGCTTAGCATATAGGTATCCCATAAAGTCACTAGTTTTTTGCACAGTCAAGTGCGTCTAGAGCAGAGGTTTAGGGTTGACAAAAGGGGTAGCCAGTAGCCGCTTGGTAGGCTGTTGGCCTTTTGTGCTGGTCCCAGCCAGCACTAAAACAAGCGCAAAAGGAAAAGAGGGGTTGACTGGAAGTGCGTCAGGAGCAGAGTTCAAAGCGCCCTGGGCTGTGCCTGTGTGGTACTCTGAACATGAGCAACTCATGGCATTGATGAATTATAAGCTAGGGACATTTGATTGAACAAAAAGCCTGGCTTGCGGCGCAATGCAATAGGGGAAGTCGATCATATTCTGAATGTGCACCCATCCATCTCTTCCAATTCAATTCCACGCACAAAACCTAGTACATAGGCGCTTCAAAGCGTCATTGACCCTGTTTATAAATTCTATTTGATAAAGCCTGTTTCATTGCTCTGCACGAATGCACGCAGTTCCGTCCATCTGTTCAGGTTCTACGTGTTTGAGCATTTCATAGCAACAATTGCTAGCAGGTGTACGTTCTGAGCACAACTCACATGTACAAATCTACACGCACGCACACATGAGCACATGGACACAAACACAGTCACACGCATAGACATACATAAACAGATACACATAGACACACTCATTGTCACTCTTGTTGTTTGTGCAGGTCCAACAGGTGTTTGAACGGTTTAAAGCGTCCTCCCCTGCCACCATGGCGGATGCACGCTTTGAGCACTTCACGCACGTTGTGTGGCCACGCCTAAAGGATGCGTGTGGGAGTGGAGGGATGCTGCTATTTGTGCCTAGCTACTTTGATTTTGTGAGGTGAGGGAGCACGTGTGGGAGTGGAGGGATGCTGCTATTTGTGCCCAGCTATTTGATTCCGTGGTGAGGTGAGGGAGCACGTGTGGGAGTGGAGGGATGCTGCTATTTGTGCCCGGCTATTTTAATTCCGTGAGGTGAGGGAGCACGTGAATTTGTCCAGCTACTTTTGGGTGATGCCTTGGTCACATATTGGGTGTGTGCTGTCCTATCCTACGTACAACTTGCACTGGGCATGTGTAACACAAGTTGCATACCTCTGTGCATGAACTTAAGATGCATACCTCTGTGCATGAACTTAAGCAGATGCATACCTCTGTGAACTTAAACGCATACCTCTGTGCATGAACTTAAGCTATGTGTCATATGACTCATATGTCTATGCAGCATCACGTAAATGTATTTATGATTCAGGGCCATCCAATTTGGAGCTGCGCACAGGCAGAGGTGGCGGACAGCAGACGGGTTCACACCACAAAAGCCACGCTGAGCATGATTGCCGGTTACACACCTGCACGTTAACTGGTTCTAATTCTTCTATTTCAAGTTGCCTGTGACGTCTTTTGCCAAGCCTAGCTGATTTCCTTTCCATGTTATCTATTGCCTGTTCCAGATTCTTTGCACGACCCATCCGACCTCCACTCCCTTTATGCCAGCTTCTTTTGTTGGCAATACTTACCATGTACTCACCATGCACTTGATTAAAAAATCATGCTTACACCTTTTCTACCTGCACAACTTGTGAAGTTGCCAAGGACCTGCAACCAATTTGACACCATCAGCGTGAACACGCACACATACACATGTTTGCACACATGCATGCAATCCACCTCCTTCCTCAGGCTGAACAGGTGTATGGCTGCCGTGGAGCACATACTTATTATTTATACCATCAGCAAGAACTCAAATACGCACATACACACGCGTATGTCAGCAAGAACTCACATACGCACATACACGCGCGTATGTCAGCAAGAACTCACATTTGCACATACACACGCGTATGTCAGCAAGAACTCACATACGCACATACACGCGCGTATATCAGCAAGAACTCATATATGCACATACACGTGCGTATGTCAGCAAGAACTCAAGAACTCACATACGCACATACACGCGCGTATGTCAGCAAGAACTCACATACACGCGCGCATGCCATCCACGTTTCCCCCAGGCTGCGCAACTTTTTAAATGCGGAGGACCACGACCTGTTTGACACCATCAGCGAGTACACCGCCCCCCCAGATGTTACCGCCGCTCGCTCCCGATTCTACCACCGGCGGGTGAAGATGCTCATGTACACGGAGCGTGCGCACTTCTACCATCGTCATCGAGTCAGGGGCATCCGGGTATGCGCGTGTGTTACTTGTTTTTGGTGACCGTATGTGTAAAGGGGCTGGTGTCACTCATCTTCTGCAAGTGCGTGAGTTTGCAGGCTGGTGTCACACTCTTCCTTTCTAATCCTCTCAAGCTGGTTCTGCTCCCATTTCTGCCTCTGTATTGCTCCACGAGGGTACTTGAGCTGCGCGTGTAAAGTTAATTATAGCGTGAAGCATGCATGCTCTTAGCACCATTGTGAACTCAAAGTGTGCACGTGTTACGTCTCTTGGATATCCCAATCAGTTAATCAGTTAAAACCACAGACGCAGCAATGCTGTTCAAAATGATTTATTCACACACTCGTACTAAAGCTTCTCCTTCTCCTTGAGAAACTGATGAATGCTCTTCACTGTGCATTTACTTTCTAACCTTCAATTGTTCCTGCTCGTACAAGCGTCCAATGTATGTTCAAGCACTGCATTTGGCCTTCCATCTTGTGTGCGTAGGCTGCGTACTTGTATACTCTGAACCATCACGCAGCAGAAGTATTCACATATCAGTGCCATCACCACCCGCTGAGCAGAACGCCAGCCTATACTATCACACACTATGCTATCACACACTATATGCAATCACACACTACGCTGTCACACACTATGCTATCACACACGCTCGTCTCCATCTCCACCATTTGCCGTGCACGCGCAGGACATCGTGTTCTACGCGCCCCCCGAGCATGGACCATTCTACCCTGACTTGCTAAACCTTATGGAGGATACAGGCAGGGCCCTGACAGGCCCAGGAGGTCAGCCGCAGGAGTCCCAATCCTCCCTTGCACACCACTCCACGGTGAGTCAGAAAAGCGAACAAACAAATCACAAAAAGAGGCAAAAAATCGCTTTGATGGGAACAGCAAAAAGGTGCTGTGCCGGAATACACGGTGTTGGTGACGGAGGGTTAGGGGCTAGGATATTTTAAGTGTGCTATCCGGACCTTGTTGTGGAATTGGTGCATCCAGCAAGAAGAGAAGGAAAAAGAAATAGGAGGTTATGCTGGTAGTGGTAGCTCATGATGTATGTACTTAAGTGTGTAATACTGCTCTTAGCTCTCAAACGCGTCTTTCTGCGTCGGGAACCCCTGTTTAAGCAATGCTTACACAGCCCTCTCCCTGAATCTTGCTGGCTGTGGCATCTCTATCAGCCTGCATTGAGTGCACCTGCATTGAGTGCATTGAGTGCACCTGCATTGAGTGCATTGAGTGCACCTGCATTGAGTGCACCTGCATTTAGTGCACCTGCATTGAGTGCAAGCCCTGTTGCAGGACACAATACGACATTCTTTCCCAATCCATGCCGGTGATGTTGACGCTATCTGCGTTCTTTCCCTTTCTTACACGCGCACCCTTTCCCTACGTCATGTCTGTACCATTACCACCGGTTTCAAGATTCATGGTCTTTTGCAAGCTGGTATCACTGACCTTTGCTTAATCCATGCATGCACAACACAGGTGGGGCTGTTATTCTGCCGGTGGGATGTCATGGGCTTGGAACGGCTAGTAGGCACAGCCCGCACCAAAAAGATGATCTCCGGGGAGTCCTCAACCTTCATGTTTTGTTAGCGACCTTTCTGGTTTGTATTTGATGGATCGGCGCCAGGACCCTCATAGTAGCAAGGGGTGATGTGTCTACTAGGAGTAGATAAGCCACTAGTGTCCGTACAATCGTCACCAGATCAGCCTCCTAAAACACTTTTTTAAGGTCGTTCTCATACTGATTTTTGTACAATCATTGAATGATTGTATTGCAGTCACAGGTTCAAGGCATGAAGGCATGACTATCTCAGTAAGAGAGGGATACAGATTAAGCCATCAGTTAAAAAGTGCGGCTGCTAGGCTGCATGAGGAGTGTTTGTACAACCAGAGTGTTGTAGCACCAAAGACTTAAGCCAGAGCCATTATTTCCTTGGTCGGGCTCCAACGCCTCCAGTTGAGGAACCTGCTACAATAGAGTGTAATCGCCCTGCTAAAGTAAAATAACAAGAACTGCACAAGTAGCTGTCAGCAGGAACACACTACCATAATGTGAGGAAACTGCCCCCAAAGACAAGAACCTAAATTAAAATTGATCTAGGTAACAACCTTGCTAGGCTTCTGAGAAGGGTAGTGCTTACATTGGCTTTCAGTTCTTACTTATCCGCATTTTGATGGATGGTGAGAAGAGGGCTCGGGTGCATCCCACGAATGGTGTCAAACAGGGGTGCCCTCTGTCCCCCCTCCTTTTCTCTTTGTACATCAATGTGGGCAGAGAGATCAGTGAGGGCATTGAGGGTGCCGTGACTGGTGATCGAGTGAATTGTGTGTCCCACATGCTGTATGCTGATGACCTTGGATTAACTACTAATGACCCTG
>Ga0307947_1001651_pt1:0-12500 | contig 17741 bp, 13 predicted proteins | sample OrgLakmetagen232_FD_201840 | JGI IMG/M metagenome (GOLD analysis project Ga0307947, IMG submission 201840) | Saline water microbial communities from Organic Lake, Antarctica - #232 | ecosystem: Environmental > Aquatic > Non-marine Saline and Alkaline > Saline | place: Antarctica: Organic...
ATGGTTCTGGCCAACCCTACTTATGTGTTATGTGACCTGCTGGTTACTAGCTTGGTGCCAGAATTGGATATAGAAAGCGTGCACAAAATGCATGTTTATTGAAATATCAGCTGTCGCTGCCCACCGACGCCCACCCCCAGTATGCAAGACCTTAATACCTGGCAGGGCATCCCTGGAGAGCATACTCATCAGAAGGGCCCCTGACGCTTAAGTGGTGGCCAGAAAGCATGTTTCCAGGGTTTACGGAAATGTTGCCCAGCAAAAGGCCCACATGCTATGCCTTTGGGGGGGGGGCAAATTTCCATCTTTCCATCCCAATTTTTTTGCTGTGATGGGTATGGTTTGACCCTTAATCTACCTGGAAACAAAAAAATGTGATATTAGGACCTGAAGCTGCACTTCAACCCCCATACCACATTTCTGGTGGCAGGGAATGGCACAAATCCAGCCCCCCACTCTCACCCCGGATCTGAATCCCACGAAATTAAAAGCAGACGTGTTACTTACATGCACCATAACCTATATATGACCTCATATGTGCCTTCGTGAATAGTGCAATAACTCCCCCTTTTTTGGCATGGTATGGCGGCTGAAAATATGGCTTTTCCTACTACGCCTGCAGGAAATTTGGATAGCCACTCACCTGCTATCCTTTGTATTTGCCTTGATCTCGCTTGCTCTCATGGCTTCCGTTCTGGACAGCATTGGAAGCTTGGTGCCAAAGTGGCGTTTTGCCCTTGCGGTGAGAGGGATGAAGGGGGTGCAACTTTTCAACTAAGTTTGGCCTGTCTCTTGGTATCAAATTCAGCCTGTCCTGTTGGTACAAACTGCTTTTATTGCTGGTATCAAACTTTTTATTTGGCCTGTCCTGTTGGTATCAAACTTTGCTGTACGACACGTACATGGAACACCTTCCAGTACAAGCACGTGCGTTGATATATATTTATATATGTGCGTATCTTGCATTGTCTTTAGGAATGCTGTGCAATCAGCGAGCCTGAGCGTGCAATGTAAACACGACCAGAATTAAGGATCTTGCTGCCTGCATTGCCTACAGGAACTTCTGATTCTGCAAGCTGTCTTACAGTTTGTGTACTTCAAACATGTCTTTCCCGCTTTCTCTTTTACGCTCACTCAGATTGGCATCATCATCGCTGTGGCCAAGCTAGCCCTTCTCCTTGTGTTGCTTCAGCCCACCTACTGCTTTAAATTAAGAGGAGAAGAATGGCTGGTGCCGGCTGTCCTGTTCACTGACATGTGGCTGGGTCTCCTAGGTACGCTGAACGTCATGTGCGCACTGAGTAGAGACTCCAAGTTAGGTCGCACAGAAGCCTCAATCAGGTGCAAAGCCTGTACTCTCTCTTGCGCATTTTATAGCACATTAAGATTGCTGCCTGCCCATTTGACTCCACGCTAAACCGACACGCTCTTTTGCAGAAAGACAGGAGTGTGTACTGGAGTTCCTTATATCTCAATGTATGTAGCGCAGCATTTTCTGCCCTTAGAATGCCATGCTCCAGTCCTGCACGTTAACACAGCTTTTTAGTTGCAACCAAAGGTAATGAAGTGGCCAAAGTTAAGTCAAAGACATACAAATAAGTATCGCGGTAGGTGTTTACTTATGTATGTCTGTAATTCACATAGAGCTACACACTGATCGCCACGCCTTTGGTTAGGGCTTTAACCCTAAACCCTAAGCACATACAGCTTTTTGGTGTGGCCATGGCCTCCGTACCTCATGTTCGTAAAATCTTTTGCCTGTGTCCTGCAAACGAACTGCAGCCATGCTTTCCCACCATCAAGGAACACCACTACTAGTCCTTGCAATCACAGCATTTGGCGCGGCCATCGCCCCCTCACACTCCCATGCCTACGTCCTGCAAGCTTACTGCAGCCATACTTTTCCAGCATCAAATAACACCCACCTTTGCCTCGCACATACAGCTTTTGGTGCTGCCGCAGCCTCCTCCACACCTGAGCCGTCAATGGCCGGAATGCCCAGCAACCTGCCAGACCTTGTTGCGACAAGCAACGCATTCCTGTTCTTGGCTTCGTTCTCCCTCGTAGCCAGCCATGTATACTGTAGAGCCTCTGAAGCTGTGCGCGGCACAGAGGGTGGGCCCGAGAATGCAGGCAGCAGCACTGGGCTTGTGTGATGATTCTGCAAATGCAGATCCTTACGTTGTTTTTCTGAACAATCAGCTGCATTGCTTTTTTGCTATAATCCCTCCCTGGACTTCCTTTCTATATGTAACAAAGTACATGACCTGTTTATATAATGCTATATAATGCTATAATGCTATATAATGCTATATAATGCAGCAAACAAGCTGATTTTTTTATGAGCTGCACATCTGCTTGCGGTCTTGAACTCTTGTTTCCTTCATACTTGCCCTGTGTAAAATAGTAAATTGAAGTTTACGCCAGAAAGCACCAGCGTGCATTAAGAAAGCCTCTCAACTAGTGATTACACTAGCCAGATCCCCTCCGAAAATCGAATTAAGAGAGACAACAAAGACTAATGAGGATCCGACAGGTTGTCAGCCATGCAATCCAGCCTGCGCCTTGCCCTCTCGAAGCCAGCCACTCTAACAGTAACCCCCCCATCAGATCCCCTATAATCACTGTTGTCGTTGCTAAATTATATCTTGCGTCTTGTTTTTGTGATGATCTAGTTTAAGCTTTTATTGCGTGGCAGTGTGGCAGTGTAGTAGCTAGTTGGTGCACTTTGTGCAGGGGGATGCCCAGGTTTAGTAGAGGAGTAGATAGTAATACTGAATGTAGATTGTGCCCCCGTCTCCAAGGAGTGTGACTTTGTTGTTCCTAGAGATGCCTCAGAGCTCCTTGTTCGTAGACGCTGGATAAGCGGCAGATGTTGGTTGTGCGCTTTATCTAATGTCTGTTGCAGAGGCTTTTCCAGGCATTGAGATATTTACAAGTTTTTGTATGTGCGGAAAAACATGGGAAAAGTCAAAATCGTTGGGTTTTTCCAGAATGCTTGGATGCTCCACGGAACTCAACTCTGTCCGCTGGCATCCGTGCAGGGTTGACGGACGTCCGTGAAAACTTGGTAAAATTAGGGTCATTTAAACTGCATCCCTGGCATCAGAATTTGGAAAGCACACGCTTGTCGATGCTAAACAAACTCTTGCAAGCCCTTGCATCAGATTTAAACTGCATCCCTGGCATCAGAAATTGGAAAGCGCACGCTTGTCGATGCTAAACAAATTCTTGCAAGCCCTTGCAAGCCCAGAAATCTGAATTTTGACGACCTTTTTTCAGTGCATCCGTGCGGAATCCCCCACTGTCCTCCATATATGTCTGGGGAGTCCACACGGACCTCCCGGCTCCAGTACGGTCCAGCCGTGGGGACGACCATGTATGTGCTTTACTATACTGCTAATAATAGTGCCAGCAAAACTATCCGTTGTCCGATCATGTATGTGCAGATTAACGCGTGAAGGCCTAGACCTGGGTTTACCTACGAAGATAATTCAAATTCGTTTTACTGAACGTTGTAGTGATGACCTGATATACCACATAGTCGTTTCGTCTGTTGGGAGTTGTAAGCAAATAGAAAAGAGCGGACACACCTTGCATCCACCAGTCGTTGCCAATCTTACAGGACAGAAATTCTTCAGCTTATTAGAACCTGAAACTGTCCCGCACACTCTGTAATCAACAGCGAGCACATTGCAACAGCGAGATAATGTTGCAGTGCTCCCTAAAAATATTTGTGCTCAATTCTGCTGCAGCTCATGCTTGCATGCCTTGACGGATACTACGGAACGTCGACAATAGGAGAACTGTGAACAGTAAAATTGAGAAGTATATACAACGTACGCAGCTGACATCGAAGACCTGTCAATTTTGCCCGACAGGCCCGAAAGCCCACTTTTTATTATTTCACATTGGTGTAGTATTTGTAAGGAGCATGGCTTCGGACGGACTCAAGGCGCTGATCCTCGTTGGGGGTGAGCAAATGCTATGTGCAAAAACGTCTTAACGCACTCGAGCGAGCCAGCCAGACCAGGCCTGAGGGGATGTACGTCTATTCGCCGAGCCACTGACCGCTTACAAACCATATACACAGGCTACGGCACCAGGCTGCGTCCCCTCACCCTGAGCTGCCCAAAGCCCCTGGTGGAGTTCTGCAACATACCCATGATCGTGCACCAAATTCAGGTGTGCTGCTTGTGTTGACAGTACAGAATTTGATGCTATTTGGTGCGTGCCTGTCAAATGTGTTGGACATCCAAGAGTTCCTTGGACATCCTAGAGAAAAGAGGCTCAAACATCGCCCACCTACACGCACCGCAGGCCCTCAAGACTGCCGGTGTCAGCGAAGTGGTGCTGGCCATTAACTACCAGCCTGAGGTACGGCAGCGCTCTCTCTGTGCTCCTGATTCTCTACACGCACGCAAGCACCCCTTCTCCCTCAGACAGTAACCCCTCCGTTTTACATACACCATTCACAGGTCATGCACAACTTCATTAACGAATGGCAAGAGAAGCTGGGAGTCAGGATTGTGTGCTCACAGGTAAAGTAACGCGGCCACAACCAAGAGAATCGTGAATGTTTGTTTGATTATCACGTCTTGTGTGCTCGAACAAGAAATACTAGGATTGGCCAGGTTCATAAAGGAATCAGAATAGGTAGGAACAAATGTGTGTTGGGGTGTGCGGTTTCATGTCATACGCCTTTCACGAGAGGGGGCAATGTACCCTAGGGTGTTGCTTGCACACCTATGACGCCCCAGGCGTGTGACCTTTTCGCGAGGAATTCCGCGCACATTCATTCCACACACAGGCTGGCCAGGTGGAATTTAGGAGATTGTCTGCTTGTGAACTCCTGTGCATACAAATTTCACGTCACTGTATACCTAAAGCACTGGTATTTTAACAACTCACACGCAATAGGATTGAAAATTTGGTGGGGGAGATTCACGGCACTTCGGGCCAATGTGTCTCCTTTTCCTTAATTGATGCAGGGAGAGTTTTGCTGCCTGCGTGGTTTTTCTTTTCTTTACTTGAGAACAGCTTCTGTAAGCACTCTGACGTCAGAGGTGTTGTGGAATCATGACCAACCAAGAAAAGGAGCCTACGATGTGTCCGCTAACGCTGTATGGATTCCTCCTTCATCAATCACCGAACAGTTGTGACTACTCACACCATTAATGACCAACACAGGAAAAAGAGCCTATGGGCACTGCAGGCCCTCTTGCGTTGGCACGCAGCTTGTTGGATGACGGACAAGGGAAGCCCTTCTTTGTGCTCAACAGGTAAGGATGTGTTTATTGCTCAACAGGGATGCGTCATACGATCATTTGGGACGCTCAATACGGTAAATACGTGTTGAATACGAAAATTACGTATTACGAAAAATCAGCAAATTTTGCATCCATATTATACGGCCCGATTTGTTCAATACGGCAAAATGCGCTTTAAATATGATACAGCGTATTATACAAATACGCCGTATGACACATCCCTGTTGCTGGACAAGTGAGTGTTGCGTTTTGGCGCGCAGCTTGTTGGAAAACAGACAAGCCCTTGTTTGTGCTGAACTGGTGAGGATGTGTTTTGTGCTGAACAAGTTCTGTCGCGTTGTGTGCAAGGCACGTGTGTGTGTTTTGAAATGAATGGGATGGTGAGGATGTGTTTTGCGCTGAACCAAGTTCTTCTGTCGCGTTGTGTGCAAGGCAAGTGTTTTTTTTGAAATGGATGGGATGCAGCGCAAAACACGTGTCTCGCTCTTGTCCGCGGGGCTGCAAGCAGTTTTGAAAATGTGCGACTCACGCTCCTCCGCAGATTACTTGCAGTGACCTCAATTGCGATGATTGATTAGGGTCGGCCAGAACCGAATGTATACACCGTACAATTGGTGGTTCCCCTGCCAAAGATACCGTGTTTACACCGTATATATAAGGTTTGGCCAACCCTACCTATAGGCATACAGAGGAGATGAACGTAGGCGTCGATAAATTCTTCTCCCCGCAGAGTGGCAGCGATACCGTAGCCTGGCAGCAATACTTTTTGCTTTTGGCAGCCTGCACGTGTGGTTGGTTGTTTAAGCAGGCTCATACTCCCTTGCATTTGTATCTTCGCTCATAAAACTGCATGCACAGTGGCGTCACCTGCAAGTCCCACTTTGCTACGAGTAGGGTTGGCCAAAACCATATACATGTATATACGCCGTCTTCATTTTTATACGGTTCTGGCAAACTCTGGCTACGATGTAAACTCTAGTAAACTCTAGCTAGATGTAAACTCTAGTAAACTTTAGTAAACTCTAGCTAGATGTAAACCTTAGCTACGATATAAACTCTAGTAAACTTTAGCTACGATCTAAACTCTAGTAAACTCTAGCTACGATGTAAACTCTTAACTCTAGCTACGATGTAAACTCTAGCTACAATGTAAACTCTAGTAAACTCTAGCTATGATGTAAACTCTAGTAAACTCTAGCTACGATGTAAACTCTAGCTATGATGTAAACTCTAAACTCTAGCTACGATGTAAACTCTAGCTACGACTCTAGTAAACTCTAGCTAGATGTAAACTCTAGCTACCACTCTAGTAAACTCTAGCCAGATGTAAACTCTAGCTACGATGTAAAATCAAGCTAGCTAAATGTAAACTCTAGTAAACTCTAGCTACAATGTAAACTCTAGCTACGACGTAAACTCCAGCTACGATGTAAAGCTCAATTGCTTCACGGGAAGGCTTCCCTTGTCCACATGTTTTTGCTGTTCTCTCTGCTGCGCAAACTACTCTGCTGCACAAACTACTCGCAGTGACGGCATCTCACTTTGAGCGAGTATTCACTTTGTTACAATGTCAATCTCAATTGCTTTACTTGTCCACATGTTGCCGTTCTCTCTGCTGCGCAAACTACTCTGCTGCACAAACTACTCGCAGTGACATCATCTCACTTTGAGCGAGTACTCACTTTGTTACGATGTCAATCTCGATTGCTTTACTTGTCCACATGTTGCCTTTCTCTCTGCTGCGCAAACTACTCTGCTGCACAAACTACTCGCAGTGACGTCATCTCACTTTGAGCGAGTACTCACTTTGTTACGATGTCAATCTCGATTGCTTTACTTGTCCACATGTTGCCTTTCTCTCTGCTGCACAAACTACTCTGCTGCACAAACTACTCGCAGTGACGTCATCTCACTTTGAGCAAGTACTCACTTTGTTACGATGTCAATCTCAATTGCTTTACTTGTCCACATGTTGCCGTTCTCTCTGCTGCGCAAACTACTCTGCTGCACAAACTACTCGCAGTGACGGCATCTCACTTTGAGCGAGTACTCACTTTGTTACAATGTCAATCTCAATTGCTTTACTTGTCAACATGTTGCCGTTCTCTATGCTGCGCATACTATTCTGCAAACTCTTCTCCAAACTGCTCTGAAAACTGCTCTGCAAACTGCTCTGCAAACTACTCTGCAAACTAATCCCGCAAATTACTCTGCAACCTGCGCAAACCACTCTGCAAACTGCTCTGCAATCTATGCACACTACTCTGCAAACTACTCTGCAAACTGCTCTGCAACCTGCGCAAACTACTCGCAGTGACGTCATCTGTGAGTACCCTCTGAAGGAGATGCTGGACTTCCATGTGGCACGCGATGCCGAGGCCACCATTTTGGTCACCAAGGTGAGCTGATGTTCTTAGCTTTGTGTGTATGTGTGTGTACGTGTTTGTGCTCATATTTTGGCCTTCAAAACTACGGCCTTATCACATACACATGACGTCACTCTTTTCACAGACAAGCTAAACAGTACGTGACACTGCACTTTACCTTTGGCAGCAACTGCTAAATTGTACAGCTGAGAAGCTCCGCAGTTTAGTTAAGCGATTGCTTGACGTCACTCTTTTCATGAGTACACACAAGGCTGAACAGCACATGGCACTGCACTTACCTTCAGCAGTAATTGCTTAAATGTATTGCTGACAATCATCACATACACATAACGTCACTCTTTTCATGAGTACACACAAGGCTGAACAGCACGTGACACTGCACTTACCTTCAGCAGTAATTGCTTAGCTGTATTGCTGACAATCATCACATACACATAACGTCACTCTTTTCATGAGTACACACAAAGCTAAACAGTACGTGACACTGCGCTTTACCTTTGGCAGTAATTGCTTAACTGTACTAAGTACTAAGCGTTTACTAAACCACACTACTGCACTTTACCTTTGGTAGCAATTGCTTAACTGTGATTTTGAAAAGCAGTATATTTAAGTGTGTGCTGCCAAAGGTGGAGCGCATATATGTAGGGCTATCCAGAACCATATTATATGTATATACGGCGTATACATGGTATTTTTGGCAGGGAAACCACCAAATTTACGGTCATAAATATTATATATAAATAAGGTCCTGGCCAACCCTATATATATACATCCGGTGTATGTACGGTATTTTTGGCAGGGAAGCCGCCAAATTTACGTTCATGTATACGGTTCTGGCCAACCTTACAGTTATGTGTTGTCCGTTGAAGGCCATTGTTATTTGTTGAAGGCCATTGTTGAAGCCATTTGTTGAAGCCATTTGTTGAAGTCCATTTGCCTTGATGTTTTTTACCAACCGCCCGGCTAGTGCTGTGCGTGGACAAGTTGCTGTGAGGAGAATGCCTTTGTTACATTTAGTTTTAGTTATTATTACGTTTATATATATTTTTGAGCTGTGCGTGGACAAGTTGCTGTGAGGAGAATGCCTTTGTTACATTTAGTTTTAATTATTACATTTATATATATTTTAGTTTTAGACAAGTTTGATCTTCCTGACTTCCTCCTTGCACTCTTGTATCGATCACCCTGCAGATCGAGGACCCCAGCAAGTACGGTGTGGTGATCATTGACGAGTATGGCCAAGTGCAGCGGTTTGTTGAGAAGCCAAAGGTAAGGGTTTTCACGACTGGCTGAAAAGGGGGTTAAGCGACGTACTTTAGACTTGCTCGGTCTCAACCTTTCATTGCAGAAATGCACCTTTATCTTTAAAGTACACAGGAGCGTGTTTGAATCCAGGGGCGCAATGGACAGCTAGCCCTTGGGAACATTTGAACGCAATCAACTCTTGGAATCGAGCACATCATGGGAAAACGACAGTGTATTGTACAGAGTAGAGTACAGAGTAATGTACAGAGTAGTGTAAAGACAGTGTAGTGTACAGAGTAGTGTACAGTGTAGTGTACAGAGTAGTGTACAGTGCAGTGTACAGTGTAGTGTACAGTGTAGTGTACAGTGATACAACATTCATTTGAAGAGCTGGCCAGAACTGTGCGTATACGCACCGTATACGCACCGTATATTCAGTGATTTCCCTGCCAAAAATACGGTTTATTCACCGTGAACATATGAGTTTGGCCAGCCCTGATCATTTGATTTGCATTGAATATAGACTGAGCTGTGAATTAGCTGCTCTCTACGACGTGTGTTCCCTAAAGCTTAAGAATGGCTTGATCTCGACCTGCTCTGCAAATACTCACAATCAGCTATAACTGATGTGTACTTATTGTTGGTCTAGAGTGCAGGCGGCATCCACGTGTTGCTTTTATGTTTCAACCATTTGTACCGATCATTTTGCTTTTTGAACCCCCATGCAGGAGTTTGTGGGAAACAAGATCAATGACGGCATTTGTGTTTTGTTACCGTTTTAAGATTTTCCTTGTTTGCTCTTTGATCCCCATGCAGGAGTTTGTGGGCGACAAGATCAATGCCGGCATCTATGTGTGCTCATCCTCTGTGCTCAACCGCATTGAATTGAAGCCCACCTCCATTGAGCGAGAGGTAGGATATGTGTGACAAAGGGCTTGATGAGCGATGTCGCAAAGAACGTGCGTGAGCTTAAACCTCCTCATACACATCACTCTTTCATGCATGTTTCAGCAATTCGATGCGCCTTGAGCCTTTCGTGAGCTGCTGGATTCAATTGCACTTTTGTAGGGTTCATCTCAAGTGTATTGGTACACCGTAGGTCCACGATCACTTCGGAGATTAAATACTATTTTGGCAAAAAACGATTTATTTTTAATAATTCTCGGAGCCCTCTCCGAACTGATCTCAAAGCAATGATATTATTAGTGATTTTGAGGGCGATTTTACAAACGAGCTCCCAGCGTGTCAGTGTGAACCCCCTGTCTCGAAGCCCCATTCCCGTGCTGAGGGGCTGGCTGCTCAGCCGAGAGACCATGAGAAGCTGGCAGAGGAAGCAAGAGGCAAAGGCAAAGGGCGAGGCTGTGATGAGGCCCATGGGGGGCGCCCATGCAAACGGCTCCTCTTCCACAGCCCCTTCAGGCCCTTCCTCTGGGGCGTCCACACAGAGTTGGTGAAGATGGCAAGTGGGTAAGAGAGGGTTGCTTGTCTGATTTAGGGAAGCACACATGCAAGCACTCACAGCTGTCGTTCTCCCCACGCAGCCAATGCTCAGTCTGCCTAGCAGCAGCAGCACTACACAGCCAGCAAGGGGGGGCTTTCGAATTCACAAAATAATTCCCGACAAGACCCTCGCGAAGCCATTTTGAACTCAAAAATAAATCTCCAGACCCCGTAACGAATTATAATCGAAAATTTAATTAATTTTAATTAAATTTTGGTGCCACAAAGTGATCGTGAACCTTGGACACATGTAAACTGAAGGTGCTGTAGTCGGAGAATTTTTCATGAACAGTAAAACTCTTGAGATTCTGTTGCTTTTCTTTTTTCTCCTGTGCATTGTTAGTATCTTGGACCAACACTCTTGACTATGAGTACACCGTGCATGTGTAGGTTTGGCCAGAACCGTATGAATACACCACGTGTGACCGTATAAGTTGTGAATTTCATGCCAAAAATACCGTATATACACCGTATATATATGGTTCTGGCCAACTTTACGTATTTAAGTGGCTCTGGCCGACCCTACAACTTTGTGACGACCTGTACCATTTATATAAATGCTAGCTGACAATCAGCGGTGGTATGCTCAGCGCTGATTACTGTGGTATGCTGTGGATTACTGCGGTATGCTGTGGATTATTGCGGTATGCTGTGGATTGCTGTGGTATGCTCAGCGCTGAATACTCCCCTGCTAACAATCAGCGGTGGTATGCTTGGCGCTGATTACTGTGGTATGCTGTGGATTGCTGTGGTATGCTCAGCGCTGAATACTCCCCTGCTAACAATCAGCGGTGGTATGCTCAGCGCTGATTACTGTGGTATGCTGTAAATTACTGTGGTATGCTCAGCGCTGACTTCCCTGCTGACATTTAGCAGTGGTATGCTCAGCGCTGATTACTGTGGTATGCTGTGGATTACTGCGGTATGCTGTGGATTGCTGTGGTATGCTCAGCGCTGAATACTTCCCTGCTAACAATCAGCGGTGGTATGCTCAGCGCTGATTACTGTGGTATGCTGTGGATTACTGCAGTATGCTGTGGATTACTGTGGTATGCTCAGCGCGAATACTTCCCTGCTAACAATCGGCAGTGGTATGCTGAGCGCTGATTACTTCCCTGTGCATACCATGTTTTGCTGATGATTGGGGTCAGCCAGAACCATATATATATGGTGTACATACGGTATTTTAAGCAGGGAAATCACCAAATATACGGTCATATACGGTGTATATACAAGGTTTTGGCCAACCCCAGTGATCATGTGTTCCCAGGTGTTCCCTCGCATCGCTGCTGACAACCAGCTGATTGCGAACACCTGAGCAGAGGTACCTTTCATGCAAATTAGCTCTTCATGCACACATATTTTGTGTGCTGGTTGTATTCCCAGGTGTTCCCTCACATTGCTGCTGACAACCAGCTGTTTGCGTACACCCTTAGTGGGTACTGGATGGATGTGGGTCAGCCTAAGGACTACCTCAAGGGTGCGTGCGTGTGTCTTTGGGTGTTTTGTGTTCACAAAAAGGAGCTGTTTGCGCACATCTTGTGTGGGCACTGGATGGGTCAGCCTAAGGACTACCTCAAGGGTGCGTGCGTGTGTCTTTGGGTGTTTTGTGTTCACAAAAAGGAGCTGTTTGCGTACACCTTGTGTGGGCACTGGATGGGTCAGCCTAAGGACTACCTCAAGGGTGCGTGCGTGTGTCTTGAAGTGTTTATAGGGTTGGCCAGAACCATAAATAAACGGTGTACATACGGTATTTTTGGCTAGGAAATCACCAAATGTACGGTCATATACGGCGTACATATACAGGTCTGGCCAACCCTAGGTGTTTGTGTTCACAATGAGAATAGCCGGTTTTAATTCTAGGACTAGGAGTAAAGCTATTGCTCATGCGCCAGCAACCGCAACCCCCTTTCGCCAGGACTGGTGCCAGATCATTCACATTGGTGCCAGATCATTCACATTGGTGCCAGATCGTTCACATTGGTGCCAGATCATTCACATTGGTGCCAGATCATTCACAGACCCAAGGTGAAACCAAGACGTGAACACATACCCACTCCTCCTGAGCTCCTCTTGCCATGTGTGTGTGCATGTGTGT
>Ga0307947_1001653_pt1:0-2500 | contig 17728 bp, 23 predicted proteins | sample OrgLakmetagen232_FD_201840 | JGI IMG/M metagenome (GOLD analysis project Ga0307947, IMG submission 201840) | Saline water microbial communities from Organic Lake, Antarctica - #232 | ecosystem: Environmental > Aquatic > Non-marine Saline and Alkaline > Saline | place: Antarctica: Organic...
TCTAGCTTCTTTTTCTGGTGTCTTGTTCAGTCTGGCCTCTTTCTCTTCTTGAAGCTGGCTTTTTTATGCTATAGCTCAACTGCCCTCGCTGGCGGATATAGCTGTGTAACCCTTACCCTTACCCAAGGAACACAGATGCCTCTTCTGTAACTGGCTACCAAATTCACTGCCTTCATTCAGATACACTGTGCCCCACACCTGACAGGGGAGATAGCAAACTCCCTACAACGAGGATGTAAACGAACTGAAGGTATCGAAATAAGAGGAAGCAAGAGAGGCAGGCCGGAAGAAATAGAAGAAAGTAGGGGGGGCAATCAGGTTGATGGCAAGAAGGGCAAAACGTGTACAATCACGGGGAAAAAGAAAGCCTGTGTGCTTTGGTGCCTACGTCACAACCTTAGGGAAACAGGGCTAGTAAGGAGTATTAAGGCAATGGGCTGAGGGCACGTCTAGCTACACAACCTTGAGGCACTCAACATAAAGCCATTAGGTTTTGAGGAACCAGTTGTGAGCGTGCAGCCTGTTGGTAAGGACATTTTATGGCAGCATAGGATTTCCTGGTTGAATGATAGACAACTTGTCAAAGTCAAAATTACCTGTGTAAAATCAGTTTTTTGTCAATGGTACATAGCTGCCGTGAATTCTTTATTACAAAACAACAGATCTATGCACGTAATAATTCAATTGGGAGTACTATCTGAGCTTTGCTGCTGCAAAACAACATGAGCTGCTTCGTGCTTGACATTGCATCCTGGGAACAGCTTCCAGGTGGGCAGCTCCTCCCTTTTCTAGGCATTACAGTTACTTGGCAGATTGTGAGCCTGTTTGTCCTCCATGAACTAATCGATATTTATGAGCAGGCTAGCAGTCACACTTCTTGACTGATGGCCTCTTTGTAAACCTTGTGAGCCTGTCTTTCGTCACTCCGATGCACCTAGCTAATGGCGTAATGCGTAGAGGATAGCTGGAGGGTCAGGCGTTTGAGGTGGTGTGGCTGGAAGTGAGCGTACTGGTGGGCGCTATTTCTCTTAATAACTGTCAATGACCATACGTTGGCTGAAGCAAACCCTTACTTTTCTCTCCTGCTTTATGTTTGTACTTGTGTAATTTTTAACTGTTGCATCCCTCACCCAAATGCACTTTAATAATACACCTGTTTGCATCCCTCGCACGTTTGCAAATTAAGAAAACTTTCCCTGATGAAAGGCGATCTATTCTGCATGGTGTGATGACGTAGCACAAACCCAGCAGAGCCCAGCAAAAAGAAGCCCAACAGCCCCCCAAATCCATGAGCCGGTATACATATATATAAAAAAATTATTGGCCTTATAAGTTGGCCTTATAAGTTGCCAAAAAGGTGTTAACAACATTGTATTAAGTCCCTGACATTGTGTCAAGTCCCTGAGCATGGAACAGAAGAGGATCTTGCGTGACCATACGCAGCGCAGCAGCCATAGGTTAGGCTCATAGGGACAGCAATTACTAATTAAAGGTGGCATTCATAATGCTCTTGCCATTCACTTCAGCTGAACAGTAATCTTAGCTTCATTCCCAGTTGGAATAACATCTCGTAGTGATAGAGGATCTATTAAAGTCTTGTCGCCTAGCTTTAATACCTGAGGATGTGGCACGAAAATGTACAGTAGGAAAAGCAGTGAGAGGGTGATAACGCTAAATCACGAAGGCGAAATTAGTCAAATCAGCTGTTGGCGTCGTCTTATGAATGTTGGACTTAATCAGGCATTGCGTACTTTGTCAAGAAGCTTGCCCTCTACCTCCTCCATCGAAAATTTGCAAACCATGCTGCCAAGCACCAGCCAGTTGCACAAACCATGCGCGCCTTCCAACTCTGCTAGCAACCCTGACAAGGAGCTGGCTTCAGTTCAGACCTGCAACAGCTCCTGATTCAAATGATAAGTACCCTCTCTTTCTGCAGTAGGGGAGTTTTACGGCACCCGGTACCTAAGTGGATCCTTTTTTAATCGATTGATGTGGGAGTCACAGCCTGCTTAGATGTCCCTCTCTCAATTTGTCAGTCCGTTGCTTTACTGGTCCAAGGGTCCTAGGTGCTGGCACCTAAGTGCTCCTTTTCTAAAGCATGCTGAGTGTGTCAGCCATGCTACCTGCATAGCTTTTCTATTCTGCTGATTCAGGGGAGGAAACCCTGCCTTAGAAAGAGAGGCGTGCTTAATTCACCAGCGTGTTTTCCTACTTTTAAACAGCGACGGCAAATGTAAGCCTTGCAGGTGGTGAGCATTCCGCCACACCTTACTTCAGCAAGACTAAGTATGTAGTGCCCTTCATAAGAAAGATAAGCCTGCCACCAGTGGCAGGGGCTTCATACCCCTGCTTGTTAGGGCACATCTGAACACCCACAAGGGATTTGTAAAAATTACAATGTAGCATTGTCCTTTGGGTTGGGTAAATGCCAAGCTAGTTCATGTCAACTGCTGCTAAGAACAGTGTGCTTTGAAACGTGTTCTCAGATGGGTTTTCTGGG
>Ga0307947_1001653_pt1:5000-17728 | contig 17728 bp, 23 predicted proteins | sample OrgLakmetagen232_FD_201840 | JGI IMG/M metagenome (GOLD analysis project Ga0307947, IMG submission 201840) | Saline water microbial communities from Organic Lake, Antarctica - #232 | ecosystem: Environmental > Aquatic > Non-marine Saline and Alkaline > Saline | place: Antarctica...
GAAGAAAACAAGGAGCACATGAGCTCCTACAACAGCTTCCTCGTCTTTAGAGCCTTGTAAATGGCAAAGAATATGATGGTACTGAAAATAACCAGCAGGCCATTCACAAGCACAAAGCCATTGATGTCCTGCAGTAAACAAGGAAAAAAGTAGATGCCTGAAGTCAGCAATCATGAAAGTGATACTATAACTTATAGTGTAAGATCACAAAACATGGAACAAAGCGTGCCGCTAGCTCTTTTTTATTTGGTCGTCGACCCCTATGCCAGGGTTGTACATCCTGTCTGGGAACCGGAATAAATAACAAAATTCTGGGCTGTCCCGGAGCAGCCCAAAGCCGGTAAAATTGTATACGCTGTTCCAGGTGGTTTGCATTGAGTTTTGGGAATACAGTGAAAATGACACTGTGAGAAGAAGAGGGAGGGATCAGCCAGCAGGTATCTTCCTTTTAACCAGGCTTCCCCCTACGAAGCATGTGAGAGCTGGGCTCGAGTGCTTGCATCTTGCATTGCAGGCAATGCACCTTGGCAGCTTGCACCAAACTGACTGACTCCAGATGGAAGCGCCCCGCTCCTCCTTCCTTTGCTCCCACCCTCCCCCTGGCCCTGATGAGACCTCAACCAGCATGCACAGACCTTGAGCAATGTCTAGCGCACGCGAGCACACATATACACACACATGCACATCCATAAACGCACATACATACACGCATACACCAGGGATGTGTCATACGGTCAATTGGGACGTTCAATACGATTGAATACGTGTTAAATACGTTTTACGCATATAACACGATCACATTTGTAAGCAAGTTTGAATATGCCGATTTTTGACCCAAAATGGACCCGATTCTCCCCAAAATCACCCAATACTTTCCCAATTCTTTTCCAATATATTGTGTTATTAATATATTATAAAATAGCATTGGAAGCTCACTGAAAGGCCGTTGTTGGGGTGGAAATTGCCAAAAAGGCCATAAAAGGCGAAAACTGCAATTTTTGCAATCTCCCAATTTGTTCAATACGGTAAAATACGCGTTAAATACGATATGCCATATGACACATCCCTGGCATACACACACATACACACATACAAGCACACACACATGCACACATACACACATGCATACACACACAAACACACATAAACGCACACACACGAGCACGCATACACGCACACGCACATACGTACACACATACACACATAGACACATGCATGCACACACGCATACACACATATACACACACATAAACGCATACACACACATACACACATACACACACAGACACGAGCATGCAAACACGCACACATACACATACATACACACATGCATACACACACATAAACGCATTCACACACATACACACATACACATTCGCACATACACACACACACACACAAACACACACACACACACACAAATACGCACACACACATAACACACACACGCACACGCACACACACATACAATCACACACACGCACACGCACATGCACAGACACACACACATACACACACACACGCATCATATACGAGCATATAACCTTGAGCGATGGCAGTGAGTGCTCTTGAAGACATCTAACGATCTAGCAAATTTTCCAATTTGTAAACTGAAGCCCTCAACACCTGCCTGAATCCTTCAATGCCTGAAAAGAAGTAACATCGCGCTTGGGGCCGGGGGCGACAGCCCCCGACCTGGAAAATTTATAACACCCTGAATAGTTATAAAAGCAGTTCCGGGAGACCCTGAAAATTTTTACGGGCTGTTCTGGGTCTAACCAAATAATTTGGGTACCCTGTGTACTACCCTGCCCTATGCATACCTCTCTGCCAAAATGTTTGTATTGAGTGTGCGTGGGTGGGTGTGGGTGCATGCGTGTGCGTCTGCACATGTAAATGCGTCAGCATGTATTTGTGTCTGTGAGCATGCATGCATGTGTGTGCATGTATATGTTCATGCGTGCGTGTGCGTCTGCACATGTGTGTGTGTGCCTGCACGCACACGTGCCTTGGGCAAGCAGGCTTGTGTGTGCCTGTAACTTGCTTGTGTTTGCGCGTACGCGCATGTATATATGTGTACGTGTGTGTGTGTGTACACACTCGAGTGCTTGTGTTGCTCAGGTATGTGTGCAGTCACAGTGTGGCTGTTTTCACAGCTCCTTTTCTTTAAGACTGTATGCACGGTCAAAGGCAATTGCAGCCATTCGTCAATCTTGTTCCACGTTTAATGTGCATGATTGGTTGAGTCAGTAGCAGCTACAGATTTCTGCTCATCCAAACCCGGGAGGCTCAAAGCTTTTATTTTCTTTGCTCAGCTTGACCCAGCAAGTGCAGTAAACTAAAACCAAATGGGTAATGCGTGACCCAGCAAGTGCAGTAAATTAAAACCAAATGGGTAATGCATACCCACCGTCTCATACGCAAGGTCTCATTTCTAAGGGTGGGTCATAACCTCGCCGATGTGAGGCTCGCCGAGCTTCGGCGAGCCTCTTTCCCGGTGTGGAAGACACTCGTCGGCCAGCGAGGGTGTCCAATTTTTGGGCGGAATCAGCCCCATCCAAAAATTCCCAAATCCGGATTTTTTCGTGATTTAATCGCTGACAGGCCCATCTTTTAAACCAACTATCTTCATTAATAATATTTATTTTTAAATAATAACACCAAAAGGGGTGTACAACAGGGGTGTGTGTGAATGAACACCGAATTCTCCTGGCTCACAAGCCCATATTTTCCACCCGGTCTCAACGTTAATATTCATTAATATATAACAACAGAAAAGGTTTCGGATCAATCCGTGCAAATTTGAGAAAGTGATCGTAATGCACCAACTAGGGCCTCCCCAGCAAGTGCCGAGCCTCGTTGGCAAAATCAGACACCCCCTATTTACCCACCTTTCCTCATTACGTATACACACCGTCTACAGAAATCCAAAAAGTACGTACTGTCAAAAAGGACCCACCCGCGTTATGAAATCGGGAAGGACCAGGTTCTCTCCCAGAATGCCTGCCACAACCCTGCATGCATAAATAAGCAGGCACTCATTTGTTGCTACAAGCACCGATGATACTCCAGTTAGTGAGAGTAGCAAAAATGCCTTTTCGTCTCTCCTCAATGACCCTGACTCATTGCTGAGCAGACTCTATTACTTGTTGGTGGTTACAAGTCGGCTTTGTCGCAAGGCCTTTAGTGATAGCGTACGAGCGTACGTGCTACGTCTGAAATGGCAAATGCATGTGACAGCGATTTGCATGTCTATGCAGGAGGACTCACGAGTAGGAGGAGAGGGCAAAGGTACCGGTGGTGAGGAGGATCTCAAACCGGATCAGCTTGTTTCGGCTGTTGTCCAGGTTGATGTTCACAAGATCTTCCGTGTCATCAATGTATTCCCCTGTTAGCGTAGGCAGCGTCAGGTGCACAAATCAGTGCAGGCTCCTTCCAATCAGGGCTGTCAGCAAAATGACCACCGTATAACGTAAAGAATGAGCTGTGTCTGTCATGAGACACACTGCACTCTACAAGCAGGACTGACTTTCAATTAATTACTATTAAAACGCATAAGCTCACATTTGACAATAAGTTGCGTATGGAAACACATATTTTGAACAGCTGGTGGGTAAGGCACTGGGAGAAGCAATCATATTCGGCTGTTGCTGCCAGAAAAACAAAAAACTGCACAAAAGAGTATGGATTCAATACACCAGACTTTCTCCCTTTGACTACAAGTAGCAGTCCAGGATTCCACCAAAATCATTGCAGGAAACCGCACATGTACAGAAGTCCCACACCCCTAAGATCGACGCACCAATGCCTGCAAGTGTAGTCTGCGTTGAGTCTGCAATGGTGAAGTATGCCTCCAGCAAATTCTCAACATCCAACAGGTCGTGCCAGTCATCTTCATCTAGGTTTTCAATTGATGGGGAGCCTGGAATGTGAGCAGGAGTACTATGAAGGTCAGTTCCACTGTGGAAGCAAAGCACTGGAAAGCAAATCACCCCAAAAACAGTGTAAGCATACACAGCCTAGGATTCATTCACAATCGGCAAGCCTTCACTGCGACCTTATGCGCCAATGACAGCGAAGTAGATCTTCAACTTTGTATATTTCTCATGCTTTGACAGGTTAAATTCCAAACACAACAACTCAACACCAGCCTGGATACATGATTGACAGGAGTGGGTCATAAGGACTGGGGACGTCTAATGCGGTAAAATACGGGAGAGCTACAAAATATTTGTATAATACCAAACCAAGTTTTGCAAGTGCGGGATTGCCGATTCATGACCCCCAAATGGGTCCAGTTTGCCCCAAACTCACCCAAAACATTTCCAACTCTCTTTAATATTGTGTACCTTACCTTCTCATACTCATCTCGCACCCAAAATTTGAGAAATATTTAGTAAAACCCCGCACCCCCAAATTGTATATTTTTGCCCTTCCCGCATCAACCTTGCAGGGCCTTTCGCCCTGTTTACCAATAAGCTTCACAAACAATCTCAATTAAAGAGAACACCGCAAAAGGGCAAAGGGAAGCAAACACGCTGTTCGCATGTGAGTTAGCTCTCTGTTCTGCGCTACCTTACGCCCTTTCCAAGAATTGCTTCCTCTTGGACCCCTACGCCTTCCTCCCACTCATCTTTCCCCTGCTACACAGCTTCCCCCTCATGCGTGCAAATACTGTGCATAATAACTGCACCCCTTAGGTGTCCACACAAACAAATTGTGAGACCGTAGCAATCTTTCTCTGGCCGGCCTTTTGTTGGCTGCCTCCTCTGCCAATAGCTCAGCCCGTTCCACTTTTGCTTGCTGGCTCAGACTGTTTGATGCCAGCTGCTGCTCGGCTTCCGCGGCGGCTTGCTTTACGGAATTTCCCCTTGGGAGCAACCGGTGCTGGGGCTGGAACTGCTGCTGAGGCTGAGGCTGGTGCTGCTGGGGCGGCTGGGGGGTGGGGCGGAGGGAACAGGGGGGGGCGGGGCGGGGGGTCACCCACTGTTCATGTTTGGCAGCAACCCCAAAAGGGTTACTTTCACCAACCCCGCAAAGTCCCGCAGGGTCGAAATTAATAATAAAAATACTGCAGGGCAAAAAACGAAAATTATACGGGATGTTACCGTACAGACCGTTGCCAATGCGAGGTTTGAAAAACTTAATTAATAAACCTAACCCAATTAATAAACCTTAATACGAGCCTATGCGAGGGCCACACAATTTAATTATTTACCCCAATGCGAGCCTATGCGAGGGCCTTTGGCCCTCTGAGCTGCATGTGCACGTGCATGCGCGTACATGCGTGTGTGTGCATGTATGTGTGTGCGTGTGTTGTGTACGTGCGTGCGTGTGTATACGGTAGTGTACGTATTTGTGTGCATGTGTCGTGTACTTGTGCATGTGTACGTGTGTGCGCGTACGTGTGTATGCGTACGTGTGTGCGTGTGTATACGGTTGTGTTTGTACATGTGTGCATGTGTTGTGTACTTGTGCGTGCGTGTGTGTGTATGTGTGTGTATGTGTGCGCGCGTACGTGTGCGTGCATGCGCGTGTTAAGGGATTGAAGACGCCATTCCTCTTGGTGTCCTTCCTCTTCAAGAGAGGGCCAGCCTCCCGACCTGTTTATCCACCTTGGGGGCCTTGAGGGGCAGCTTGGGAGGCTTTCCTGGCCTGTCCCCGTTTATGCTTAAAATTAACTAAATAACCCCAATGCAAGCTTCGCGAGGCCTTTGTCACTTAATTATTTAAATGCTCCCGACACACCGCGAGGGAGTCAAAAACGTTTGCGGTATGTGGTGATATACAGCCTGTACGGTATCAAAAAGGTACGGTATAATTAATACCGTACGAGAAGTATATCACTGCCCCCTAATTACTGTTTTTTGGTGGGGGCGGTGACAGGGCGGTGGTTTAATATACCGTAGATTCACGATCACTTCGGAAATTAATTAACTATTTTGTAAAAAACTAAAATTTAATAATTCTCGGCGCCCTCTCCGAACTGAATTCAAAGTGATTAATAATTATTTATAGAGGTTTTGAGGGTGGTTTTCAAAAAGAGCTCCAAGCGTGCCAGTGTGAACCCCCTGGCCCTGCTCTTGAAGCCTCAGTCCCCAGGTGAAAGGTGGTTGCTCAGCAGAGAGACCATGAGAAGGGAGAGGCAGCTCAGGAGCTAACAGAGGAAGCAAGAGGCAAAGGCAAGGGGTGAGGCTGTGATGAACCCGTGGGGCGCCCGTGCTTGCAGCTCTAACAAGCCTCCTTCTCTCCCCATTTGCGTTTGCCTTTGTGTGGCTATTGCTGCATGTAAATCCCTCACCTCTCTTTCCCTGCTTATGAGCACTGTACAGCATCAGCATCAGCCATAGCTTCAGCCACAGCTTCAGCCTCTTCAACGAACAGCAGTAGCAGTGCACAGACAGCATTCACAGGGGGCCCTCGAACTCAAAAATTAATTCCCGACAGGGCTCTCCCGAAGTGCCCTCGAACTTGAATATTGATCCCCAGACCCCCTCACGAACTGAAATCGAAGATTTAAATAGTGTGGTCTTGAATCTACGGTACATATTTATTTCTAAAGGAGGCGGTTGTGGGGCGGAGGCGGATATTTATTTCTTGAGCAGTGCGAGCGATGAGTGGTCAGGAAGCCTTACAATGAGTGGCCAGGAACTCCCGCACTGACCTTCCCCCCAGCCCCAGCCCCAGCCCCAGCTTCGCCTGCCCCTACCCCTGCCCCTGCACCCCCAGCCGCAGCCCCATCTGCACTCGTCGGGAAGTTCCAGCAGGGGGGTGGTTGCAGAGCAAAACTGTAAAATGTTTATATTTAGGGGGGGCGGTTACAAATTTTGACCATAACATATTTAATTTTTTCAGGTGGGGCGGTTCCATGGACGTACGTACGGTACGTCATAATTTGGCAATAGAAGCTTGCTGGACGGTCGCTTTCGGGCGAAATTTTCCTTAAAAGGCCAAGAATTGGAGAATATTCCCAAAATCGGTACAAATTGCAATCGTCTAGTACATCCGGTTCATACCTAAAATGGAAAGGTACGTGCAATATACGATACACTGTATTATACAAATACGCTGTGTGACCCATCCCTTCAGGTGACGTATGCACTTACGCACAATACAAAAACTGAATTCTGACATGTGTCCAGAAATGAACTGCACACTTCAAGCAAGCACATGACACGCAAACACGCACGCAAGCACACGTACACAACAAACACACGCACACACACATACAGACACACACATTTCACGCATACACATGCCTGCAATGTCTGGTGCCACTAACTGCAGGCGTGCATCGCCCGTGACATTTTTTGCTCGCTCCACCTGGCGCAATTTCATGGCTAGGAGGGACGGCGTGCGCACCGACGCATTGCCTGCAGAATGGGTGTGGTTGACATGGGTGCACACAAGAGGCTGGCTCACAGGATAGTGGTCAACACCTTGACAAATTATTTGACAATAGTTAATTATTGACAATGAATAATTGATAATAGTCAATAATTGACAATAGTGGTTAACACCTTGACAAAAGGCAGCAGTGATCACACAAAGAGGCATTACGTCGGAGCTGGACACACTTGGTGGACCATGGGAACAATATTTCTCTGCTTGTCAGTATAAAAGTAAGTTGGTACATTAATTCTCTGCTTGTCGGCATAAAAACAACCTTTCATTTGGCTGGATGACCCGCTAGCTTGAGCACATACAGGTTGAACCTTGACGACCATTAAACTGACGCTCAGTTATTTGCAATATTAAATACTTTCATGTAGGGATCTGGAAGCCAGACTCAGGAAAAAGGGCCAAAGTTTGTAGCTGCAAAACCACAGGAAAATCCACCTAAATCTATTGCACACAAGGGAATCTTATGCACTCACAGGACAATAACAGGGATGAAAAACAAGTTGTACGGTTCCTCTAACGCAGGAAGACCTAGTATTCATGATTTCACCGTTCACAAATCTACAGATTTACAGACAACTCACCAGGCATCATCGGTGAGTCACATGCTGCGTTCAGACCCTCAGAAGGCGCTCCTTGGAGGCCGCCCTCCCCCCCGCTGGCAGCGCCCCCTTGTCGCTGCTGCTGTTGCTGCTCAGCATTTGAGCTGGCGGCTGCCAGAGCCTTGTAGCTGGCGTGCTTGGAAAGGCACATACGCCACATGTCTGTGTCATCCTCTGCAAAAAAACAAGACAGGAAAAATTATGACAGGTGTGCTGTGTTTGGTGCTGGCGTTTCATCCTATGGTTCGTATGTCTGATCAGCAGCACGATTTAAGTGTTTGCAATAGACTGCACAGAAGCCACGATTGTGAGCATGTGCAGCAGCAGCAGCAGCAGCAGCAGCAGCAGCAGCAGCAGAAGCATACGTTGGTAAGAGGCGTACCTGTACCACGGGTTGGCAGTCGGCAGTGAACATGCACCGTGTGGTCGGGAATTATCTTCTCTCATCGCTCAACACACAACATCATAAAAGTAAGCAACAGGCGCGCATGAATGCGTCAGCCTCTTTAGAACGCACAAGCACAAGTTGCTCTAGCCACCATTTGCAACGAACGGCGAGCATGCACTCGGCACTTCACGGTAGGCCCATACCCAGAGCACTCACCCATCAGCCTGTGCAGCGCCTCCCGCACAGTCAGCACTCTGCTGAGAAGGCGCTGGTGCGCGGTCTTCACGCGGCGCACGCGCTCCAAGTTATTTTTGTCACTGTTTGCGATGAGGTCCTCTAAAGCTGGCGTGGATTGAGCCTATAGAGGGGGAACAGCGCAGAGGTGATTGAGCAGTGTGTCATGTTATCCAAAGCTGGCAAGCAAGGCCCTCACTCCTCGCCTGGATGAGTGCCTGTGCTGAAACGATGCGACAGCTGCGAGAAGATTCCATGAATGATGTCAAAATTGGGCTGCAATGCCAATGGCAGTGTTTATACACCTTACCTGAAGTAAGTCTGCCTCCCTGGCCAAAAAGCTGCATGCCTCCCCCAGCCCCGTCTCCAACATTGCCAGCTCAAAGGGCAGCTCCTCATCCTGTGGTAGTGGTGGTGGCGGCACACTTTTTGTTAGAATTGCATTACCTTAGTTCACTCCTGGTCCTCAACCCTAAGAAAGAGCTGCAATAAACAAGAGGGCAATCTCTCCTGTTGTGGCAGTGCCCCTGTGAATTAAAGCCCGGTGCTGCCTTCTTTGAGATCTCAGCACATGTTATTCGGCTATCATCATCTTTAGAAAGTATGCACACATAATCACGTAAATGCACATATAACAATACTAATGCACGCCCACCCTCCCTGCCTAAAGCTGTGTACACAGATAAGGGACCCCCTTAAATGTGGTAACACTTCGGCTGACTGGATGGCTGCTCGCTTGTTGTTCCTAAAAATTTGATATTCATGTAGAACGTATTGTATGGAGCAGAGCTTTGGTCCCAAAAAAGTTTGAGCCCTTCGCTCGAACTTTGCCAAGGATTCCTGTCGCCCCTCACCTAGCCCCTTTCCTACCCTGACCCTACCCTAATCCTACCTCAAAGAACTTGCGGGACCCGAAATTGGCCAGGAGACCCCCAAAAAAAAATAACACTTATCCAAGTAAGAAAACTGGACTCTGAATGTGAAGTTTCGTAATAAACAAGCGACCATCCGACCAGCAAGCCGAAGTGTTACCACTATTCATTGGGCCATACAAGCAATTCACTCGCAAATACATTTCCTCTCTGTGCCTAAAGGTGGCCGTGCTGTACAAATGAAGCCTGCTTGTTTTAGTACACCCTTGACATGATATACAGATCTAAATTATAGAGCACAAGTGCCCCTCCTTGACGGAGTGCCTCTCTTGATATCATCAAGTGCACAGCAGCACAAAACACAAGGGCACAAACAAAATCTAACCACCGTGCTTGAATAACATCATCACCCCTTATTAACTTTTTTGGGGCCACAACGCACGCACGGGAGCCACACTGTACGCAAGCAAGTCCTACGATGGAGTGCGCTGCACTGTGTGATTAGAGCCTGCCTGCCTTGCACGGCATACCCTCAATTATAGCACGTGCAAACAACAATGGTCTGAAGGCAGACCACACCCCTGGACAACCCAAAGAGCAGCACCACTGTGCAATAAACAGATTCCAGCTTCATTATACATGGGTATGTACGTTATTGCGTACCTTGACGAGCGCACATCGGGCACACCCTACAAACGCAACACAAACACCCACCCCTTTTTGACTGGGTGTCCCGTGCCGTGGTGTCATGGAGCCTGTCATGTGGGGGCCATCCATGCCATCAGCACCACCAGCACTATCACCATCTTGGCTGACTGCGTAAGCAGGGTCTGGCCCCTGTGGGGGCCCTGCATCATACACACAGTGAAGGAATTTGTGTTTTGCATGCATGCAAGTGGGAGTGTGTTTGTGTGTGAGGCACGTGAGTGAAGATAGCGTTGGCAGGATCAGGGTTTTGTGGTGGGACCTGCATTGTGCATTGTGCATGCAGTGAACGGGTCTTATTTGTATGCGTGGAGGTAGGAGTGCGATTGTGTGTCAGTGTGCGAGTGGCCTCTCTTCTGATGAAGGACCTGCCTCACACACACAATGGGTGTGCTTTTGAGGTGGACCAAGGGGGGCATCAACAAATGGTCAGATGCAGCCCAGGTAGAGCGCACAAGCAGGGAGGAGCAAAGAATGAAAAAGCATACTCACACATACACATCTTTTTTACAAATACAATCCAAGCATAAACGCACAAAGGCAAAAAAAAACATACACACATACACTCATACACACACTCGCACACAACACACATACACGATGCCCACACACCTGCTGCAGTTTGCATGGCGGAAGCATTGGAGTAGGGGATCTGGTCAAATGGGGAGGACACGTGATGAGGGGATTCACGGCCATGAATGCTCTGTGTGGATCATTAGCCAGCATGTGAATGAACGTGCACGTCGTTGACGTGCGTTGTGTTGTTACACGTAACCTCAAACTTTATACAAGCAGGTGAAGCCTCAGCATGCCATCCACTAGAATATCAATTATCACCTTTGCAATGCTACAGAAGGTGCCCTCTAGAAAACAACAAGGAATCATCTCGCATAAAGTTTGCACAAGCTTTCTCTAAACAGGTAAACCAATTCGCCCTCCTCTAGAGTCAAGACATGACACAGCCACACAAAAACTGACAATAACGCCCAATGAAAACGAGCAAACACACACATACACACACACAACGCAGCAGCTACAACCTTGAGCGCTTTCTAGGTTATGTCCCTGCAATGCACTCTTTTCAATAGACATGCACATGGGCACACACACATACGCATAAACCCACCCCACCCACACCCCACCCACACCCACACCCATACCCATACACCACACACACATACACAAATCGACACACACACAGACTTCCTGCGTGCCCACCTGAGAGCCCTCTGCTAGAATGGCCCCATAAGAGGAACCCCTGCAATGCATCCCCTGCCTGCCTTCCCCCCCTTGACCCTGTGTCTCCCCCCCTAAAGGCAACAGCTGTGTGGACATCTGCTGCTGCTGCTGCTGCAGCTGCGCTGGCGTCAAGCTTGCTGGGCTGCGTCGCTGCTGCTCCATCTGCTGCACCTGCTTCGCATGCTGTGAGTGGTGTGGTTGCTGGGGGGCGTGGTTGGGGGGATGAGGGGGCGGGAGGTGGGTGTTGTGGTGCTGGGGAAAGAGGCGCACAGGAGGGGTGGTTTCGGGATGGAAGGGCCCACAGACCGAGCTGTGGTGGTTTGGGTTGAGGCCTGTGTGCAGGGTCAGTCAAGATTACGTATTGATGTGCTGTGGTGGCTGCATGCAGATCCAGGGCGCGCAGGTGTGTGTTTGATGCGTGCATGTTTGTGTGAGGAGGGTGTGTGTGCAAGGCCCCCGCGGCAGAGGTGGGTGAGTACAGAGGCAGATTTATGGTGGTATGGGATGACTGCCCGCAGGTTATAATGCATGACACCACCATCATGACATGCCGTGACTAGGGTATGGATATCGCACAAAACACGCGGTTTAATGCATGCAGGTGTACAACATGCACAGGGGTGCTATGCACACAACTCGGATGAGGAGCACAGGAGTGTGTGGGGGCTGAGGAAGAGGCTACGGTTCACACTTCCCTACACTACCTGCGGAGGGCGCAGTGCCATTATGGGTGCTCTCCACGTACCACTCGTGCGCAACCTGTATGTGTGTGTTTGTGTTATGTGTGTCAAGGGAATCTAGTCAGAGGAAGAGAGGGGTGCAGCGTGCAAACAGGTTTGTTGGACTTCACAATGATAGGGTTGGCCAGAGCAGACCATACATGGATATGTACGGGGTTTATACAGGAAATTCAGCTGGGTAATTACCATTCATACAGCCATATACGGTGTACATATATATAAGGTGTTGGCCAACCCTACACATTTCCATTATGCACGACATATTGCTAGATGGCAGGGGGTAAAGTTGATGCCAGAGAAGGAGGGGCAGTGGTGTGCAGCAATTTCAGGTACCTAGAGCCTGATTGTTTATGCTCTTTGCCATCCACCGGTGCAAGCCCTTTGTGAGGAATTAGGACTTGGGTATCAGAGGCAGGGTGCAGGCAGTGTCACGACACATTTTATTCGTATTACGCCTTCAAAAAGTGCGTTCATGCGCACATGGGCAGGCCTATCGCAACAAGCTGAAAAGAGGGGAAGCGTGGTAGGGGGGTCTGTTAACATAAGG
>Ga0307947_1001656_pt1 | contig 17712 bp, 15 predicted proteins | sample OrgLakmetagen232_FD_201840 | JGI IMG/M metagenome (GOLD analysis project Ga0307947, IMG submission 201840) | Saline water microbial communities from Organic Lake, Antarctica - #232 | ecosystem: Environmental > Aquatic > Non-marine Saline and Alkaline > Saline | place: Antarctica: Organic Lake...
GCAGCAGCAGCAGCAGCAGCAGCAGCAGCAGCAGCAGCAGCAGCAGCAGCAGCAGCAGCAGCAGCAGCAGCAGCAGCAGCAGCAGCAGCAGCAGCAGCAGCAGCAGCAGCAGCAGCAGCAGCAGCAACAACAACAACAACAACAACAGCAACAACAACAACAACAACAACAACAACAACAACAACAACAACAACAACAGGTGTCCCCAGGAAGAAAGCAAACACCGCTCCCCCCTCCTTGCCATGGGGCCAGCTCCCTCCCTTCCCCACCCCAGAATTCCTTGCCAGCTGTGACCCGAAGTTCGTGGCCACAGCGACGGCGGTGGCACAGCTTACAACTGCGATGTTTCTGAAGGGAGCGGCAGAGAGATCAAAGGGAGGGGCATCAGCACCCCAAGGAGAAGGAGCGGGAGCAGGAGCGGCAAAACTCTCTGCCAGCACCCCCAGCCCTGGCAGCATGCCAAACAGCATCATGGCTCAATTTGTCAAGTCCTTCTCGCAGGTGCGTGCGTGCGTGTGCGCGCGTCCGTGCGCTGTGCTTGTGTAAGCAAAGCCAACCTCACTGCATTGAAGTTGCTTTGGTCATACGTGGGGTCGGCCAGAACCGTTTATGTGTGGCGCAAACGCGCTGTGTTTTGGCAGGGGAACATCCTCATTCGCCTGCGCTCACCTACCCTAGGCTGTCGCGTTTAACTCAAGCGCTAGTTAGATATATGCGCACACAAAGCAGGGAGGATATAGCTACCTAATTATGAAAGGGTTCCGGGTGTTTTGGCCAGCCCCGCGTGGTTCCGGCCAATCCCAGTCACTATTGGGCACTCCGTGTGTGATGCCTTGAAATGTTTGCTTCAAGTTTGTTTAGGTGCGATGATCGAGACGGCACCTCAGCTGTTTGCCTTAAAGCTAGAAATGACACAATGGTTCAGCAGGCACATGTCTTCCCCTTGTGCACACCTACACGGTTTTAGCAAGCAATGCAGAAATATTGCTCTCGGCTCTCCTGCCTTCTGGTGCTTGGAGCAGAGGCAAACACACAGCGTGCTGTTCAGGCTCAAATACCTGATTCTCATATGTAAAACACACACACATACACACATACACACACGCATGCCCTACCTCTCCCTACAGGTCAATCAGATGGGCCTGCAGCACCCCCAGCCCTCTACCTCCGCCCCAGCACGCATGCCCCCTACTGCCCACCCACATGCTCAAACAAGCCGCCCCAGCAACAGCTTGTACAGCAATGCCGGACAACAGCCGGGTCCAACCAGGCACGGCATTCCTTTTGGTGCCCCCCAATCGGCTGCAGGCCCGCACCCTGCCCACCAGCGATCCAACTTCAACCAGAGGAGCGGCGACTGCGTTGGTGTGGGCAGTTCTTGCCTTGGGGGAAGTGGCCTTGGGGGGGCTGGGGACAACGGCCTCAGCTCAAAAGGGGGAAGTTGCCCACCAGCTGGTGCTAATTTTGATGCAGGTGGTAGAGGAATTGCTACCCCTCTTGTGCTTCCCCCACCTACACCCCTCTACATATCACACAAATTTCTTGCGGGTGGGCCGAGCTGTAGCGCTGCAGCAGCAAGGCCTGGCCAGCCTTTTCCAGCACCCTCGATGCCCCCCCGCAGCACCAGCAGCCACGACCGCAACCACAACCTCAACAGCAGCAGCAACAACAACGTCAGCAGCAACCGTAGCGTGCACCACGCGGCAACCACCAACAAGCACAGCAGCAATGATATAAGGGACAGCCACGACAGAATGCAACAGGGCTCCACGCAAGGCAGCCGCCACCAGCACCAGCACCAGCAGCACCACCACCGTTTGACCAGCAGTAGCAACCACAGCCTGGGTGGGGGCATTGCATGCCCATTACCCCGCTGGTGAGCCGTCCAGCTTGTTGTGCTGCGTATTGATTAAGATTATTGTCGACTACCGTGTCAGTGAGCATTAACTATGGCAAAGACCCTACCAAATTAACCCCACCGATGAGACCACGCCATTATCTACCTCATCCTCTAAAACACGTTCTGTAGCAATGATATGGGACGTGAGTAAGCTCAGCGACTGCCTTGGTTCTGACAAGATGCAAAGACACGTGCACTTACATGCAAAACACGCTCACACACGTATGCACTTACACAACTACACCCCCACCCCCACCCCCACACATCTAGGGGTGTGCAGCAGGCTCGCCTGCCCGGAGCACGGGAGGAGCCTGAAGGCACCCTGCGGCTCGTAGACATGCACAATGGCCCACCAGGTGCCCTCGCGCAGCAGCAGATGCAAGCCATGCATGTTAGCCACAGAGGACACGTGAGCGAACAGAAGCAAGGCGGACCTTCCAGGTCGGAAGCCTCTCGCCCTGCGCCTGCTCTGAGCGCTGCTGAGATGCGAGCTGCTGCATTGGAGCGCTGGAAGCACAAGCGGAAGGTGTGTTTGGGTCAAAACTTTGTTTTGAGCGTCCTGAGTTTGTAATATTGAGTCGCAGCCTGCTGCATTATGCCACTGAAAGTACAAGTGCAAGGTACCTGTGTGAGAGGATGTTGCTTAGTGCCAGGAGAGAGATCCGGCATAGACAATGAGAGGCAAAGTAATGGGTACCTGTTTGCACATCACAGACCAGTGAAACAAGAAGGGTGGACCAGATCCATACATCCACTGTGTATGCATTCAGAGTTTGTTGGGGAAATCAAACTTGCTTGCGCCATGCAAATTGAACCTGCGTTGCATGCTTTTCTGGCGGACCTCCCCAAAACAGGGTGCAAAAGAAAAGATGCTAAGCTGGTTGCATGTGATGACACTTTAAGCGTGATCAACGGAAGGAGTATTATAATGCCAGCACCTAAAAGCCCCTCACTGCCAATACAAAAACCTACCTCGTTGGTTGTCGGCCAGATCTGAACTGCTGATGCAATATGCCTGTCCCTTGTCAAAACTGCTTTGGGCATGCGCTACCTGCTCGTGCAGAACCTACGCCACTCCTCTGCGGTGAGGTACCAAAACCGAAAGGCGCTTGCAGTCACACGGAACCGTATTCACGGGCAGTTCGCCAAGTGTGTAGATACCGAGAAGGTGAGGATGGAACCCCTGTGCATTGTCTCTGCTGGACAGGCTGTACAGTTGAATATGCTCTCCATCTTGTAGGGATTACCACCCTTTTCTGTACACAAGATGATGAGTGAATGTAGTGATTGCTTTGCAGGTGTTTAAAAGAAGCGTACAGCACTTATGGCAACATTGCTATCCAATTTTGCACTACGCAGAGTGGCTTTGGGGCACCTGCTGCTGCCGCAGTGGCTGCAGCTTTAGCTAGCAAGAGTGTGATGACGGCAGATCAGCAATGCAGCTCCAAGGTGGGGGGTAAAAAGTGGATAGATTTTGGCTGTGTGCAAAGTTCAGTGATTATTCATGCGTCTGTTCCAGCTCCCTGCAGCTGCTCACAGCACGCCTTGCAGTTTCCATGCCTGTGTGCGCTACAACCATTAAAAATGCAATGGAATTATCATCTTATTATGTAACTATTTAGAGACAAATGGTGCAGATCTGTTGCTTGGAGTACCTGGGAAAAGAACGCCATCTCGTCCGGTCCCCTAATTGCACAGCCTGTATATCCGTGCAAGAAATTGCCTTTTGCACTCTTTGTTGGGTGGCATGCAGGAGGCAAGCAAAAGGGCAAGTGTAGGCGTCAAGATGGACAGGGAGGACAGTGATCCTTGCACACTCAAGGCACACCAGTGTCCGCTGCCTTCATCTGAAGTGAGGGAGGCCGTCGACGTGCGCACTCCTGGGCTGAAGTCCTTGGAGAGCGAGCGTAAGGGACCCGAGCAGGGCAGTGTGATGCTTGTGGCGACTTTGAAGAGGGACAGGGGGGTGGCAGAGGGAGCAGGAGCTCAGCCAGGAGGAGCCAGCGCCGATGCTGTTATGATGCCGCCAGCAAAGATGCAGCGTACAGCTTTGCACAGACCGCACACTTTGAAGGTGGGGCGAGTGAAGGCAGAAAGGAAAGCCTGGAATGCACTTGTAGCCATTGTCAGACGTTGAACGCAGCAGTTGTTTGGTGGTGACTGCAGTTCTTACATGCATGAGATTGGCCAGGACCACCAATTTTCAGTGGTGTGAGCATGAAAATTGTATTACCATTTTGCCAACCCTGCAGCTACAAAACTCGTGCAAGCTTTACCACATCCTTTTGCTCACATGCCACTCACATCACACTCATGGGTTTTGTCTTTCCAGGCGCCGGAAGGATCGCCACCTCAGAAGAGCAAGGAGTGTGGCGGTGCTGGTGCAATTGTAGAAGAAGAAGCACCGGCAACACAGCAAGAAGTAGCAGCAGAGGGGGTCTTGGAAGGCTCACAAGGACTTCAGCCTTCTGCAAAAGGAGCCACAAAAGAGGGCTTAGGTTCAGGTGAGAATCGAGCGCCCAGGCCTCCTACTTGTTTCAGGATAGGTGTGCCGCTTGATAACTACACTTATTAAAAGCATTGGCCAAAACTGTGTATTTGCGCTGTATGTGGCCGAATGCTTGATTAATCCCTTGCAGAACAGAATAAGAAAAACTACGCAGGCAGTGAAAAACCAGCAGGATATACCGCACATACACTGTATATATTGTTCTGGCCAATCCTACCACACACGACATAATTATTTTGGCTCATGGCAATCCATGAAGCATGCACAACGTTCTTTTAAAGTTGCATGTTGCAGAGTGCTCCTTTTCGCTGAACGACGAGCCACCCCCCCCCTCTTCCTAACACCTTTGCTGAACAACGAGTCCCCCCCCTTCCCTTCCCAACCCCTGTATTATGGGTTCCTGTCAACAAAAATTTGGTCACGTGTTTATTCAAATTGAATTGTTAGGGCACTTGGGTCAGACTAGTGTTGCCTGCATTGAGACAGGTTTGCTCAACCCATGAATGAGACTTTACAATACAACTCTTGCCTGTTTGCAGGCTCAACCTCTCCGGATGCAGGTGGTCATGGCGAGCTTTGCAAACCTGGTGTTGAGGTGCACCATTGAATAATTTGAGGGAGAAGACTAGTGGAGGAGTGCGTTTTTCTTGGGGCTTTGGCTCTAAGCACTTGCTAAACAGGTCTTCCTCAGGCACACCCATCATTTCAGCGCAGACAATTGCTTCTCAGCAACAGTGATTTGCATACATGTGTGGTGTGGCAAGAAAGGTGATCATATCTATTTATCTAATAAATTCATCAAGCTTATTTCATACATCTCTGTCACGCCCAATTGTTGGCAGTGACGTTTCGTGTGATTTGCTTGGTTAGTTGGTTTTTCAGTTGAGGTTACTTTGCCATGTCTCGTGCAATAAGCTGGCGAAGCCAGTTTATTGAAGATAGCATTTTCTGGTTTTGATATTGCGGTATTCAATTAGCTCAGTAAACTACACAATGCTCAGCCAGATGGTTGAGTAAACTTCTTAGCCCTGGGGAGGAGAGGCGCGGCAGCTGACTAGTGTGTGTGTGTGGTACAGTATACGTCAGTGGTCAAGTAAGTCGGATTTGAGAAACAGCAGAGAAAGAAAGAGAGATTATCAGGAGAATTGCAGTCTGTAGCGCAGTTCCCAGCCTTTGCTCGAGAGAGACTCGACCCTGGCTTAAAACCATTCTTCAATAAACTGGCTTCGCCAGCTTATTGCACGAGACATGGCAGTGATTTGCTATGACAGTGATTTGCTATGACATCTCGGACCATTCCTTTACTTTTATAAGCACTTGCAAACAAAAGGTTACATACAAAGAGTTTTTGCGAGCTCTGCCAGTGCAACTACGGTAATTGTAATAACTGGTCTCAGCAAGCACGCAAGAGCAGGAACCTGCAATCCGGCCAGGAAAAAAAGAATAGACTATGCTGGTATTGTTGACACACTTAGGATGCTGTATCGAAATTGCGCCTGTCGTAACTGTGCCAGCAAAAAGAGTCCCTACAACCAGAAGTAGAGTCACCTCTGTCAGATATTTGTCCACGTGTAAATTGGTCCAAGTTCATCACTTTGAATATGATACCACTGAGGTGGCCTCTGGTTGTAATTTCCGTTCTCTGTTCCTTGCCATTAGGCCAGTTGACGCTTTGCCTTGCAATCCACAATGCTGGACGTCCGAGTGCCGTGGATTGAGGGACAGATAATAATCTGAGTTTAAGAATAATTGGAAATGGTCGGGGGAAGGACGCTCTAGAAAGTACAAAATACGAGATTCCCAGTCATTTCCAATCATTTCTGCCTTATTTTACTTCAATTAATAATCGACGAGAAATTATATTTAAGCTAGATGGAGCCAAACCTGCCCAGGCACGAGGGCTACATCGCAGAAAAGCTGGGAGATATCAGCTCCACAGCAGGTCAGTGTACAGGCATTCCTCCACTACTACCATGTTTCATCATAGCCAGATCACCGACGTAGCTATGATCTGGCAGATTTCCTTTGGCAGCGTCTCAAGTCCACGTTCCGCGGCAAAAAGCCAACACAGCCATCAGCAGTGCCGCCAGCAACTGACTCCACGCCGCAGGAAACACTGGCAGAAGGTGACATCAAAGACGCCATAACTGCTTATGCTTGTGCCATTATGCCCTTGATTTTTACTGCTACTGCTGCTAATTGATATTCATGCGCTTAATCGTGCAAAATGCTCGCTCGCTGCGTCTTTCAGAAGCTCCCCTGACCATGCAACCTCAGCAGCAGCCTCAAGGAGAGCAGAAGCCCTCTCTGCTCAAGCTTTCCTCCCAAAGCGCACACACGATTCTTGAAAGAATGAACGAAGACGCCGGTACTTAATACCTTGTGATATGGCGAAGAGTTGTTCTTGTCATCGTTTTGCTTCCCCATCCTTGATGAACACAGCCAAATCCTTGCACACCATTTTTGTCAAGTTTCATGCCACCCTTTCTGTATTTTCTGCAGAGGCTGTGTCAGAGAGCACAAAGGAAGAGATAGACAAGTGGAGGGTGAGAAAGCTGTACACACAGAATCGGAATGCATTATGCCTTGATTTGCTGGTTGCAATTGCACAAGGAGGCTGGAATTGAAAGAGTACTGTTATGTGCAGGGACATGGAGGGCCTGGAAGCACCACGTTCCACTCGCACGTGGTGGAGACGCACGGAGGCGAGGAGCCAAAAGGAGGTGTGATAAACTCACTATTTATCTTGGCGTCTGCGCTGTTTTCCATTTTTAGTAACTGTGCAGCAAGAATCATTAGTGAATAGCAGCGCTGGCATTGGACAGAACGATGCAGGAGGATCGGTTTTGCTGCATGGGATTTAACATGCTAATACCTCCTGTTTCATACCGGCCTTCCAATCTGTTTCAAGACTGAAGGTCTGAAGCCTGAGGGTCCTTATTCCTATGCATGCAGAGCCACGGCATCAGCAAGGGCTCCTTGAACGCGCTGCACACAGCACACGGCGCTGGATGAGCAAAGTGAAGAATTGGAGAGGTGAGGCAATTACACCTCTTGTAATTTTCCATGCAGATTATTGGCTGCAGGCTTTTTATAAATTTTGCTTAGATTCCCTAGAGGCATAAATAGCGATGTAATCTTACCTTGCCTTCATGCAGGCCCATCTTGAGGTCAATGCCCTTATACTTTTGATCATCCTTACAGAATGATTCAATGAATTAACAATGTTCGCCATCACATTGCACTTTGCAGTCCCAGACAGAGCAATCGAAGACCTCCGTGAAATACAACACAGGCATACACCCTTTCCCACTGCTCCGTCAGGATCCTCATCTCAGCCGCAACTCCCTTCTGTACCACCACGCTCTTAACTTGAACATTGAATGTATGTGCGTATTAGGAACATGAGTACACGATACTTATGTGTCACAAGTCACCATCGCTTCGTTGTGTTTCCTATTTGGCTGATTTTAAATTTTCTTCTGCCTGGAATTGGCAGGATGGTTTCAGTAGGATTTTAAAAATACGTCATTGAATGAAACATTGCACGTGAAACAATTGTGTCGCCTTCAACTCCATAAGCGCTAGTTAAATTTTTGTGCACGCAAATAAAGGAAAATCACACGAAACTCTGGCTTACTCTTTTTGTATATGACTCAGGTTACACGCTCAAAAGCTCCTCACACAATTTGTGGAGTATAAAATGGGCAACAGGGCGTATACAAAAAGGAAACTTTAGGTAGAGCAGGCTGCACTGTTGGTCCAACATATATCTCACACAAATTAACACGCTGCCTTTTAGTACAAGGTTAGGCTGCAGCTAGAAAAGAAAAGAAAAACTACGCAGGCAGTGAAAGCCACTCCCCACATTCATTAAGGAAAAGGAGCCACTTTGGTACCGAGTACCATAAAGCTCCTCCACCGCGAAAAGGAAAGGGAAAATCAATGGGGATCAAGAGGGTTGCAGGCTTGGCCTGAAACCGACTCCTGATGAGAGTTGATAACAGTACTGGAAAGGGCACGTCTATCTGGTATGGACAACTTCAGCAGCAAAGTTCACAGAGTGCACATGGAGCTTAGAGGCAAGCTTCTTAACTCTTTGAGGATCGAGACCCAGATCCTTGAAAGGCTTCGCTCAGAGTGTGAGTGTTGTAGATGGTGCCGCCCACATACACCCAAAAGGATGACGTGGAGAATAACGAAGGCTCCTTGGAGAATGATGCAGGCGTCTTTGTGCTGCTCCTTTGCGGCGTTCAGCTGGTTCTGAGGTCTGGTGTCCTCACAATAATACTTGATCTCGACGAGGTGGATGTCACGCCGAGTCTTGTTGAGGTCTTTAGGTCGGTGCTGTCTGGGGTTGGTGGCTCTACTGGTGGCTGGCGGTGCTGCTGGGATGCTCCCAGTCTCCCTCAATTGCCCCTTGCCACTCCGAAGAACCCACCCCCCTACATTTGTTTGTTGTTTTTGTGTTTTTGCAGCGATGGGAGTAACCAGCACAAAATCTGGGCGGCTGGAGATAAATCTGTCTTTATCTGGGAAGCGGGGTGGAAAAAGCCATTTGGGAACTATTCTACTTTCAGCTGTTTCAGGAATCTGGAGATTTTGCATGGTCATCCGTTCGTTGCTGCCTATATCCATGGAGACAATGCATGATCCTAAGGAGCCTGTTCTTCTGATAGCCTTAAGGATCATGCGGCATGCTGTGTTGTGTCTTTCGGTGATCATGTTCCTTATTTGCGTGTGTTGGCACCCAGAAAGGATGTGCAGGGCACTGTCTACTTGTGGGCAGAGGGGGCAAGTTTGACTTGTTGAGAGTTTGAACAATACCGCATGTTTTTGATCATATAGGGTGCCTGTTCTGTATTTCATATTGATACATTGGTCTTAAAGGGGACATTGGATGATGTTAGGTAAGCATTGCTAGTGGCTCCATTGGCAGTGCCGTCCTTGATGAGGGTTTGGTAGTACGCCTGGTAGTTCGCTTTAGTTGTGGCATTTCCCAGTTTATGGAGAAGATGCATATGTGCTTGAAGGGCGTCACGCGGTGGTTTGGTAGGTACCAGAGCTTTGTTCATGCTGCATGCCAAGTTGTGTCTCTCCATGCTCATATTGCTTATTTGCGATCATCAATGGATTAACAGAGATGGACAATGATGATTGACTCCTTCACTTTAAGCACATTCAGTAGACACAAAAAGCAAGAAAAATATATGCACACATCCGTTAAAACAATGCACATAAGAGCGTGATTACTGGCACTGGTAAGGAAAATATGATGTTTCGGGATGGGAATCTGCTCCACTTATGTGATCTGCACCCAATGAACAAATGGGAAGGGGATGACCAGGCACAATCCTGCCTGTCAGCAAATTGCAATCAGCTCGATTTTTGACATTTCCACTTTGAAGATGGAGTGATGTACCGGAAGGTTCTTGGTGTGAAGGATATCACTGTGTCTTGGGCAGGTTAATGGCTTATGTAATGGAGCTGCAAATTGATTCCACCCAAAAATGTCAATGACCATTTTAAAGCCCTATTGGAGCGATGACCAACTTGGTTTAGGCAGTCCCATGACTGAACTTTCATTCTGTCTGGCTTTCATGCGAAATACCTGTTACAGATTTAGTAATCCCACGATGGGTTCAAAACGACGAATAGCATACGCTACCGTGATGCGGTCAAGAATAAAAAGATAATGCTAGTGAAAGGCAAAGAATGAAGGTATAGAAAAATAATGGTTTATAGAAGTAGGGAGCCTGGTGAATAGGGTACAACTAAGGATGTGACAACAATCATTCCAACCACAGTGTAAAATGTTAAGTAAATCGAGCGTCACCGTCCTGTACATATGGCAAGCTCTGCAGCCCTAACTACTTGTCAATTAAATGGCAGATCTAGCTTAGTTTACAGGCCTAAGTCTGCGTATGTGCAAATCCACAACCCTTCCTATGCTAACCTACTCATGGTCTGTTTACACTCAATCAGAGCTCAAGTACCTAGCGCTTTGTGGAGCCGAGATAAACAAGGAGGACAGGCCTAGCTGCGCTCAGCTCCGGCTACACACCAGCAGAACTTAGCACCCGCAACTAAGCACACATACACACTACCGCTTGCACCCGCTGGTCTGCTGCGTCAAGCAACAGTTTCAAGTTCTGAGGGTCCCACTGCAGAAGCTTGTGCTTCTGAGCAGCCGCTTCTTTGACCTTTGCTGCCGTGGGGCCTTGACCCTTCTCCCACACATCTGCACCAACGCCCACACCGTGGGGCAGCAGCGTGGACTCACACATGGAGAGCAGGTCATCGCACTGCTGCTGCTGCTGCTGTTGCTGCTGCTGCTGCTGTCTTTGTAGATGCCGTTGCTGCTGTGGTGCAGACATTTCGTGCCTCGATCCTGGGCCAGGCAGCCCACCTGCCTCAGAGGGAGGGGCCCCTAGCAGGTCCTGTACCTCTGACAGCGATAGACTAGTGAGGCTAACAATGTCAGCTTCACTCAAACCCGCCACATTGCCAAGCTCCTGACGCCGCAGCTGCTGCTGCTGCTGCTGCTGCTGATGATGATCAGAAGATGGGGCAGCTTGGTTTGTGCCATGCTGCTGCAGCTTGTGTGCTGCTGCAGATGCTGCATCGCTGCAGCGGAGAAGCAGGTGCAATAAGCCGCGCACAGCCTGCAGGCAACATCCAAGCAAACTTGTGTGTTTGTGTGTGCAGGCATCTTCACGGTGTGTTGCTTTCTTATACTATATGATGTGATGGCAGTCCTTGCAGTGTGTTGCTTTCTTATACTGTATGATGTGATGGCAGTCCTTGCAGTGTGTTGCTTTTTTACACTGTATGATGTGTTGGCAGTCCTCCCAATTTGGTGCTTACTTATACCAAGGGTTGGCCAGAACCATATATATACGGTGTATATACAGTAATTTTGGCAGGGAAATCACCAAATATACGGTCATATACGGTATATACGGTTCTGGCCAACCCTACTCATACCACGTGATGTAGCAGTGGTCCGTCAATGACCAGTCCTCCAATGCTTTCTTATACCCTTATACTGTATGATGTGTTGGCAGACCTTGCAGTGAAAAATGCCTTCATACTATATGATGTTTGAGTACTGTCGGTGGAGCTAAATGCATTGTTGGTGGAGCTCATTGCGTTGTTAAATGATGGAGCTAAATGCGTGGTTTGCTGGTGGAGCCAACTGTTGTTGTGTTTAAAGTTATTACCTGTACAAGGGAGCAATCGTCAGGGGAGACTCTACAATCAGACGTCAGTGGGAATGCTGCTACAACACAGAGGTGCCATGCATATACCTTAGAACACTTGAAATCCCAACCCCCTAGTACACGCTTGTTAAGCTCTCTTGCTAGCGCCCATGATTTGATTGCTAGAGTGTTTGCAGCAGAGCAACGTACGTGCACGAGGTTGTCCCAAGCGCTGTGCACAATCCATTGCTGGCTAGCGCACGCAATTTGATTGCTTGAGTGTTGATAGCTAGAGTGCTTGCAGCAGAGCAACGTGCATGCATGGTTGCCCAAGCGCTGTGCACGAGCGCTGCTGCAAGGCCTCAGCAGCTGAAGCTGCTGAGCTCATTTAGCACAAGGCAACTCCTTAACAGCATTCATTCAGCACACCTATACACGTCCGCAAATGCATATGACCAGTGCAAGATGTAAGCCAACACAAGAACAAAGCAACGTCGTAACAGCGTTCTCTGATCTCCTCTTTTCTTATCAGCAAAACACATCTAACCAGCATAAGTCCGCACGAGCGCTGCTGCATGGCCACCGCAGTAAAACCTAAGCTGTAAAGCTAACACTGGAAGCCAAGCAGCGTCTTCTCTGTCTGACCATCTGACCAGCCGCACCTAAGCAGCATACCAGCATAAGTCCGCACAAGTGCTGCTGCATGGCCACCGCAGTTCAACCTAAGCTGTAAAGTTATCACTGGAAGCAAGCAGCGCCTTCTCTCTCTGACCAGCTGCACCTGCTCAGCATACCTGCATGAGTTCGCACGAACGCTGCTGCATGGCCACAGCAGCTTGGCGCAGGGCACGTGCTTCTTGGTTGCCTGACTCCCACGAGCTGTGTGCTGCAGCTGCACTGTCATGACGCTCCTGCAGGTTGTTGACGGAGAGCAGCACGCTCAGAGCCACACTCAAGTATAGGTAGGAGCATGCATATGACCTGCTCCCTATTGCCAGAAAGCAGTACATCTCCAATAGTACTCCTCAAATCAAGCCCCACCAGGCAGAAAGCAAACATACACGCACGCACACATGTACACACATACACACACACGCACATAGACAGAGGAACACATACACCAAGTTGTGATACACACCTTTTCCAGTTCTGCCAGGGTAACTTTCAGGGAGGCCTCTCGCCTGGCCAGATCAGATCGCAACCGTGAGATGGTGCGTGCCTGCTTTTCTGCTTCCTCGTGGGCATCTCCTCCTCCTTCCTGCTGCTGCTGCGCGGCAGTGGCGGCCTGCAGGTGAGATTGCAGAGGCGCGCGCTCTTTTGAGTTATTATTATATCTTTGTTGTTACTGTTATATATTAGATACACAATGGAGGCTTCCAGGGGACAGTGCTGAAGTGTGTTCGCGTGCACGTATGTCTGGTGTGTGTACATGCGTGTTTGTGTGTGTGTGCACGCGTGTGTATTTGTATGTGTGCTGTATGAAGTGTGTGTGTGTGTGTATGTGTGTATGAGGACATGCAAGTGACGAGCACATTACAACTATTCTTTAGGCCCAACAACCTGCTCACCTGCTTGGATGCCTCCAGCCTATCTCTGAGCTCCTTGACCGTTGCATCCTTGCGGGCAATTGCTGCGTTGGCCTGCACTCACATATAAAAACGCAAGTACGTGTTTGCCCACGCTCATTATTGTATGTGCAAGTCGAGTTGCAGTGCACAATACCAGGCTTGCCACGCTACAAGTACTCACATACAGACACACACTTGCACAGGCGCTCACATCTGTGCACACCCACATACAGACTGGCACACTGTCACATGTATGCTCACGGCCACACCCTCACCTACACTCTACACCCACACCCACAGCCACGCTCACACACACATCCCTACCTGTTTTATACGGCCCTCCAGTGCGACCACGGCTGCTTTGGCATCGCTCTGCTTGGCCTCTTTCAGTTCAGCCTCCAATTCATCCATGCGCCGCTTGAGCTCCCTGAAGCAAGGTGTGTGTTTGTGTGTGTTTGTGTGTGTGTGTGTGTGTGCGCGCGTGTTTGTGTTGTGTGTGCGTGTGTGTGTATTTGTGTGTTGAAGGGCATGAGGCACACTGTGCCCTGCCACATAAGCTCCCTGGTACAAAGAGGGCTCCATCAATACCCATTCTACTCTTCTGCCGTTCCTCACCGTATTCGTGCGTTCTTGCTGTCCAAACTCCCACGGGCCTCCCTTAATTTCTCCTCTGCTGCCTCCCTCCCTGCATGCTCCGCCTCTGTGTGTGTGTGTTTGTGTGTTTGTGTGCGTATGTGTGTGTGCAGGAGATGTGTGTGTGCTGTGTCTACATATGTCTCAGCGTAAGTACACGTATGCGCTTGCTCTCCTACCTAGAGCAGCTGCCGCCGCGGCTGCTGCAGCTGTTGCTGTTTCAGCAGCGATGCAGAACGGGTCATCACTACCATCGCCCTGCTGCTTGTGGGCAGCACGCTCAAGCACAGCAGCGGTGGCGGTGCGAGCGGCTGCCTCGTCGATCAGCGCGCGCAGGCCCTCATAACCACCCACCGCCTGTGTGTGCGTGTGTGTGCACGTGTGTGTGCTTATATGTGTTGTGGGCAGCACGTTTGAGCACAGCAGCGGTGGCGGTGCGAGCGGCTGCCTCGTCGATCAGCGCACGCAGGCCCCCATAACCACCCACATTCTATGTGTGGGTTTGTGTGTGTGTGTGTCCGTGTTCGTATGTGTATATATGATGAAATTTGTGTGTCTCCATGTTTGTGTGGTGTATGTGTGTGCAATGTGTGCGTACGCAACTATGACCATGCCAACGTTTTTGTTATGCTGTTTGTACGACCAGCTGCGTGTTTACATGGCCATCTATTAGCTTTTATTGAGTGCAGCTTTAGCTTGACAAAGTAGCACAAGCTCTCAAAAGATCTATGGCTAGTCTCCAATGTTTTCACGCTAACACCTACACTCACACCCAGATACAGAGGTGCGCTTACAGCCGAGTGCGCTTACACCCACACCCACACCTCTATACGTCCACCCCCTCAAACCCACACGCCGCCAACACACCGCCAACAAGAGAGGAAAATTCCTCCTGCTCACACGCAAACCGTGCAGCTAGGCCATAAAGAAGTATGCAGGCAACACAACACAAAACACAGGTAGAATATACAGGAATATACACAAACACACTCACATGAAAACCCCACCTGGTCCCCTGCACTGCCCATGGTACATAAACGAGCACGCATGCAAAACAACACAAAAAACACACAAAGAAAACATACAAACACACACAAACACATGCAAGAAGGCCCTACCTGGTCCCCTGCGCTCCCGTGGTACATCTCCAAGGTGGCTGACACATCTGTCGCCACCCCCGTGGCTGCATTAGCCGCCGCAGCCGCCGCCACAGCCGCCGCGTGCGCGGCGTTCGCCACCAAAGGATCAATGCACCCACTGCCAGCCCCACCTGCTGCCTTGCTGGCCCCCCTGCCAAAACTCGCAGGCCCTACTGACGTTGCACAGCAGCTGCTGTTGGGCTGGGCTGGAGAGCGGAGCAGGCCTGCGCTGGCTAAGCTTTGGAGGGTCTGCAGGGCGCGCTGGCGGCGCGCGCTCTCTGCGCGTGCGCTGCGAAGGGACTCGCGGCAGGTTACAAGCTCACTTACCACCTGTGTTGTGTGTATATATATAAATATATGTGTGTAATCTCTGTGGAGACTTGCTCTCTGCGCGTGCGCTGCGAAGGGACTCGCGGCAGGTTACCAGCTCACTTACCCTGAGTGTGTAGATGTATATATATATATGTGTGTGTAACTCCTGTGAAGACTCTCGCACCTGGTCATTAAGTTACTTTACAACTACGTGGATATGTGTTTTTGTGTGTTTATATTGGTGTATGTAATTTTGTGTGTGTGAGTGTGTGTGATGATTAACGCACTTGTGTAACCTTACACAAAAACACATACACACAAAGTTTAGCATTAAAGTAAAGCTCTCACAGCTGCATGTGCTTGCTTACTCATGGGTGTGATGCTGCACGCACTTTAAAAACTCAGGTACACCCCCTGCCACAAACACACATACACTCAAACATTTAAGTTCAGGAAGCACTCACAGCTGCATGTGCTTCTCCTTCTACCCATCCGTCCTTTTGGCGCTGGAGCTCTGCCGCCTCTCTTGCTCCAGCACGTCTGATCTCACACTGGAATGCACATATGGAGAGTGATCTCACAACACTGGAATGCAATAGAGAGTGATCTCACACTGGAATGCACATGGAGAGTGATCTCATAATACTGGAATGCAACGGAAAGTGATCTCATAATACTGGAATGCAACGGAGAGTGATCTCACAACACTGGAATGCAATGGAGAATGATCTCACAACACTGGAATGCACATGGAGAGTGATCTCACAATACTGGAATGCAACAAAGAGTGATCTCACAATACTGGAATGCAACAAAAAGTGATCTCATAACACTGGAATGCACTGGAGAATGATCTCACAACACTGGAATGCAATAAAGAGTGGTCTCACAACACTGGAATGCAATAAAGAGTGGTCTCACAACACTGGAATGCAATGGAGAGTGATCTCACACTGGAATGCACATGGAGAGTGATCTCACACTGGAATGCACATATGGAGAGTGATCTCACAACACTGGAATGCAATGGAGAGTGATCTCACAACACTGGAATGCAATGGAGAGTGACCTCACAGCACTGGAATGCTTACATGGAGAGTGATCTCACAACACTGGAATGCACACAAGGAGAATGATGCAGTTGCTGAACAACCTTGCTTAGTTTGCCACCTGTCATGAAGCGCTTAATCTCATGGCGTGGTGCGCATGAAAAACAGAACAACCATAAACTGCCAACTGCCACAGGGCAATGGGTTTGATGCTGCAGATATGCAAAGCAAATTGGAAGTGTGCGTGCTTGACATCTGACGTGCACACTCGCACACACACACACATGCAAAGACACATTACACAATTCACACGGTGGAGTTGCGGATATGGTGGCGTCCAAACATATACAGAGTAGATGGTCCAACCAAGGACACACCTGCAGAACATTTGACACAACTCTCCTACCCATCTTCCCTATGCCCTGTATACATGAAAGTACCTGCCGAACAGAAAGCATTCTACTCAAAAGCATGGTAGACTGCACCTGGAGGTGGTGTAGGCACAGATGGCATGCACACATGCACGCTCACGCTCACACACGCTCGCACACGCACATGCACACCCACACGCACACCCACAGACACCACGCACGCAAGCGTGCAGACAGCAAGGTCCTCAAGAGCAGGTGATTAACTTTCGACCTTACAATAACAGTTGCTGCCCACTCATGCAATGCATGAAAAAGGAGGCTCTTGTGTGCCGTACCTGCAGGTAGCGTAGGCGCAGGCGTGCGGATGAAAGGGCCTTGACAGCAGCGTGGGCGCTAGCCTCTGCCCGTTGTCTGTGTAGCCGCTCAAACAATGCCTGCGTGGCGATTGGTATTTGCGTATGTGTGTTTATGTGTGTGTGTGAGCGTGTGTGTGTGTGTGTGCACGCGTGCGTGTGAGTGTGCGTTCGTCTGTGCGTGTGCACGCCAGGTGTCAAGCGGTTAGTGGCTGGTCTCTGCAGTAGTGTATGCAGCTGCTTCAGCATTGCCTGCCTGGTAACGATATGTGCATGCTCGTGTGTGCATGCGTGTCTGTGTATGTGCAAGTGTGTGCAAGTGTGTGTATGTGTGTGTATGTGTGTGTATGTATGTGTATGTGTGTTTAAGCATTCAACTAGTGCAGAGGAGCGGCTTTAGCCCTAAAGACCAAACACCTCCTAGACACACGCACACAGACGTGCACTCCCCCACCACCACATGACAACAACCGCATCATCAGAATCACAGCTCTACTCCCTCCCCCTCACTTCCTCTCCTTGCCGCCTCCATTTGCCAACTTCATGCTGCACCCTCGCAAATGTGTATGCCTACGCCTTCCCTCCGCCCCCCCCCCCCACCCACCCACCCACACTTACTAGGCCACACATTATAGACACCCACGCATCCTCACCTCTCTCCTTGCTGCCTCCACCC
>Ga0307947_1001659_pt1 | contig 17696 bp, 19 predicted proteins | sample OrgLakmetagen232_FD_201840 | JGI IMG/M metagenome (GOLD analysis project Ga0307947, IMG submission 201840) | Saline water microbial communities from Organic Lake, Antarctica - #232 | ecosystem: Environmental > Aquatic > Non-marine Saline and Alkaline > Saline | place: Antarctica: Organic Lake...
TTCGCGGCCAGGCATGCCCTGGCTCACGGTTTCAATTGGCAAGTTGTGGAGGACAGCATCGGACTGGTCTGCTGTAGCTGGGTGAGCTGGTGGGGTGGGCAGCTAGAGAGGAGAGAGAGGAGCTGTATTTGGGGGCTGCATGCGTCCTTTGTTCTATTTTCTGCTTCGCTGCACTTTTTCTCTTGGCACTCCTGGTTTTGTGAGGCTCTCTCAGCCTCTTGTTTCCTGTTTCTGACTGAGGCTTCTTATACACACATCCTGAGACATATCAACAGCTTGAGGGGTGCGGAATGAAGACATGTCACTACGGTGTTCGCTTTTTTGAAAGCGAGTACGACCGAGTTTTAGTTGGAAATGTCTTGCCACTGCGCTGTGGCAACCATCTTTTTAACACTTAGTCCTTGAACAGTGTTTAGATTTAGCTTTCCCTCTTGCTGCTCCCGTGCCCCTCAGCTTCGTTGCTGTCCTTGTTGGCAGATATAAGTGTCAACGGCCCAGCTGCTAGCTTTCTGTTTTCTCTTCTAGGAGGTTTTGAGTTCTAGCATGTCACGCGCTGCTGTACAACAGGGTCTTCTTGGAAATAGGGTTCAGTGCTAAAAATCTTAATGGACGTGAGCACCATGCGCAGCCACAATGATTACGCACCCCAAAACCCTGAAGTAAATACTGACACACACACAAAGATAGGTAGGAGTGATGCTGTTGGGCCCCTGCAGGCACTATTGCCCTTCTTGTGAGATGCAAGGCCTTTCAATTGTATACATTAAGAACATGAAACACAGTTCAAGAGGGTCATTGACACTGGTGGTAATGGCAGAGGATTTCAGAGACACGCACATTCCCCCTAGGGCCTACTGCTTGCAGAACAGCACAGCAAAGCGCACAAGTGAAGCAGCATTTCACACACCTAGCAGGCGGTCCAGGAACCGGCTTATAAGCGGCTGGCGACCTTCTTGTATGCGTGCTTGAGGGCTTGTGGAAGACTGCAGTCCCAGTATTCAGTCGGTCAACCCATCCATTGCCACCCTCTGCAGAATTTAAGTAGCTTTCATTGTGCACATGGCTGCTGTGTTTTGCTTGCATAATCGCATGCGTCCTTGTGTGTTGTATGTTGTATGTGAGCAAATTAACCACAAGGAAGTGCAATCACCTTTTATTGACGCCACAGCATCCGCCTTTCCTCGCAACGACAACCCACGCTTCTTGAATGCATCTAAGTCACGTGGTGCGTGTGTGTATGTGTATGTGTATGTGTGTGTGTGTATGTGTGTGTGTGTGTGTGTGTGCGTATGTGTGCTTGTGTGTGTGTGTGTATGTGTGTGTCTTAGTGTTTATATGTGTGTGTGTTTGTGCGTGTGTGTGTGTGTGTTTGTGTGTGTGTGTGTGTGTGCGCGTGCGTGCGTGTGTGTGTGTGTGCGTGTGTGTGTGCGTGTGTGTGTGCGTGTGTGTGTGTGTGTGTGTGTGTGCGCGTGGGTAAGCGTGTACCATCTAGCAATTTCTGTGTTTCCTTGGTCAATCCACTTGTAGCCAGCCCATTCTTGTCCTTGTCCTTCTTCTGAGACGCACCAAAGCTCATTTTTTACATGACATCTTTGGAAATTAAGCAAATCTTTGTGGAGTCAGGAATACAACATCTATTATATACATATACAATAAATACCACATGCTATTGCGGCAAGTTCCTGCCTCAACCACATTTTTGAAAGCCTTTCCTAGGACCTCTTTCAGAGCTCCTCTCAAAGCATCATCGATTGGCAGAGGTGAAATTTCTTTGCTTTGGGAGAGTCCTCAGTCCACAGTTATTCACAGTGGCAGTTCGCTCCGCACAAATTAAACACACACACACACACACACACACACACACACACACACACACAAACACACACACATATACACACAAGCCCACACACACACACACACACGCACACGCACACAGGAGCACACACGCGCACACACACACTTTCACACACTCTCACAAACAGGTACACACAGATTTGATTACACATTCACACACACATGCATGTGCGCAAGTGCGCGAGTTCGCGCGCGCGCACACACACACACACACACACACACACACACACACCCCTACACACACACCAGGCATACAGACTCGCAAGACTACGAAACCCGCTCAAGCAATGGATCGCGCAGCACTGCACTCCCTCCCTGGCGTTGCTCCTAGAAGAGATCCTGCCACAGACGGTTTCATCTTCCAGCAAACTATGTACAGGATCAAGGACCCAAAGGCTTCTCTTTCCTTCTACACGCACGTCATGGGCATGACACTGCTAAATAAACTTGACTTTCCGGGTGCGTGACTTCCTTTTTACTGGCTATGCTGGGGGCATTTGGGGCATTTATTATCCCCAGAGGACCCGAAAGTAATCAGGAAGACAGTCTTCCGCGTCTGTAGAAGTGTAACAACCACCAGATGCATTTTTCCCCTCTGTGACAGAGATGCAGTTCTCCCTCTACTTCCTGGGTCAGAACGTGAAGCCCGAAGATGTGCCCGATGATCCACGAGACCGAATAGAGTGGACATTTATGCAGCCAGTAAGTTTGTCATTCTTCCGCCAAACTTTCATGCTGCTCACTTTGGCCCATTGTAAACTGTGTTTGTCCAAAATTCCTCACATGGGCATTCTTACTACGGGGTGTCAGGTCTCTCTCTACCTATAATACTTCCCAACTTACATTTGACTGAGGACAGGGCACTCTGGAATTGACACACAACTGGGGCACAGAGTCAGATCCAGAATTCAAGGGCTACCACAATGGGAACACAGGTACTTGAGCAGCTCATGCTCCTCTGTGGTTTTTAAGTCTCCTTAAAGTTTAAACGAGCTGTTAAATGTGGAAGACTTTTTCGCTCAGTATCAAACCAGCACACCGGCAAAATATTACCCTTTTGTCAAACACGCAGACCCTGGCCGAGGATTTGGTCATATCGGTCACCAAGTGCCGGATGTGTATGCTGCTTGCAAGCGGTTTGAAGAGTGAGTGTGGGCAACTACACTAACATCCTTTCGTTGGTTGTGTTTACAATAATAAAATCGCCTGACAAATACCGCGCCTTTCACTTAGTGTGTGAGATTCTTTTGGCTGCGTGTGGCACCAAGGGTGTGTTAATTTTGCTGCTGCTGCGTACCATCACTTTTTCCGCACAGGCTGGGCGTCACCTTTGCTAAGAAGCCGGACGATGGCAAGATGAAAGGGTAAGCTCTTAGGCTCTCATAATATTGCACGAGGGATACAGAATTTATGACGTTGCTGTTCGAGACACTGTGACATTGTGCGCAAGCATGTCACCACACTCCGCTTGTGTTTGCAGGCTTGCCTTCATCAAGGACCCTGATGGTTATATGATTGAGATCCTCAATGCCAAGAGCTCTCGTGCGTTTGCTTGAGAGGTAGTGGCAGAATTTGGATCGGGCACTGGGTATCATTTTTGGTGCACGGCAGGATGGTTGCAAACATGTAAGTTGTTTACATCTCAGGGTGCCTCTGAATTGTGTGGTTGAGGTTCATTAAGGATTACATAGAACACCCATACGAGTAGGTGCTTGAAACATAGCTGGTTGGTCAAATTTTAGTTTTGACTGGCACTGTCAAGCAAAGTGGTTTCCAACTTGAAGCTCAGGCAAGGTAAGAGAAGGTATAAGGTTACATCGCATATGCCTCTGGGGGGCATCTAATCGGAAGCTTGGAAAAAAGCCTGAAACCAAACCAAAAAGGTGATAGAAAAATCAAGAGAAAAGGGCAAGTAGGCACTCAGCTACAAAAGAGGCAGCACCAGACACATCTGCTTGATTTAGAAAGGTTCTCAAACGAGTTGGGCCGTCCTTATACTGAGGTGGGAAGACAAGCCGGTGCTGTGTGCGAAGGCTGACAAGACGCCCATGCGGACAGTCCAGCTAAAGTTAAAGTCTACACTGAAAGTCACCAGTGTGCATTAAGGAAAGGCTATCAAATAGTGCTCACACTAGCCAGAGCCCCACCGAAAGACGAAAAAGAGAAACAACAGAAACTAATGAGGATCCGACGGGTTGTCAGCCATGCGATCTGGCCTGCGCTTAGCCCTCCTGAAGCCAGCCGCTCTACCTGTAATCCCCCTTCCAGATCCCCCATTATCACTGTTGCTGTTGTTAAAGTGTATTTTGTGTCTTGTTATTGTGATCTTGTTTAAGCTTTTTATTGCATGGCAGTGCAGTTTAGTAGCTAGTTGGTGCACTTTGTGCGTGGGGACGCCTAAGTTTAGTAAAGGAGTTCTGGTGTACTGATTGTAGATTGTGCCCCCAACTTCAAGAAGTATAACATGAAGTGTGACTTGGTTGTTTTGAAAGATGCCTTGGAGGCTCCTTGTTCGTAAACATTGGATAAGGGTTTGATGCTGGTTGTGTGCTTTTTCTAATGTCTGTTGCGGGTATATGTCTGATCAGAATTTGAATTCTACAAGATGTATGTCTCTGTCCTTTGGGGGGATCTGTTTGGGATCCAAGTGCCTGCTTCTTCCCTCAATGGGCATAACTAACATGCCATCTGGGCGGCTTTGATATCTAGTTGGAAGATTTTGTTGTGTTGGGAAAACCCAGTCGGGAATGTTTCTTTCAATGTCATCAGGGGGTTCAATGTTAAGGTCAGGTAAGTTTTCACTGTTACAAGCATCCATTGTAACAATTGCTGAGCCCAGCTTGCCTTTGCTTATCTCTTCACCACAAAGGCTTACAGCATGGTGGTGTAGGTTGATGTGCATTCTCTTCAGAGTTTGGTTGTTGCACCTAAGAAGTATGTGTGGAGCTCTGTCTGATCCTCCGCACAAAGGGCATGTGGCAGGCCCTGGCTGTCGTATGGCTAAACCGCTTGGAGTGCTTGTCTGTGTGCATCGTGTCCGTCCTGTACTTAGTAAGGACTTGTTCCTGCTCGCTCCTTAAAAGTCACATTTGGCATGGACCAAAACTTGTTACTGAATTGGGCATGCGCAAGGGGCTTTGCAGTAGCTTGCCGTGTGTGAGAGTCGGGCTGCATGTGCTGCACGCTGAGGCGTATCATGCAATTGTTGCCAGAGCTTGTAAAGCAGTGTATATGTGTTAGCTTCACCAAGGTAATGGTGGGCGTGCATGTGATGTTTTAGTTTGCCTTGCAGGTTGGTCAAAACCCGTAGCTCTTCTGCATGGGAGCCGACTTTGTTTGGAACGCTAAGCCAGAACAGGTCGTAGAAGGGGTCAGTAGCTGGCGGGAGGGAAACGTCAGAAAATTGATTGACTGCTGCTTTGTGTGCTAGGTGGTCTGCACCCTCATTGCCAATATTGCCAGAGTGAGATTTCACCTTGTAGAAAGTGACGGGAGAAGGTGAGGATTGGATTAAATTTACAATGTCCTTGAGTAGTTCCCTGTGCAAGTGGTGGAGTACAGCCATTGGGTTCAATAGCTGTTTTCTTATTTGAAAGAGGGAGGCACTGTCTGTAGCAATTTCAGTGTGGCCTTTCTGTACCGCTACTAGCACAGCTGCAAGTTCAGCTCTATTTATGGTGAGTGTGGGGCCGCTGCCTCCAGGATTGATAGTGACGGTATCACTATAACCAGCGTCTGTAGTGGGGGTGAAAATGCCAGTGCCTATAATTTGCTGATTGCTGATCGCATTTCGCATGGCGCTACCATCAGTGTAGGTGCTTGATTTCCAGTTTTGTATTATGGGAATTTGTGGGCTCTTGTACTGGTTGACGTTTGTGTTGTGAAGCGTTTGCCACTGGCTGATGTTAGCAGCAATGGGAGTATCTGGGTGTAGGAGTTGAAATCTCTTCCTCTGCTTGTTCTTGCATTTCACATGAGCAGTGCCAAGCACGTGGGCACTAGTGTTACAAGTCCAAATTGCTTCAGGAGTTGTCTGCTTGAGAGTGTTGAGCCAAGCTGGGTTGGATTCAGACAGGGTGTTGTTGTTGTTTCCCTTGATTGTTCCTGTGATTGTTCCAAACAACAATTAGCTGCAATTATTCTTGTTGTGCTGAGGCTGGGGTGGAGCGTTTAACCAAACTTTTGTAGGGTTTAAGAGCATGCTGTCTGCAGAAAACTTGGCTAGAACGCATGCATACTCAGGGTAGTCATTTAACCAAGTCATATACCTGTTCTTACTCCAACCAATCCAGTTAGGGAGGAGTAAGAATGTTGCTGTAGCTTCTTGAGTGGAGTTTGCAGATTGAAGTGCATATCCCACAAGTGAATGCAGGAGGTAGTCGCAATAATTCGGGTGGCAAAAGGAGAAGCCTGTGAATTTAGTGTCAAAAGCATTAGTGCTTGCTCCAAATACTGTGTCTCTGGTATTTTCGCTCCATTAGGCTTGGTAACTAGGGTCAAAATCTAGGGAGCTAGCAAATTTTTGCTTTGTAACTAGAACCCATTTCTGGAGGGAGGTCGTATTGTGCCTCGGGTAGCAGTACGTATTGGAATCTCTTGCCTTTTTACCAATATTGTTAAGTGAGCTCATTTGAAGCTTATACATTTGTAGCAGACCTACAATTTTAGTTGTTGCGTCTTGCACACAGGTGGTTGTGTAATACTGTGTAGGTTGATCTGTTTAGTTTGGTTGTAGGCATGTAGCAAAATGTTGAGACGTTCTAGAGATAGCATGCCTGTGCACTTGCCGTGGATGTCATCATCACTCACGACATCATCACTCACTCATACGCACAGGCTGCTTGACAGGTTATGTGTTCAGGGATTTTGGGTTCACCCTCTGAGTCTCTATTAGATCCTGGCTTGAGGAGGTCCACATCCCGCACCCAGATCTCGCATTTCCAGTTGGGTCGAATGTCTGCTTGGGGATTGACAGTGTCTGTGATGAAGATTGCCTTGTCTCTGATGTTTTGGCCTTGGGACAAGTCCCACATATTTTCAAAGTGCTGGGTACAACCATCATAGCCTTGCTTTGTAAGATTATCAATTTCTTGGTCTTCTGATTGGGCATTTAGCTGAGTGCTAGTATCAGCATTTTCATAGCTATCTACATAGGCTTTGAAGTCAGGGTTGGCTAAGAGCAGTTCTGCCACTTCCCATGTGGGTTGCCAGATCACTTTTATCATTTCTATTTCTTCTGCGTACGATTTTCTGGTGTCCTTACTCGCTTGGGTTAGGTCAGTACAGGCTGGGCAATGCCAGCCTTCACTATTTTCTGCATCTTGCCTTGCAGTGTGTGAGAAAGCATTCAGGTCAGTCAGACATTTCCAATGGTAGGTGCGTTGGCACGTATCACATTGTGGCATATCATCATAGTTTTTTTCTCTTTCTGGATGCTCTTGGCTGACCGGGCTCCAGCAAATTTGGCAGCAATCGTCTACCTTTTGACTTTTTGGAAAGGGCTCTGTTTTGGCTGCTTTCAGCCCCATGCTCTGGAACAAGGGTAACGCCCATTTTTCAACAGTAACAGGTTGTAATTGGATTTTTTATTGCGCCTGAGAAGTTGCGTTGGTGTTACGTTTAGGTTTGCTTATTTGCTGCCAGTCCAACACCTCCTGTAGAAAGTCATATTTGAAAATTGTGTTACAGGCCTTGACATTGCCTAAAAGAACCGCGTTGTTATGTTTATAATGCCATATTTTGGTTGCCGCAGTCTCACCTGGTTGCAGAGGCTCTGGAGGATTAGGTAGTGAAGCAGTTGGATATTCAGTGAGTTCCATTAAGCGGTTGGGATTCTCCTTCTGTCTTTTGGTAGGTTGTGATGTTGGGTTGCTGTTGGTTTGTGTAAGGCAGGAATCGAAGGATTATTGGGTTGCGTGTTGGAGAAGCCTGGATCTATGTCCATACTTTCTGTCTGCCTCTCAATTGTGTGTCTCGTTCTCCTTGTGGAGACTGTTCGCCGAGCAGGAGTTTGGATCTGTTGGTGTTGCGAAACCTGTACATCTGACCAAGCCCATCCCATGGGAGTGTAAGCCTTAATTGCATCTAAAGTAGTAGCATTGGTTTTCCTCACTCTTTCTTCTTTCTTAGGTGTTGTGTCCTTGTTTTCATGTAAGTCACCGATGAGTTGGGGGGTTGTATTCTCTGAGTTCAGCAGAGAGGCAAGCCTGTTCATTGCAATAATTTGTCCCGTTTTATTTTGCTGCCAAACTTAAATTTAAGGAAGTTGCCATTTAGTATGTGTGTGCCGTCTAGGCTAAGTAGGCTTGAAAGACTGGAGATCCCGGAGTCCATAAGAGAGAATGCAATGTGGTTACATAGGGTTTCCAGAGCAGGCAGGTTGGGTGCCTAGAGTGCTTTTGCAATACTGTCGAAACTTTTCTGTGAGAATGGGTTGTCCATGGAGTGTGAGACGCAAGTTGCTATTATGGATGCTAACGTACTGCCGTGCTCTTAACATATATTGTAATTGCTTTTGAAGGTATCTTGGTGTTTGACATTGAGGTCCCAAGTGGCCTTGTGCCGCAGTATTTAGTTGCTGAGTTTGACGCTCGAGGAGAGGTTTGGTGAGCCTACCATGCTTTGCCTTATTATTAAGGCTAGTGATAATTGCCAGGGCGTTTCTGTAATGGTATTCAATTCTCAAGGAAGAGTGCATCCCAAACCGTTGTGTAGTTTATCTTCTCGGAGCAGTGCAGTTGAAGTGCACATCCAGAGCTTATACTTGCTTTTTATGGCTGCCAGAATTTGTGTGTCCCATTGATTTAGGACACTTAGGGAGCAAGGGGTAACTGGGAAAGATGGCTATGCTTGGCACGATCGCTGTGCGAAATATGTCCATTGTTTGTTTAGGGCTAGCAAAAGAATTCTTTAGTCGTTTTAGTTCTAAGGACAGCTTTACGGTCATGTGTGTCAATTGGTGTGACCAGTTGAGGTCCATTGTGATGTGTACCCCAAGGTATGGGAAAGGATCGTCAGGCTTAAGGAACTGTGCTGCTTGGCCTTGTACTAAGACCTTGTTGGCCAGCTGGTGGTGTGCAAATTCGGCAACAGAAGTGTTACCACGCAGAATTTTCTTCTCATCGCTATGGTACATGCAAGTCACCTTCGTCTTTTTGCATGAAATAATCAGATGAGCCCAATTTGCGTATTGGGTAAGTTTCATGGCTTGGAGCCGGAGATTTTGGTAGGAGCTGAAGAGACAGATCAAGTCATCTGCAAAAGCCCCACTGCTGGTGCAGTTTATGGCTTTGGTCCAGCAAAGTGTCTTCCTCATCCTGAACAGTTTGCTAGCCACATTTGTCACAGATCTTGAGCTAATTAGGGCTTCTATTGTTATGAAGTATTCTTTGGACCAGAAAGTTATAGCCAGAAAGGCAAAGGCAAGAAAGTGCACGGCTGATATTGTTGGAAATATCCAAGCAAAGGTAAAGAGGCAATGCAGGCTTGTGATTTCTATTTCTGTCATCCCACCAGCCAAGAGCAATTCCTTAAGGTACACCAAAATGTGTGATAAATCCTCATAATTCTGCTGGAATGGTGATTATCATGTGGTGTCAAATTGTCAAGCTCTCTCCAGCCCCCAATGATATGTTCGCGTAAAGTGAGCTCGAACTGTTTCAGATTGATAGACTCGCGAGATCGTTTGGCATCCAAAAAATTGCTGAGACGCAGGAAAATCTTGGAGCGCGTTCAGAACCTGATAAGAAGAAGGTCAGCCCACACAACTTTCTTAAGGAGAGGATGTTTAAATAGAGTAAACTGTTTCAAATTGATACATCTGAACCAATAGAGCGTGGGCCAATTTCTCAGACTGGTTTTTCAAGGAGGGTTTTTCTGTTTAGGCAGGAGTTTTCCTTTTCCCAGTCTTATAGGTTTTTCCTTCATTCTGTCAGGCCCTTGCTGAGGACCGTGTAACAACCCCCACCCAAAAAAAAAAAAAAAAAAAAAAAAATGGGCATCTGACCTGTTTGCGGAGCACGCAGTGAGTATTAGTACCTTTCCTGACACCCAGGAGTCTATTCAGGAGGCCAAGATGCAGGACGTGTGTAGGGGTGGTTTTGAGGAATCATATGTCAGAGAAGAAGTGACCCATACTTGACAATCGTACAGGCTCTGGGACCAGCTGTCAAAGCAAAGACCTGGAAAAGCCATAGTATGGCATGTTTTCTATGTTTCATACCTTACTGTCACCAGTTCTGTAAGCTCTGGCAATGGCAGACCTGAGGTTGCCTGCCATCTTCTCAGCAGCTGTGAGCATGCTTCCATCACGAGTAAGAGTGATTACAAGGTATTTGAATTCAGTGACAAGTTCCAGAGGTGTGCCGTAGTATGTGAAGGTGGTAATTGCAGAAGCAGTCCTGCTGATGAAGACCATGACTTTTGTTTTGTCAGTGTTAAGCTTGAGTCCTTTGAAACGTGTACAGTCATGGAATTTGTTCATTTGAAGCTGCAGACTTTCAGCCGTGTTTGAAGTGAGAGCAATGTCATCAGCATACCATCATGGTGCTGATGATCAGCAATCACAGTGAGGGATCTGACTGAATCCAGGGCAGTGGCAGCACCTCGAGGCTCTCTGTACAGTCAAGAACCTGTCCATGTCATTGTTATAAGGGAGTACAGAAGGGGACTCAGAGGGCAGCCCTGTTTCAAGCCTCTGTTGGGCGCAACTTCCTCAGAGATTTTGTCGCCACCAATGAGAAGGTACAGGCATCCAGTATACATGGTTTAAATGATCTCTCAAATACTGCGGATTCTTAATTTTCTGCACGTGTCTCCAAAGCTCCTTCTTTCTTGAAACACTGTCGTAGGCAGAGAAGAAGTCCAGAAAGGCAGTGTACACCTTCCAATTTTCTTTTTAGCAGTTGCGAAAATGTGGCGAAGAATAAAGAGGGGTTGGTCGGTGTTCCTTGTGGGGGGCAGAAACCAAATTGTGAGTCTGGTATTTGATGTTCAGCAAGATCCCAGTCCGGCTAGTATTTGATGTGTACCTTGAAGTTGACGTGTTCCTTGAAAGTTCCTTGGCTGATCACTGAGTGGCACTGAGTACAGTAGGCACGGTGGCTATGCGTAGTACAGTAAATGCCATCACGCGGCATGATGCTGAGCCTTTTTCCCCCTCTAAATGTGTTCCTTTTATTTTATTGCTTTAAACGGAATTTCCAAGTTCACTTGTTGTTACACTTGATTGGTCAAAAACTCAGTCACTGGTTGCAATGAGTACGGTAAGCATGATGGCTACAGCAAGCTCGAAGTATCATGTTGAGCCTTTCTTTTCTCTAGTAAATTTGTTCCTTTTGAATTATTTTCATTGCCAATAAAGCAGTGCTGTAAGCGGAAGTTCCAAGTTCACTTGCTTCTTGTTGTTAAACTTAAAATGGTCAGTACACAGTTACTGGTGCGAACACGGCTGAAAGGTTTATAACGTGACCCTTCACATGAGATGGGGTTGCTTACTAAAACACTTAGTAGCTACACAGTTTGAAATCTCAAGGTGGCAACTTGAAGCTTGAAAGGTAAAGGTTTTTAACGTGACCCTTCACATGATGGGGTTACTAGAACACTTAGTACACAGTACACACACAGTTTAAAATACAAAGCTCAGCCTAGAGTTCCTAAAGTGAAAACATGCGGTTGAAGTGCGGTTGAAACGTTGATTTCAACCGCACGGTTGGTTTCAGCCGTGTGCGGTTGAAATACGGTTGAAATTATTTCAGCCATATTTCAACCGCTTCAACCGCAATTCAACCGAGCCAGGAAATGTCTGACGTCCGTCAACAAGTCCTTGACCACATTTGCAAACAGTCTATGGTCTATAGATACAGCCATTGATAGCCAGCAAACGGTGCTTTTTTGGGGACGTAGTTGGACCTTTTTTGTGCAGAGGCGTAATTTTGACTTTGTTCCAAAGATGTGGGGGGACACTGTCTGACAGGAACAGATGAAACAAGCCAGTAAGAAGGGGAAGCAGAACGTTTTCAGTGTGTCTCTTACCACGACCATTCCGAATTGTTTTCTCTGCATGCTTGATGAAAGAAGTAGAGAACGGATCAAAACCTGGGCTGGACTGTACGTTCAAGTTTGAATTTTTGTTTGGACAGTGGAGAGTATGTATGGGGGGTAGCTTGTATACAGGTGCTCACTCATTGCTGCGTTGAAAGGTAGTGTTCATGCTCCTGTACCTGCCACCAGGGCCGGGTGGAACTGCATTAATGTCAGAAGGAGAAACTTGTCCAGATCGTAACTGGTCACTGAGTAACTGATGCCGTGTAGGTAAGTTACATTATCATAGCAGTGGCATCAGCAGCATGCGTAATGAGATCTAAGAAGTGTTGGTAGGAGCAGGTTTGTCCCGAAAATATTGGAGGACAGTCTCATTTTCAAGCATGTGTGAAACAAACGCGTCTTTGTGCTCACCCCTCCAAACCACATGTTTTCCCTGTGGTCTGCCGAGTCAAACATTGTAGTGCGCTGATTTGTTTGCAGCAGAGAAAAAGGGCAGTGGACATCAGGATGTGTTGAGTCCGTGGTGGGTTAAAAAAAGGTCAGTAACCAAAGAAGGTAAATTACCCATTGTCCCCCTTCCCCCTGCCCGTGATGTCACAATGTTTGCTCTTCTGAACGTGCAGGTGACCTCTCAAACTCCAGATATATACATATGGAAAACGAAAGCAGCATATTTTGATCTAATGCTGGCGCTTTAAGTGCTCTGTTGTCAAAGTACCTTTGACTGTTTGGTACACCAACATCATTTTTTAAGGTATCTAACAATCTGTCATACGTGTGACTCTTCTCCAGAAATCAAAAGGTATGCTAATTATACAATCATCTCTAACTATTTTTTGGTACTACAGCCACTATACTCATACCTTGCAAACCTCAGCAGGATAGATTTTCTGGGTAACTACAATACTGATATGCTTTCCTCTACTGTACATAGCTTTGTAAGTGGTGAACATGCAAACAGTTTGATCCATTTAGGATCTTAGCTATGCGTTCCTTGCAAACCTCAGCACAGGCTGGGCACTTGAGCTTTGGGGTGGCGTGCCCTGCTGCTGCTGCTGCTGCATGGGGTGGTACTGGGCCATGTCGGCAGTACCCCATGCATTTTGCATGACTGGGGCTTGCTGCTGCTGGAGGGGGGCTTGCATCATGAGGTGGGGGGGCTGTTGCTGCATTGGCTGGGGGCCTGGGGGAAATCCACCTGCGGGGTTGGGGTGCCGCCAAGAGAGAGCGGGCGGTTGCTGTGGGTACTGCGCTTGCTGGTATGGGAGCTGCACAGGCATAGGCATGCTGCCAGCAGGAAGATAGCCTGGGGCAACAGCCTGCTGCTGTTGTAGTTGTTGGTGTTGTTGGTGTTGTTGGTGTTGTTGGTGTTGTTGGTGTTGCCATTCCAACGGGTGGGGAAGGTGCTGCACGGAATGCTGGAGCTGTTGTGGTGACGTCAGCAGGGGCTGGGAGGAGGGGCGCGAATTTGAGGCACCATCGTTGCTGCCGCCGCCGGTCGAGTTGAAGGCAAATTGGGAGAAGTCCGGGGCAGGGCTGTCAGTGACCGAAGGCCTGGAGCGCTTGTTACTGCCTGCAAGAATAAAGGGAGATAGATGTGAGCGATTGAGTAGTTGTTGAGCTGTGCAACCAGGCTGTGTGTTGAGTTTGTGACTTTGCGGCCCCCCCGTCACCTTTTTTTTCCTTCTCAGTGTTCTTTGTTACCGTAAACTCAATAAACTGTGACTCAGTAAACTGTGACTTGGTAAACTCAGTAAACTGTGACTCAGTAAACTCAGTAAATTGTGACTCAGTAAAATCAGTAGACTGTGAAGGGAATAGAACCAACTGCTATGCATTTCATTCCCTTCTTCTAATCATAAGTGCCACTATTTACAAATGCATCAGAGGTTAGGCGGCTTTACAATAAGATAACGAGCTTTGTGCGCAGTGCAAACATGCAGGTCGACGGGAAACACTTCCACTCAATGTCTCCTCTCCACGGCGTTATTTCAAGCTGTGCAGCTAGACTGGACAAACAGAACTTCTCTAACATGTCCTCGCACACCTGTAGAGGCAACCATCCTTTACCTGCTGCAGCCCCGCCAGAGGCAGGAGCTCCTGGCACTTTTATGTTGGTGCCACCACCTCCTCCTGCTGCTACTGCTGCTTCTCCTTCTTCGGGACCTCCTGGCCCTACATCCCCCGCGGGCAGCACGTGCCGCTCTCGGTTGAACACAAAGTCCTGCCCCAGAGGGATGACGCCCTGCCGCTGCTTTGCTGCATGCTCTAGTGCCTCTTGGATGACCTGTGAAATGAACTTTATCATTCTCGCTTTCCCTTCGCCTGGCCTCCGTGTGACACATAAATTCCAAAAAAGTGACCAGGGAACGGAGGGGCCTTTCAAAGGTTAACAAACTTGCCACCAGCCGTGTGGGCAAGTGAATTCATTCCTTATCTGAACAGTGTCTTCACGGACCCTTTTTTCTCAATAGTGCCCCTGTTGCAGGTCAGACTTCTACTGACCCCACTCATCCAGGCACCTTGAGCAAAGACTGTGACATGTGTGTCGGTAGTGAAGCCACACACGGTAAATATCACGGCGGGAGACAGGCCCTGCTGCACATGTCGATCAAGTTCACACTCCACCTAATCCAGTATTAATAAAAATTCACCTATATAGGCTATATCAATGACGTATCGCCACACGTATCCTGAAAGAGTAGCAGAAAACATGCGGACACATGCAGCACCAGTACCACGAACTGCAGGATTACAGCATGCACTGACTGATCGTAGCCACCCACCTGCAGTATCAGAGTACCGTACTGGCTGATCTTGGTCTCAGGTAGACCCTCCACTCTGCGCAGCTGGGCCATGGTTTTGGGGACTTTTCGTGCGAGCGCTTCCACGACCCTGCAAGGTGTCAAGCATAAATAGATTTTGCAGGTCATCCAACAAGCGGCAAATAAAGTGTTTAAACGTGTGAAAATCTGGAGAACCACGCACCCAAAACTCGTCAAAAATTATTACACAAACAATTTTAGGTGGGTTGCCTTTGAACTCACAAAGGTTTGAGGACGTTGTGCGAGCTCAGGCCCCTCTTCTGCTCAGCAATCCAGGTGCGCAGGTGCGCCATGGCGTCATACGTAGCACGGTACTCCGGCGAGTCCTAAAAATACAGGCACAGGTTACACACACAGGTTACACACACAGAAGGTTACCTTGTGAGAGGAGTCCTAGCTCTTTGCAACAGGAAAGCGTTTTTGTAACAATACGGAGATGGAGGAGATACACATGGCACATGGCACACGTCACAACATGAAGAGATTGTTTATGTCTCTTCCCTTTTCGGTTCCCTAGAGTCTTGTTGCAACGATTCCTATTTGCAGTTAGGCATCCTTTGTTTAACTAATGTATGTAATGTATGAATTGACAAAAGCTGTTTGCTCAATCCTGTCCATGTCAGGCAAGCCATTGAGCATGTTATTGAGCAAAGCGTCTCGCCCCATGCAACATGAAAAGAGCTGCTTGGCAGCACAATTGAACTGAGACACCAAGCAAACAAACCCCTCCTCGGTCTATTCTGCTGTATTTACTTAAACGCACACACATATGTACGCATCCGCACACACACACATATACACAAGCACCTCCTCATCTTCCTGGTCGTCGCCTGCCTCCACATCTTCCACCATTTCCTGCTGCCTCATGTTGGCCAAAAAGCTGTCAGCAGGGGCTGCATTTGACTGTTGGCGCTGCAGTTGCTGCGCCTGTGTGTCATTGGCATGAAAGATTTATGTTTGTAAGAGCAACCTTCTTGTTTGCTGCCACAGCGTCCTAAAACTCTGTGTGCTCTCAACTGCTTTCTTCCCTTGCGCATTGTGCGTATGCTTGCAAAACACGCTGAAATGCCAAAAGGACCATGGTCTGCATACTTTTATTCGGTGATTGGTGATTGCCAAGATCTGTATAATACTACTGCAGCAGGTAGTGGAACAGATTATTTGCAATGCATGAATCAATCACTGTGCGCTTCGTCCAATGTAACAAACCTGCTGTTGCGGCTGTGATATTCCAAAGCTGTTAGGCAGCAGGCGGCGGGCAACACCACGAGCGGCAGAAGGAGAGAAGCTTCCAGAGGGCCTTCCAGCAGAGTGTAGGGGTGGGGATGCTCCTCCAATGCTGTGTAAGTGTGTGCATGTGCGCAAGAGTCTGAGCTTGCTAGTGTGCTTATGTCAGTGTGTGAGAGACAGCTGGTATGTGTATAGTACACTGCATATTAATTGCTTCGAAAGTATTTTACGACTTCATCATTGGAGGATAAAAGTTATCCATGTGCACTCCCAATGGTAATTTAAAGCACCAATCAGACACAGAACTCCCTATTTATTCAAAGCATATGACTCAAAATCTCTGACCCCCATATAAGTCAAGATACAAGTGTACAAATAGAAATGGAAACGGGGACGCAAATATGAAACCGAATTCACGAACCGAACATGAACTTGCGGAATGTGAGCTTTCCTTGACATGATCAGCAATTCCTCTACACCGGACCTAGCCCCTACACCGGACCTAATCCTAGTTCCCATACCCTGATGAGCAAGACACGGACCTGTCGCCCGTGAGGTCCACTTGCTCAATCTCCTCCCGCTCTATGCCGGACACCCTGCCTGCAGTCCGCCCACCCACATTCCCTCCACTCTTGCGGCCTCCTGGAGGCTCTCGCAGGGGTGACGTGCTGTTGGCCCTGGCTGCCCTGACCTTCGCAGCCGCACGGGGCTGGCGTGACTTGCCTGGAGTTTGGTTGGTGCAGAGGGAGATGGAAGGTGTGTACAGGGTTGGCCAGTGCACAAACGCGTATCTGAGAACGACCCTTTTGGCTGAGAAACCTCAGAGTAGGTATATGGTCATGCAAAAATGTGGTCTTAGCCGCCAGTAGATGACAAGCGTTGTTGTAAGCATGGAAATGCTTTGCTATCATTCCTTATTATAGTGAGAATCCAGGAGGAAAATGTGCACGTGCATTGCTGGGGTGCTTTTCATGAATGCGCCTTGCACATTATCTAAAAAAGGCTTGTTTGGTCTTTACCACATCAACCTGCCTCAACACAAAGTCATTAATTGCACAAACTTCAAGAAGGGCAGAACCACAATCTTGCATGCTACCCTGAAAGTGTCCCTGCCAAACACATTCAAGGGCACTCATGGCATTGTATCCAGACATTTAAGAATGGTTCAGGCCAAGCGTCACTTGATAACCAACAGCAAACAGCATTTTGCGTAAGCCACCAGCAAAGAGGTTAGTGAAATGCGGTTTGTACAAACCCGTCAATACATCACGCTCCATCTCACCTCCACTCTTGGCAGCGGCGTTTGAGGCTGACAGCACCGGAACAGTAATCTTGAGCTGCCCTCTTTCCAATTTGCGGGCATTGGTGGGCTCAACCTGAACACGGAGCGCAAGCAGAATGCTGTGAACACCTAAAGAACCAGAGGGGGGGGACTAAGGCCCAAAACCAGGCTTTTTTTGGATGCTGATCTGGCATGGTCTCCGTGACGGGCCTGTATCAAGCTTAGCACCCAAAGGTAGCAGCCCTTCCAGGCTATCCATGGCACTTGAGCTTGAAACAGGCCCGTCACGGAGACCATGCCAGATCGGCCGCGGCGTGAACCCCAGTTTTCACATCCAAATCTCCACATCACCTCCCCCACTGCACCAAATTACATGATTTTTGGTGATTTGGAGTTCTTCCAACAAAAATATATAATTGCAAAAGAAATGGAGTGATTTGGCCCAGTGGTTGGTGAGATGT
>Ga0307947_1001661_pt1 | contig 17688 bp, 17 predicted proteins | sample OrgLakmetagen232_FD_201840 | JGI IMG/M metagenome (GOLD analysis project Ga0307947, IMG submission 201840) | Saline water microbial communities from Organic Lake, Antarctica - #232 | ecosystem: Environmental > Aquatic > Non-marine Saline and Alkaline > Saline | place: Antarctica: Organic Lake...
CTCTCTCTCTCTCTCTCTCTCTCTCTCTCTCTCTCTCTCTCTCTCTCTCTCTCTCTCTGTGTGTGTGTGTGTGTGTGTGAGTCACAACACATGCTTTCGCACACAAACACCATCTTCCTCTTTCTCTCCCCCTCTGTCAAACACACACACACACACACACAGGCAACACTAGCTCCAACAGAGCTGCCGTGGTCCAGCAGTCACAACGGCTGACCAGCACCATGGGCGCAATGGCCCAAGGAGTGCATCAGATTTCTCGAGTCCTATCCCCCGGGCGAAAACGCATGGAGGTCTTTGATGGCCCGAGCTGTGCAGGTAAGCTGCTCTTGTGACCAACTTGAATCAGCATACATATGCTCACACACAAAGTTACGAACACGCACACACAAATGCGCGCACACACACACACACACATCGACGCAGGCCAGCTACCACCAGCGCCCCCCGCCCCCACCACATCGCCCACTCGTGCAGTGGCAGGCCTGGGAGACTCCACCCATCTGCAATTCTCCCGCAGCCAAGCTGCCACCGCCCTTCCTCAATATGATCAGTCCTTGCCCCCTTCCACCCCACACAATCACACAGCAGCAGGCACAGCGCCCTCCTCTGGGGACCCTCAGCAGGCACAGCAGGACCCACAGCACGCGCAGCACGTGCAGCATGGGCACGACAGCTGTCAAGGTGCTGCGGGTGGCGTGTGGATGTATGACAGCAGCAAGGCCACAGCGGGAGGTAGGCCACACCGCGCCAACCATGCTCTCTTTACATAAGCCAGAGCCGTATGGACACTTGGTGTATGACAATATGAATGTTGTGTATGTACGTTGTGGCGGTATCGTAAAAATAACCGTACGTATGTTATGTACACACTGTGTATGTACGTTTTAACGATATTGTTACGTTTGATATGACCGTATGTATGTTATGTACACATCGTGTATGTATGTTATAACGTTTCGCACGATATGACCGTATGTATGTTATGTACACATCGTGCATGTACGTTATAACGGTAGTGTTACGCACGATATGACCGTATGTATCTTATGTACGCACTGAGTATGCATCTTTTGTACACACCGCGTATGTACGTTTTAACGGTATCGTTTCGCACGATATGACCGTATGTATGTTAAACTTCCTGCCAAATTATGTACACATACTTATGTACACAAACTATGTACACATATTTATGTACACAAACTATGTACACATACTTATGGTAATCTTTCTGCCAAACTACACCATGTACGTACACCATACGGATAAACGTATGGTCCTGGCCAACTCACTCTCTACACCAAATTTGCCCATTCATTACGTCAAGGAAGCGCATTCTTTGCTTGAGATCAGGTGCTGTTGCTGTGCATGAGTGTGCCTGTTATATGGTATACACCACCAAAGGCGGTGCTTGTGCATCAGGGAAAGAGACAGGAAGGTGGTCATGTAGAGCTGCAACTGTGCGCAAAATAGATGTGTACATAAAACACCTAGTAACACGCATACACAATGCATACACTTTTTTGTCTCCTCTCTCTCTCTCTCTCTCTCTCTTTCTCTCTCTCTCTCTCTCTCTCCCTCTCTCTCTCTCTCTCTCTCTCTCTCTCTCTCTCTCTCTCTCTCTCTCTCTTATCTATCTAATTATCTATCTCTCTCACACACACACACACACATACACACACACACTCACACACACAAACACAAACACGCACGCACAGGCCTCTCGCTGCCGGTTGTTCCTGAGGAGAGTGAGAGTGAGGCTGGAAGGGGAGCCATGGAAAAAGAGGGAGGCCCACGTCACGGGGGAGGGAGCATGAAAGCAGCCGGCAGCGTCCGCACAAGTGCCTCTACTAGCGATGCACGCACAGGTAATAGTACTGGCAGTGGGGGTGATGCTGATGTCGCTGTCCATGTGGTGGGTTAGGGTTTAGGGTTTAGGGTTAGGGTTAGGGTTAGGATTTTAGGTTAGGGTTTAGGGTTTAGGGTTAGGGTTTAGGGTTAGGGGTTAGGGTTAGGGATCTGGGGCTAGGTATCTTGTAGGGAGTGGAGCAGGGAGAGGTGATGTATTGGGCAGGTTGAGGTGATCTGGGCGGGAGCAGGGTGAGGTGATCTGGGCGGGAGCAGGGTGAGGTGATCTGGGCTCAATCTCTTGTAGGGAGTGGAGCAGGTAGAGGTGATGCGTTGGGCAGGGTGAGGTGATCTGGGCAGGAGCAGGATGAGGTGATCTGGGTGAGGTGATCTGGGCGGGAGCAGGGTGAGGTGATCTGGGCTAGATCTCTTGTAGGGAGAGGAGCAGGGAGAGGTGATGCGTTGGTCATAAGACAGTGCTGTAGTAGCAAAACGTAGGAGCTGCCTTATTCATCAATTTCAGCAGTGTTAGCTGTCAGTGTTTGAATGCTTTGCCAGCTCAGGGAGAATGCCCGTTTTGAGAGGGTGCGTGGTCATCGAATTCAGCAGTTTTAGCTGTCAGTGTTTGAATGCTTTGCCAGCTCAGGGAGAATGCCCGTTTTGAGAGGGTCCGTGGTCATCGATTTCAGCAGTTTTAGCTGTCATTATTCGAATGCTTTGCCAGCTCAGGGAGGGTGCCCGTTTTGAGAGGGCACATTGTTCATCAATTTCAGCAGTGTTAGCTGTCTGTTTAGACAATGCACAGCGTCTGGTGCTAGTGCTGTTCTAGGTAAGAGAGGGGTGCTGTGCCTGCTGCGGGTGGGTGCTGTGCTGCTGTAATTCTGAGCAGGTCCAAATTAGGAGAGGCACAGCGTCAGATCCAAATGCTGTGTCAGGCAAGGTCCCTTGGGTGCAGTACAGGGTGCAGTGGCTGTTAAGAGTACTGTGTCAGTGTTGTATTGTGATTCTGAGCAGTTCCAGTTTAGGAGAGGCACGGCGTCAGATCCAAATGCTGTGTCATGTAAGGTCCCTTGGGTGCAGTACAGGGTGCAGTGGCTGTTAAGAGTACTGTGTCAGTGTTGTATTGTGATTCTGAGCAGTTCCAGTTTAGGAGAGGCACGGCGTCAGATCCAAATGCTGTGTCAGGTAAGGTCCCTTGGGTGCAGTACAGGGTGCAGTGGCTGTTAAGAGTACTGTGCCAGTGTTGTATTGAGCAGGGTCGAATTAGAGAAGGTCCCTTGGGTGCAGTACAGGGTGCAGTGGCTGCTAAGTGTACTGTGTCAAGTAAGGGGGGGGTGCAGTGACTGTCAAGAGTGTTGTAATTAGCAGGGTCGAATTAGAGAAGGTGCTGTGGCGGACGTTGAAAAAGGGGACTTGTGTTGTATCACACACAGGTGGCAAAAAAGGGGAGTCGTGTTTTATCACATACGAAGCAATGATCTGAAAAGTGTCCAGGACTGAAACAAAGTCCATTCCACATACACACAAAGGAATGGACGTGTGCTTGTGTTGAAAGAGAAGTTGACACACACGGTGAATAGCACTCCCCACATTGATGTGTGTGTGTTCTGTGTCCACTCTATTTCGCACCTGTGTAAAGATATGTGTGTCTCGTGTCCCCTCTGCGTTGCAACTGTGTGGAGTGAGGATGGGGAGTGGGCAGAGGGGGGTGCATCTGAGGGGTACGTGTGTGTCCTGTGTCCCCTCTGTGTGCAAGCCCCTGTGTAGGGATACGTGTGCGCTTTGACCCCTCTGTTTGGAACCTGTGTTGAGATATGCGTGTGCTTTGACCCCTCTGTGTGGTACCCGCAAAGAGATGTGTGTCATGTGTCCCCTATGCATTGCAACTTTGTGAGTGTGGAAGGGAAGTGGGCAGGGGGAGGTGCACCAGGGGCTAGGGAGAGAGATGGCGGATGCACATAACGCACAAACACACGTGCGCACACACGCATGCGCACACACACGCATGCACGCACGCGCGCACACTCACACAAACACATACGAGTACACACGCATACACACACATACACGCACACACACGCACACACACACACGCACACGCACACATGTGCAGGCACAGGAGCTATGAAGAGGGGAACCACCTCCGCCACGTCCGCCACAACCAACAACAACAGCAGCAGCAGGAACAGCCCAAGGAGCATTGGTGCTGGGAGGGTGGGGCCTGTGGCTGTGTCACATGGATCGTCAGCCCCTAAGAGCAAAGCTGCTGGTGGCGTGCCTGTGGTGAACCGCCTGCAGCACAGCACAATTGCTGCACAGGTGTGTGTGTGTGTGTGTGTGTGTGTGTGTGTGTGTGTGTGTGTGACGGAGAGGGATGAGAGGTGGATGTATTGCTGTGTCGAGTCACTTGGTAGTACAGGTGTGTGTGTGTGTTTGTGAGTGTGTGTGTAATGTGGCGTTCACAGGCTGAGATTAGGGCCTGCTTGGATGCACTCACACAGATAGCTTCTCAGCTACCTTGCATCTGTTTGTAATGTTGCGTTCACAGGCTGAGATCAGGGCTTGCTTGGATGCACTCACGCAGATGGCTTCTCACCTACCTTGCATCTGTGTGTAATGTGGCGTTCACAGGCTGAGATCAGGGCCGGTGGCCTGCCAGGAGGGACCCCTTATCCTCTATATCACAACTAGCGTATGCATATTACATGCATTTTGTGGAGGGCATTCTTGATCATTTGAAATGCAGCCTCAGAAACACCTGTGCTGGCCGCCTTCCTATCCCGCTATTGTTTCAATGTGATTTGCACTACAGGCCAAGATCAGGGCAGGGGGCTTGCCAGGAGGCACACCTAACCTTACCGCACTGCCCCCCCCTCCTCAGCAACCCATCCTCGCCCCTCTGGAAGGCACCTACGCACCCAAGGGCTGTGCAGGTGGGTGTTGTGGTGCTGGCTGTGGTGTGGTGTGAGTGGTGCTGGTGATGGCTGTGGTGTGGGTGGTGAGGGTGGTGTGGGCGTGGCTGGTGATGGTGATGGTGATGGTGCTGGCTATGGTGTGGGTGGGGCTGTGGCTGGTGCAGGTGATGGTGATGGTGATGGTGCTGGCTGTGGTGTGGGTGGTGTGGTGCTGGCCGTGTTGTGGGTGTGGCTGGTGTGGGTGTGGCTGGTGATGGTGATGGTGATGGTGATGGTGATGGTGATGGTGATGGTGTGGATTGTGCTGATGTTGGCCTTGGTGTAGGTGGGGCTGGTGATAATGATGGTGATGGTGCTGGCCGTGGTGTGGCTGGTGCTAGTGATGGTGATGGTTGTGGTGATGGTGCTGGCTGTGGTGTGGGTGTGGGTGGGGCTGGTGATGGTGATGGTGATGGTGATGGCTGTGGTGTGGGTGTGGCTGGTGCTGGTGATGGTGCTGGCTGTGGTGTGGGTGGGGCTGGGGCTGGGGCTGGTGATAGTGATGGTGCTGGCTGTGGTGTGGGTGGGGCTGGGGCTGGGGCTGGTGTGGGTGTGGCTGGTGCTGGTGCTGGTGCTGGCTGTGGTGTGGCTGGTGCTGGTGCTGGTGCTGGCTGTGGTGTGGCTGGTGCTGGCTGTGGTGTGGGTGTGGCTCTTGCTGGTGCTGGCTATGGTGTGGGTGTGGCTGGTGCTGGCTGTGGTGTGGGTGTGGCTGGTGCTGGCTGTGGTGTGGGTGTGGCTGGTGCTGGCTCTGGTGTGGTGTGGGTGGTTGAGTGGGTGGACTAGGGTCCACATAAGCCATGTGACGACGCTTTCAGTTATAATCCCTTTGCTAAGCCCTTGTGTGTGTGTGTGTGTGTGTGTGTGTGTGTGTGTGTGTGTGTATGTGTGTGTGTTGTGTGTGTGTGTGTGCTGTGCTGCCTCAGCCAGTGTGCATTGCCTTGAGTTTTACACAGGAACACACAAACATACAGACGTGAACACACACAGGGACACACGCACACACACATGAACGCACACACACACACAAACACACACAAACACACACAACACACACACACCCATACATATATATGCTGTGCATATGCAGGAAGCAGCAGTGCTATGGGGGCATCTACTCCTGGAGCGTGGCCCTCTACGTCTGGCTTGCAGGGGGCCCCGACTGGCTGCCCTGGCAATACAGGAGCAAGTGGTGGTGGTGGTGGTGGTGGTGGTGGTGGCGGTGGCGGTGGCGGTGGCGGTGGCGGTGGCAGTGGCGGTGGCGGTGGCGGTGGTGGTAGTGGTGGCGGTGGTGGTGAGTTGACTGCTACTAGTGGCTCCTCTTTAAGAGATGAAGGGGTGGAGACAGCACGGTTAAGAATGCACGAGCAGCCGCAACACGGCGCGCAACTACATGGGCAGCAGGAGTGTAGGCAGAAACAGCAGCCACAGCAGCCGCTGCAGCCTCACGCAACGCAGCAGTCGCAGCCATCGCTGCGATTGCAGCAAGAGGAGAGTGAGATGGAGTTGACTGCGTTGGATCTCGTGTGTGATCACAAGCTGCGGCGAGACCTCGCAGCTCGCCAGCAGGTAAGGCAAGGCTAAATTCAAACACGAATACCACACTGCACACTCCATAGCACGCCAAGCTGTTGGCAACTGTGCATGGACGGACACCCAGGCGCTCTTGGGTCCTCTCAGTTCACTTTGAGGTGCTCTTATTCTCGAGCACCTCGTACCGTTCTTGTATTTTATACACACTCCCTCAACCCTATATCACCTGCATACACCTGCGCTTCTTGCTTCTTGCCGTCTATTTGTCTAGGACTCTTTCGTCTTGGACTATCTTTGTATTCCATGTCTCCCTTGTCTGACTCATTGGAATGTTCTATGGCTCAACCCATGACAGTGTTCCTGTTTCAAGCCAGAAGTGTTCACACCAAGGCATTTCTTTGCACCTACCCGCCTCCTCTCGCAGTCGCCCCATACAATTCGTTTTGAGGTGGCTAAAGATGGAGCCCCAGGCAGCAGGCAACAGAGTCGAGACTCTGTGCCTGTAACTTTTGTGAAGCTGCCGGAGCCTGTACGTTTTGTTGCCAACAGCAGCTAATACCTTATTCTTTTGATTTGAGCCCGTGGGGGTAGAAAACTTATGCCCATAAAATCTCGCTGCTGAGTGCGAGAGGCAAGTCAAAACTGTGTTGGGTGTTGATTAGAAGGATTATCGGGATTTGTTGATGTACGCAAGTTTTTTTTTTACAAATGAGCAGGGTGTAATTGCCTGACAAATTTTAATTACTGCAAACCATGGAAAAGCATAAAAATCTGACTGAACAAAATCAACGATCGTTCAAGGGCCTTTGATTTTAATCTTCCTTACTAGTCTTACTTAATTCATTTGATGCCCTGCATCTATGTCGTGCTTTGTGAGCAGAGGCCCGTTACCAGATTGAGAGAGGAGGTACACTGCACTTTGCAGGCCTCATCAATAATTGCACCCCTACAGGATTTACAGGATTTACAGTATTTACAAATGAAGTCATCAGTCAAAACGTGCGACTGCTAGGCTGCGTATATAAAACGTGTAAAAGCTGTGATGATTTTTGTTGTGACTTGTAGCACCTAAAAAAATCCTTGGAAAGGGAAAAAGGGCACAACGCTATTTATGACAAGCACTGAATGAGAACAGGAAAAAAATCAAGCATCTGCCAGGACCAGCCGACCGCAATAATTGCACCCCTACATAACAGCACGCACATCAGTAAAGGAGAGCCACTTGCAGGATGAATCCTGCAGCATAAAAATCTGCAAAAATATCTGCAAGAAAGGAAGGGGAAACGGGCATTAGAGGAGGATGACAAGCAAGAGCTTTTTTGCCAAAATATTTGGCACCCTGCTGTTAGACAGGGTGTTCCTTCACGAAAGTGAATGGAACCTGGCGAGTTGCACTCTCACCTTGAGGTGCTGCTTGTCACGGAAAGGAAGGATTTCTTTACGAAAACGAAGGGAAGTTGTATGCCCCCCTCCACTAATTATTTGAGCAGTATTTAGGGTGATCTGCCTCTCCAGAACTACTTGCAGTCGCCCACTGCACCCCCCTTCCATATAGTGTCTCTTCGCAAGAGATATGAGTCCTTATTCCCAGAGGCAAGAGCACAGGACGTTTCTACTTTTTTGCACCAGAGCAACAACAAACTGTATTTTTCCCTACATCGTCTGATTTTTTTTGTATGAGCAGGCTAGCAGTCTGTCACGCCCAATTGTCGGCAGTGACGATTCGTGTGATTTGGTTAGTTGGTTTTTCAATTGTTTTGCCTGGTCTCGTTCAATAAGCTAGGAAGCCAATCTATTGTTTGAAGTACAGATTGTTGTGCTGAGACTTATACTTTGCAGTGACAGTGATTTGCTATGACAAGTCGCACGCTTTCCTTGTAAACCTTGTAATTGCAGTCGCACTTCTTGGCTGAAGGCCTTCTTGTAAAACCCAAACTCGACAATTCCTGATCAATAAGACTGGCACGTCCAGCTTATTAAACAAGACATACATACACTATTCACCTGCTGCCTGTCCTATTGCTGCCAATGATTGGGCGTGACACTGTCCTTGCTGCCCCCTTTAAATTTACACTTTGCTTAGAATTACGCTTCCTTTGACAGCAAGTTGTCCTGTCCATCTTTTTGATAATTATTGCAAAATATTTAGGAGACGTTGCAAGGAAACAGGTGTGTCTGTTGGGTGATCTGAGGAAATGGATAAGCAATGATATGAACTTGAGGTTTTTACATGCCAAGCCCTTACCAGCAATGTATAATGAAATGTTGTTTGAACACGGCCACGACACTGAATAGATCCGTCAAAACCAGTTTGTGGTGTTGAATTAAAGCAGATACCATACATCGCAATTGAACGATACGTCACAGTTTTCCAGGACTCTTGCAACCAAGGCTCGAAAGAGAGTTGACCCCCAACTAGAACGGAGGAATAAAACCGAAGAGCAGTACGCGCCGTGAGTAGCGCACGCACCGCTCTATACCCTTATGTTTAATCAAGGCACCCCCTTCTCACAGCAGTAGCATTAGTAGTAGTGGCGACGTTGCAAACAGTGTTATGTGGCAGGCAGCGCTATGTCGTCGCCACAGAAAGGGGCGTGTCCATGATCACAATGCGCTAGGCACAAAGTACGCCCACAGAATGACGGCCACGACTAAGATGCACTAAGCCACTGTACGCCATACGCCACAGAGCGACGACAACGAGTGCACAAAGCCACTGTACGCCATACGCCACGCACTAAGCCACTGTACGCCATACGCCACAGAGCGACGGCAACGAGTGCAGGAAGACAGGCACATTACGGCAAGTTGACGAACCTAACGATGGCATACCCCACCGTCCCAACGGCTGCCAAAACCGCAATGGCCAGCACGACAACGGCTGGGTTTGTGGCCTGCGCAAGCAAAGAAACGAAACTGCTGAGAGCCGAGACCCAGTTCCTTCAAAGAATTTCTAAACGTGTGTTTGGGACAGAGCAGGGCATTTTGAGCGACGCCTTTGTCTAGGGCTGCGCACTTAGCATCATTCTTGCCTGGAGACATCACACTGTGCTGCTAGTGGCAGCTGCTGAAGAAAACACAACGGTGCACACTCTCTGGTACCAACAATGAGTGGAGTTCATGGAATGCTCATGGAGCTGGATGGCAAGCTCCATGACCTCTGAGAGCCAAGATTGGGCTAGTTTAGTTGGACTACAAAAGGCCTTGAGCCTGGCATGGTTGCTCAACCTGAAACACAAAAACAACCAGCACTTATGGACATTTATAGACTCTCTGAGAGTCAACACCAGGTCAGGGTTCCTCAAACACTTTCTGTTGCAACCGCCCAAGGGCACCAAACTCAAGGAGCACGTGTTAGGAAACACGCAAGATAGCGCCCAGTGAAGATGCAGCCTGGGAAGTTAGCACCCTGCGAAGATGCAATGCCCACCCAGAGGGACAGGCCATCAAAGTGCACCAACCGTCCGTACCCCTAAGAGGATAATCAGCCAGCTCGCACCAGTTCAGACAAGACCAGGCACTAAACCAAACATATTAAATTAGCTGCACCTGTTTGGTGTCAGGCAGTGTAATAGGGGTGGTCCGCTTAAAAAAGTTCCTTGATCACCTACGCCATGCCAGCCATCCATGCCAGCCATCCATGCCATCACGCCATCCATGCCATCATGCCATTACGCCATCATGCCATTACGCCATCACGACATCCAAGCCAAGCCCTCCGTGCCAGCCATCCATGCCATCACGCCATCCATGCCATCCATGCCATCCCGCCATCCATGCCATCCATGCCATCACGCCATCCTTGCCATCATGCCATTACACCATCAAGCCATCCAGATGGAACGTCAAAGTGTCCAGCCGTGGCTGGCAATCAAAATCATACCCGTTCCAGGAGATATAGGCATGAGGGAGTTTTACGGTACCCGGTACCAAAGTGGCTCCTTTTCTTCAAGTAAATGCGGGGAGTGGATTTTCATTGACTGCATAGTGTTTCCTGTTCTTAGCTGCTTGGTGTCAGGCAGTACAGGGAAGAAGGGGGAGGAGGCCCCTCCCCTTGCAGGGTTCCTACTTAATGACACCCCTAATTATATTTATTTGAATGACAGGGCATCCAGCTTACGCTGACAAATCAGTCTCAGTTGCTTCGGCTCCTGTTGCACCGCCCACCCACGCACGCAACTGCTTATGCAAACAAATCAGTCTCAGTTGCTTCGGCCCCTGCTGCACCGCCCACGCACGCACGCACCTGCTTATGCAAACAAATCAGTCTCAGTTGCTACAGCCTCTGTTGCACCACCAACCCACGCACGCACCTGCTTATGCAAACAAATCAGTCTCAGTTGCTTCGGCCCCTGTTGCACCACCAACCCACGCACGCACCTGCTTATGCAAACAAATCAGTCCCAGCTGCTTCGGCCCCTGTTGCACCACCACCAACCCACGCACGCACCTGCTTTGCGTTAGGCTGCATGAGGGGGGTAGCCCTCTCCTCTGCTGGGTCCATGCCGTCAAAGTACACAGTAGGCTGTACGGCAAACACGTTGTTGTTCTCGATGGAGGTGTCCGCACCGCCCTTGTTGGTGTAAGTTGGGCCCCTGAATCGGGCACCACTTACGTCGATGGCGATGAAGTCCTGGGTCAGCTTGACGGGGAAGATCTGCAGAAAAGACGGAGCGAGCGCATACATGCATTAAAGAATGAAAGTCAAAGCTTCTAGCAGCAGTTGTGTGTTTATCTGTGTCTTTGTGTGCAGGATGCATGTAAGGCAAGATTCCTTGCATGCCTTTAAGCATTCAACAGGTGTTTGTGAGAATACACTATGCGCAGCGCCTGCAAGCATTCACATTATTGTGAGGCCACATTCTTGCAAGCGTTTTATATACTTTATTTTGCACCAATGGCAATAAAGTCCCATGCCAAATAAAGGTACATGTACCATTTGAAAATCAAGAGCTAAGACTCCTGTTTCACGTCTGTTGTTGGGGGATCCCTGATGAGTTGCGCAGCCGTGCCACGCTGGAGGCCTTTGTAACCCAGTTAGGTTGAGCAGCCATGCCAGGCTGGAGGCCTTTGTAATCCAAACTAAACTAAACTCTGTAACCCAGTAAGCACCGGGATTAAATCCTGTCACATCATGCTGCGGTACCATTTCTGAACCATAACCCACCGCTCCCAACGTAGGCCGTGAGTTCAGCTGCCACATCTATCTAGCTACCGACACCAAAATCTATGTTTTCCATTTTGTCTTGTGGGTGGGAGGGTTGCTCAGAGGTTAGACAAGTGCCACCAACATGCTAGCAGTCGCACGCTTTTACTGAAGGCCTTTCCTTGTAAACCTTGTACCGGAATGCCTGTCTATTTCTTGATGGTCATGTTGGTGGCACATTTTACTCAACAATTATGCACTGAGCCCTGCAGCATGGAAATGCACGCGCAAGAACTAGGCAATCTATGCACTGAGCCTTGTACCATGGAAATAATTGCATGAGCACATTTTACTCGACAATCTATGCACTGAGCCTTGTACCTTAAGACAACTGCCACCAACACAACCATCAAGAAATAAGTACAGACTCCAGGTCCAAGTACAGAGGGCATGGGCACCTACTGTCAATTGCTCCATGCAAGTGAGAAAATGATCCCGTCCAGCAACTCCTACAGAATCGACAAACATCTGTGTAGGTTGCACAAACGCTTGCTAAATCTGTGTAGGTTGCACAAACATTTGCTAAATCTGTGTAGGTTGCACAAACGTTTGCTAAATCTGTGTAGGAAGCACAAACGTTTGCTGAATCTGTAGGAGTTGATGGATGGGATCATGTTTAAAACCTCACTGAAATTCCAAATTGGATCCCTGGGTTCAGGACATTCGTGCAGGTGGCATCAGAGCTGTGTTTTTGTCTGGGCTACATACTCAAAATTATTTAAAAAAAAGGGAACAGACAGCTGAATTATTTACATTGTCATTACGCTCGTTTAAGCTGAGCCTTACTGTGAGTTCTGCTGAGCTTGGCTGTCATAAATAAAAGGCAGACGCGGCCCTGGTTGACCGATATACTGCTTGCGGGGAAGAGCTGCATCTCAGAGTCTTAGGGTTTAGCTGAGCACCTCAACAGTTGCAGCACAAACTTTTAAGCGTAAAAATAAAACAATACCGAGTGTGCCGCTTGCTTACAACGTGCCTGCGCTGCTTGCCTACAACGTAAAAATATAAACACAATGAGACCGTGCTGCTTGCTTACGATGTGCCTGTACCGTGGACTTGGCTGGAAGTAACGAGAGGGCGTGCCCCAGGCAAAATAGATGCAAACGATGACGTAGCACTGTTTGCCTACCATGGTGTATGAAAAGGCTCCGCGCGCACACACACACACACCACACACATACACACACACAGACGCCATGCCTCATTCATGTGTGCGGGGAAGGTGAGTAGAAAATCTCGGTGTTCAAAAGAGTTTTGCGCACCGAGATTTACTACTCACTTTCCTCTTCATGGACGACCTGAGCGAGAGGGGATTCTCTTGAAGGCGTCTTGATTTCAAACAACTTCAGACAGAGAGGGTTTATAACATGGTGACTAGCAGTGCCTGGTTTGACAAGCTCCTTCTCACCTCCATGTTGGGGCATGTTGCCTGCGGGGTAACCGCGCGCAGCACAGAGTTGTTGGGGTACCAAGACTTGATGGTGCCGTCATTAAGGGAGAAAAGGGTGCCAGTGGAAGGGCACTCGATGCAGTAGTCCTGTACAAGGAAAGTTGTGCGAGTGCGTCAGTGCTATGCAGGGTGTGTGTCTGTGTGTGTGTATGAGTGTGTGTGTGTGTGTGTGCTGTGCGTTGTGCGTGTGTGTGCTGTGCATCGTGCGTGTGTGCGTGTGTGTGTGTGTGTGTGTGTGCGTGTGTGTGTTTGTGTATATATGTGTGTGTGTGTTGCGTGCGTACTGCGTGCGTGCGTGCGTGCGTGTGTGTGTGTGTGTGTGTGTGTGTGTGTGTGTGTGTGTGTGTGTGTGTGTGTGTGTGTGTGTGTGTGTATTCGGCTCACACCTGTGTGAACTTGGCCTTGATGAAGCCCTCACTGTAAGCACCTTCTGCAGGAGAGCGGGCTTGAGTGCAGTATATCTGGTTGCGGTACCAGAACATCAGCACCTGCCGTCCGTCAATCTCCAGCTCCTTGCGCACGCCTGGTTTTGTGCGTGCGGGTGTATGTGTGCGTACGTTTATGTGCTTGTGAAGGGCACGTAAAGGGTAAGGTTAGCCCGTGAGTCCACCTGGGTGATTTTGGACCTTAGGATTCGAGGCTATCTGCCCCTCAGGCCATTGGCAGGCACACCTTTGGGCAATTCCTCTGGGATGCACACGGGCACCCAGTCCGGCTCATTCACTTGGGCGGGAGAAGCAGCGGTCTGCTCGGCTCGCACCAGCGTTTTGCTTCTATTTGGTAGATGGCGAGGAGCGCCCAGCGATTGTTGCGCATTTTGCTGGACTAGCTGTGGTTGCTGGACTTGGGCACGACGAGCCAGATGGCGAGGGGATCGGAGCGGCAGACTGGGCGTCGATGCCAAATGGGAGGCATTCAAGCCTTGCCTTGTGCTACTGGCGTTAATTGTCTGCATTTTTAGATTATAAATGTGCTAATATGTAAACAGTGGAAACCGTACCGTTGACACTGTTTGAGATTATAAATTTATTGGATATTTAACGTGTACTTATTTTTAGCTGTATAAATTCCTCATGCACCGGTTCATGCACAGACTGCCAAAATTTCACCTTACAAAATCTGTCCATGGGCAGCACATGCACAGGCTGCATGTAATGCCAGGACACCTTCTCGCCAGCAGACGCGTGTTTCAAGGGCTGCCACGCCCTGGGCGCACCTCCTCTGCAGTGGCGTCAGTTGCTGGAGGCATTAGAACTGTTGGGAGCTCAAGTGCTGCGTTTGACCATGAGACTTATGACGCGTCGTCCATCCAGGTGAGTATCTTTCTAGAGGCAGTAACAGGCAGTGGAACTGGCAAGGCCAGGTAACGGATCCCGAGGGTGCAGAGTCTGAAATTTACAAACTGGGTCCTTGTTTTCCCTGCTCTAAAGCTCTTTGTTCCAAGGCAAGGCATAGCAGCGTGCATGCCTGTCTTGCTCTTGTACATCTGGTGGACCTTATAATTACGCCACAGGTGCTGGAAGGCCTGGAACCCGTGCGCAAGCGGCCTGGGATGTACATAGGCAGCACCGGCCAGCGTGGGCTTCATCACCTGCTGTACGAAGTGCTGGACAACGCTATTGATGAAGTGGGTTTTGGTCTGGTGGTGGTGTAGGCGGTAGGCGAGCCGTCCTTGGAGGCTGCCCCTTATGTTTTAAACACTGAACGTGCGATGCCTTATTTGCTGGGTGGCGTTACTTTTCTTATTAGCAAAGGCTTGCATGTGACCAGAGATGCCTGCTGATGATGTCTGCAAATTTCTGTTGCCAACCTTCTGCGGCACCCACGAAGAATAGTCACATGCACAAACATGCCTTGTGCAGTGCGTTTGAGGTGCATGCGTGTGCATGCAAGCATGTGTATCGCTGCCCTGTTCTTCTGAGTATTTTGCGCACTTTTCTACCCATAAACTGAATTTCCCCTTTTGTGGCAGCAACGACTTTGCCACTGTGCAACTCACCCTCTGCACAGACAACCCATTTACCATTTTGTGTGACGACGTGTTACCGCTCTGTGGTTGCAATGCATTTGTGCTTCCTTTTCCAACTGAAGAAAGATGGTACAAGTATACCAAACGTATACCATAATTATAAACTTACCTTACGATGGCTACTGGTGACTCCTGTCGCTCAAAATGTGCTTCCTTTTCCAACTGAACGAAGATGGTACGAATTACCTTACGATGGCTACTGGTGACTACTGTCGCTCAAAGTGTGTGCTTCCTTTTCCAACTGAACAAAGATGGTACAAACTACCTCACGATGGCTACTGGTGACTACTGTCGCTCAAAGTGTGCTTCCTTTTCCAACTGAACGAAGATGGTACGAATTACCTTACGACGGCTACTGGTGACTACTGTCGCTCAAAGCGTGTGCTTCCTTTTCCAACTGAACGAAGATGGTACAAATTACCTCACGATGGGTACTGGTGACTACTGTTGCTCAAAGCGTGTGTTTCCTCTTCCAACTGAACGAAGATGGTACAAATTACCTAGCGACGGCTACTGGTGACCACTGTCGCTCAAAGCGTGTGCTTCCTTTTCCAACTGAACGAAGATGGTACAAATTACCTTATGATGACTAGTAACTCCTGTTGCTTAAGGCATGTGTTACAATTTACCTTACAACGGTTGCTGGTGACTACTGTCGCTCAAAGCGTGTGTCCACAACGTCCCCTTGCCTTGTGTTGATTTCCTGAGGTGCACCCTTAAATGATTGTGTATCTGTAGGGATGCAATGCTACTTTTGCATTTTATCTATCATTTACATTGTATCTATAGGGATGCAATGTTATTTGCTCTGTGTGATTGGCATGCACCCTAAAGGTGATTGTGTAACTATAGAGGTACAACATGAATCTCAAGCTCCATGTGATTGGCATGCACCCTAGATGATTTTGTACTTAGGAATACAATGTCACTTTTAGGCTCCTTTGGGCAAAGCGCAGGAGTGAGGCAGCCATACTGAACCCCTGACCGAGACGATGATTATAAAGATCCTCATGGGGTCGATGTCATGATCATCAAGATCCTCACGGGGTCGATGCCACAAGCACCAATGCTCAGCAGCGCTTCTTCTTTGCCTGTTCCCTTTCGCTGGCATCCGCCCCCGCATAGCGCTTGGCAGGCAATAGCAAATTGCCATGCTAGTTTACTGGCAAGGTAACTTGCCAGTGTTCCCTTTCGCTGGCAACTTGCAGGTGCAAAGCAGTCAAACTGGAACCCTAACTGAACCTTGATTATGAGGTGGACCCTTGTGCGGCAGGCGTTGCTAGCACCTGAGCTCACCATTGTTTCCTGTCCTGTTGGCAACTTGCAGGTGCAAAGCAGTCAAACTGAAACCCTAACTGAACCTTGATTATGAGGTGGACCCTTGTGCGGCAGGCGTTGCTTGCACCTGAGCTCACCATTGTATCCTGTTCTGTTGGCAACCTGCAGGTGCAAAGCAGTCAAACTGAAACCCTACCTGAACCTTGATTATGAGGTGGACCCTTGTGCGGCAGGCGTTGCTTGCACCTGAGCTCACCATTGTATCCTGTTCTGTTGGCAACCTGCAGGTGCAAAGCAGTCAAACTGAAACCCTAACTGAACCTTGATTATGAGGTGGACCCTTGTGCGGCAGGCGTTGCTTGCACCTGAGCTCAGCATTGTATCCTGTTCTGTTGGCAACCTGCAGGTGCAAAGCAGTCAAACTGAAACCCTAACTGAACCTTGATTATGAGGTGGACCCTTGTGCAGCAGGCTCTGCTAGCACCTGAGCTCAGCATTGTTTCCTGTTCTGTTGGCAACCTGCAGGTGCAAAGCAGTCAAACCGAAACCCTAACTGAACCTTGATTATGAGGTGGACCCTTGTGCGGCAGGCTTTGCTAACACCTGAGCTCAGCATTGTTTCCTGTTCTGTTGGCAACCTGCAGGTGCAAAGCAGTCAAACCGAAACCCTAACTGAACCTTGATTATGAGGTGGACCCTTGTGCGGCAGGCGTTGCTAGCACCTGAGCTCACCATTGTTTCCCGTTCTGCTGGCAACCTGCAGGTGCAAGGCGGCCACGCCACTGTGATAGACGTGGACCTGGACCTGGATGACGGCTGGGTTACGATCACGGATGATGGCAGGGGCATTCCTACTAGCATGCACCCTCGCACTGGGAAGTCGGCATTAGAGACGGTGCGTGTATATGCTTTTGCGTGTGCGCGTGTGTGTGTGTGTGTGTGGGGAAGGTGTGGATGTGCGTGTGAGGGTGTATGTAGTTTGGGTGTATGTAGTGTGGGTGTGGGTGTAGGTGTAGTGTGCGTGTGGGTGTTGCGTGTGCGTGTGTGCGTGCGTGCGAGGGTGTACGTGAGGCTGTAAGTGTGTGTTAGGTGTTTTTTGTATACCTTCACGTGACGCTGATCTTTTTCTAGTACCATAACATGGACCCCCCCCCTGTCCAACATGCAGGTCCTTACCGTGTTACATACAGGACGAAAACTTGTGCCAGCCACTCTCTCCTGATTTTGCAGCTTGTTTGTAGATGGTTTCCTTCACGTGACGCTGATCTTATTCTTGTCGTGATATAGACACCCCCCCCCCCCCTGTCCAACATGCAGGTCCTTACCGTGTTACATACAGGACGAAAACTTGTGCCAGCCACTCTCTCCTGATTTTGCAGCTTGTTTGTAGATG
>Ga0307947_1001664_pt1:0-2500 | contig 17668 bp, 16 predicted proteins | sample OrgLakmetagen232_FD_201840 | JGI IMG/M metagenome (GOLD analysis project Ga0307947, IMG submission 201840) | Saline water microbial communities from Organic Lake, Antarctica - #232 | ecosystem: Environmental > Aquatic > Non-marine Saline and Alkaline > Saline | place: Antarctica: Organic...
TCATACAGACTCCTCAAGTTTGTGTCAGATTTAGTTTCAATTTTCGACACTGGTTGATTTTGTTTCACCAGCCAATTGCCATCAGCCAGAGACTCGGGCTGTAGGCCATCCTTGTAACCCCTTGTAAAACTCTTATCTTTTCTATGTGAACTGATTGGTTTTTATGAGCAGGCTAGCAGTTGCACGCCTTAACTTGAGGACTTTTCTTGTAAGCCTTGCAGCCCACATTCTGCTCACCGTGCTGCGACCAGCCATGCTTCCATCTGCTCACCACCACCAAATCTTGCGTAGCTTGCAACATTTACACACAAATGTTTAGCAAAGATGAGGGATGCCTTGACGTAATCTAGCTGAGCCTTCTCGTGTAAACAGAGAAGGTTTACTCGTCATCTGCCAGGGCAGCCAGCTTCTCCTTAAGGTTCTGCTTCTTCTGCTCGTAAGTGAGCTTGGGTGCGCTGAAACGCTTGGCGTCAGCAGGCTTGGTGCGCTGCTTCTTGGGTGGGCAGGGGTTCTCACGGATCTTGGCGTGCACCTGAGAAGAGGGGAGCAAGCCAAGGTTGCCTTAGGAAAACAAAAGCCCAATACCATAAAAGCTGTGACGCTTCCTTGTAGGCATGCCCTCCTACAATCCATAGATCAATGAGGGAGAAGTAGCAGTATCTTGTTTCAGTCATCTACAGATTTGAACAAGACACTGTTACTCCTCCCCCCTCAATGATCTGTGGGAATCTAGTTTAGGAACAATAGAACGCAGCGAAGTTGCTAGGCCACAAATACTGAGTTATTTTCATCCTACGGCAAGAAACAATGTCAAGACCTTAAAAAGAACAGTCCCTCACTTTAAACAAGGAGAGGAGCCACTCAGGTACCAGAGGGTGTCCATCCCATCTTTACTTTACCATGCACACAACAGCGAGAAGCTCAGCAAAACCACTGCGCGCCAAACTAGTCAAAAAACGGTAGGCACTACCTATATGCTCTCCGGGCTATCCACAAGTGCTCGAGGCGACATGTGTTGATCTAAGGGCTAACCACAAGTGAAACATTGCTGCCCTTGTCATTTCCCTTCCCCTCAGCTACTACTATGCACACTCTGACCTCCAGCCATTTTCCTTCGACAGCCAGCAGCTACATGCTACGCACCAAGGGCCTTCCTTTGAGCACACGACACACATGCGAGCTTTCTAGCACGCATGCGTCCGCACCACCCAGTGTGCCTCTCATAAGAAGCAGTGACTGAGTGGCGCCACATTCACGACCACTGCACGCCCCCGCCTGACCACTGCACGCGCGCCCAACGAGCAGCACGACACGGCCAGAGCGAGTTGCCTTGCGAGAAGGCAGCGACAGGGTGGCGCACACTACAGCACTCGAAGCAAGGCAGCGAGCAATCACAAGGGCCCTGCCGCACGCACTTGAGTGCGTGTGACGAGAGCGTGCGAGCAAGCTACCTAGCCTGAGCCCCCCCCACCTTAACTTCCGAGATCTTACGGGATCGGGTGTGGCCTGAGGGGGATGAGCCGTAGCGACGTGTGGCTTCAAGTGGGTGAAGGATGGGCGCGCAAGATGGCAGCAAGCAGGCATGCTCACTAGCGTGAGGGGGCTGAGAGTTTCAGAGCTTAATGAGCGTGAGTAAGGTTGGGCTATTGTGAGACAAGTTACCGCACCTGCTAAATAAGTCCCCTTGTCCAGGCCCTCATGAGGGTCAGATTTGACAACACAATTCCTCTGCAACCCACCCACCCCCTCTACACCAGCATCCACACAGGTCACCTCCTTGTTCAGGTCTTACAGTGAGTCTGGGTATGTAACGACACGTGCACTCCCCCACAGCCTTCCAACACCCACACAGACTCCATCAAGTCGAACTGCAAATCAGGCTCAACGGCTCTCCATGTGCACTCTCCCCCCACACGCTTCACAAACATCCACGCAGGTCACCTCCTTGTACAGGTCCTCAATTGAATCAGGCTCCACATCGGCCTCAATGTAGGAGGAGAAGTGGGCCTGGTACTTCTCGGGCTCTTCCTCCTGTGATTGAGATTGGGCGAATAAAACTGAGTTGATAATTGGGGCTTCTCGGGCTCTTCCTCATGTGGCTGAGGAATTCAGGTAAGCAAGAGCAATTCAGGAATACGACATTCCTTGATATCCATGCTGCTGCTCATATCTATTTCATCCGTAAAATCAAATGCTTCAAAGCATCCTGCTGGATGGCAGTTTAATAGCGAGGACAACCTTTGTCACTCAAAGCAGCCAAAAGCCTTTTTCTCGTGTCACAAAAGGGCACCTACCTGCATGGTCTCCTGGTACTCTGCCACGTGGCCTCCGTAGATGTACTTCTGCAGCACCTCGGCATCAAGCTTCTTGTCTGCAAAACCCACAAAACGCTTCTCGTTATGGGGGATGTCCAGGCCACCGTCCAGGGCACCCTTCATGGCGGCGAACACCTGGCAGAAGAGGCAGGAAAGGAATGATGATGGTTGGCATGCTGGTTTGT